>Ga0316205_10001723_pt1 | contig 25805 bp, 36 predicted proteins | sample 3monthpyrite_MG_FD_204941 | JGI IMG/M metagenome (GOLD analysis project Ga0316205, IMG submission 204941) | Microbial mat bacterial communities from mineral coupon in-situ incubated in ocean water Damariscotta River, Maine, United States -... | ecosystem: Environmental > Aquatic > Marine >... | reverse complement strand
GCGATTTTTTCTACCGCTGGAAACGATGACTGCCACATTATTTTACGCGGTGGTAAAAAGCCAAACTACGATGCCGCTTCCGTGCAACAGGCTGCCGAAGAGCTAGAGGCCGCCAACCTGCCCGCGCGTTTGATGATCGATTGCTCGCATGCCAATAGCAGTAAACAACACCAGCGCCAAATAGAGGTCGCTAACGATATCGCCCAGCAAATCGCCGGAGGTGATCACCGCATTATCGGCGCGATGATTGAGAGTCACTTACAGGAAGGCCGCCAGGACGTTAGCCCTGATAAAGAACTGGTCTATGGAAAGAGCATCACCGATGCCTGCATCAGCTGGGAAGACAGCCTGCCGGTACTCGAGACCTTGGCCAAGGCCGTACAAAAACGTCGTAACGCCTAGTCGTCGGTAACTAATCCCCGTTCCCAAACAACAGCGACTGCGTCTCACTGATGTGGGCCTGTGCTTCCCGAATTGCATCACCAATCTCGCCAGGATTAAGATGCGCCAGCGCCCAGGCTTTTGCTGAAATACGCTCTAAATCATTGGCATCGGGAATATCGCTATAAGGCAATGATGCAATGACGTTGGCAATGTGAATATGCGCAACCGCCTCGCAGTGCTCCTCACAGGCATCCATGTTGTGGTGAAAGCCGATACAACTCACCAGGATTTCTGGCAGATGCCATTGCTTCGCCAGGCTTGCGCCCACATCGGCATGGTCATAACCAAGTATTTGTTGTTCTGCTTGATAGGGTTCAAGACTCGATTCACCCTGAATGGTCAGTAAGATCGCCGCTGCTGACTCTTCCGGAATCTGGTTAAACATCACCAGGTGGCCAATATCATGCAGCAAACCAGCAGTAAACATGGTGTCTGCATTTGCTCTTTTAGAGACCTTGGCCAGCTCACTGGCAAGTAGCGCGCAGTAAAGACTGTGATGCCAGAAATCCTCGACCGAGATGACCTCATTCGATATACCATCAAACACGCGCGCGGCTGTTGTCGTCAGCACCAGATCGCGAATCTGCTTGGTACCTAGTACAGTCACCGCTCGGGTAATGGACTCAATTTGACGCTGACCACCATACATCGAACTATTGGCCACTTTCAGGATCCGCGTAGCAATCGCAGGGTCATGGCTGATAACCTCAGCAATCTCCGCAGCACTGGTATCCTCGCTGTTGACCAACTCATTAATTTTAAGAACGACTTCTGGCAATGAAATCAGCTCACCGATATCATCGACCAACGCCTGCACTGCTGCTGACATAGTTTTCCTTTTAATTTGGCACCAAACTTACAGTCTAGCTCGGCTTTTTTGACCGCGCCTTTAGGAATTTGCTAAAAATGTGTAGATAGCGTAACAATATTAAGGAAAATGATGTGCCTACCATTATCGCCCACAGTGTATTTGCCGTTTCACTGGCCCACGTATTCAAGCATACGAGTCTGCCGCTACGTTTCTGGGTCCTGGCACTGGGCTGCTCCATGCTACCGGACATCGACGTTATTGGATTCTCGTTAGGTGTGAAATATGGCGAATTTTGGGGACACAGGGGCTTTAGCCACTCTCTCACCTTCGCTCTGGCTACCAGCCTGCTGGTGGTATTGCTGGCCTTTTATCAGGAACAATACCGCCCACTACGCCTACGCCTGGTGGTATTTTTCTTCCTGGTGACCGCCTCCCATGGCCTGTTTGATGCCATGACCAACGGTGGCCTGGGGATTGCGTTTTTCTCACCTTTCGATGACGCCCGGTATTTCTTGCCGCTTCGTCCGATCCAGGTTTCCCCTATTGGGCTACGCGATTTCCTTGAGTGGGGTGGTTGGCGGGTGCTCAGCAATGAATTCAAATGGATTGTCTTACCTAGCCTGGCCCTGCTACTGGTTAGCATTGGGGTCCGCTATTGGCTCATGGCACGCCGCCGTGCCTGACCGCCCTCGCTTCCATTATGCCTTTCCTGTCAATGACTTAGAGGCTACCAGGGCCTTCTATTGTGATATCCTGGGTTGCCGTCAGGGACGCAGCGCAGAACACTGGATCGATTTTGATTTTTTCGGCCACCAAATTGTTGCCCACCTCACAAAATCAGCAGATCCCAAACAGGCAAATTTAGTGGATAATAGGAAGGTGCCGGTTCCACACTTTGGCGTCATTCTTGAATGGTCAGAATGGGAATTAATCGAGCAAAAACTACGCACAATTAATGTAAAATTTGAAATTAGCCCATATATAAGGTTTAAAGGGCGGAAAGGCGAGCAAGCAACGATGTTTTTCAGAGACCCTTCTGGAAATGCGATAGAAATCAAGGCCTTTCGTGACGATGAACAAGTATTTGAGAATTAAAGATAACGCAGTTGATGAATAACAACAGACTAACCCCCGTAATTATTGCCTTCGTAGCTATGATCAGCCTGAGTGGCTGTAGCTCTACTCCCTACCGTGAGAGTACTGGTGAGTTCTTTGACAGTAGCCTGATCACCGCCAAGGTTAAGGCCAAACTGGTTGATGACAGAATCACGGGGGGCTTTCGAATAAAAGTAAGCACTTACAAAGGTGTGGTCTACCTGTCCGGCTACGTCAACTCAGACCAGGAAAAGAAGCAGGCCACCATGATCGCCAGTCGCGTTTCCGGGGTAATCGGAATTGAAAATGGACTAGTAGTTAGAGCAACAAATTAAATTTCAGCAAGCATAAAAAAACGCCCGGAGAGATCCGGGCGTTTCTTTTCTAACCTGACTATATAAAATAATCCTGTTAATACTTAATCCATATCACGAGCACTAAAGCTCACCAACTGAACATCATTCTTAGAACCTTTGTAGCCATCAGAAGTCTCTAGCGTACCTTCCACAGGTAGCCAGCTGATAATAAGGACTAGCAATAACAGCATAATCGCAAGTGAGACGTATTTTCTTAACATAGCTTTCATGGTTTATGTCCTAAATTTAATGGCATTCTAGATCTCAATTTCACAGAGATATCGACTCATCTGTGAGGGATAGAATTCTAAGCTAACGGTACTTACAAGTCTTGTCAGAAAACTCGCATAATCGTGTAGGAGGATGCTTACAGGCGATAAATGGTAGTTTGTTAACAATCTTTAACAAAACCACACACTTAATGCTCTATTTTCTAATCAGGAACTGTACACGTTAACGTTACAAATACAAAAAAGGTTTCATCTATTTGATACTCTCACCGCTAAGATTAGCAACGTCTAATTACAAATAAATTACAGCAAAGCAAAAAACGACATAAATTATAAAAACACAATGGATACGTATCAGTTTGACAGTAAGGGGCTAGCTATCCATTGTGAAACCATGGGTTCGGTAAGCAGTGACAGCGCGATTATTTTTTTGCATGGTCTTGCCAGCAATGCCACTCGCTGGCGTGAGCTTATTTCAAACTTTGGCTTACAGGATAAAAGTTATCTGCTTGCGATGGATTTACGAGGCCATGGCCACTCGATGACTTTTCAACACTATCAGCGTCGGGATTGGTGCACAGATGTGGGCACGCTAATTGAAAAACTGAACAAGCCCACGATTTTAGTTGGACACAGTATGGGCGCACAGATCGCACTTGATTATGCGACACAAGACCAGACTCATTTACGCGGCCTGTTACTGATAGACCCGGTTTTTCGACAGGCGCTTACCGGGGCGCTGAAAAAGGTTGCCCTTTTTCGCTGGCTGTTTAATCTCGCCGCCTTCAGCCTGGGGGCCCTTAATAGAATGGGCATTCATAAACGCCATTATCCTTACCGCGATTTACAGAAACTGGATCTAAAAACGCGTACCTTTCTCGCCGAAAACCCTGACAAAGATATCGCCGATCTCTACATGAACCCATTTGCCGATCTCAGGTACATGCCCGTAGCCAATTATTTAAAAGATCTGGTTGAGGTCTCCCGAAAATTACCATCACTTGCAAATATTAACGTACCAGTGTTGGTACTACTTTCTTCAGGTGCAAGCACCAGCAATGTCGAGACCAACAGGAAAATCCTCAGCCAAATTCCCGACCTGGAAATCAAAACCATTCATGCCGACCACTGGCTACTCACTGAAAAACCGGTAGAAGCACGCACCATCATCGAGACCTGGTGCAAAGACAAGCTTGACTTTTAAAGCATGAGGTAGATAAATGGCTACTAGAACTTAGCCTTGGTGAGATCCGTCAGGAATTGTTGATAGATATTTTCAAGCGCCAAGCTAAATGCATTAACAGTGGCATGCATACTTGCACCCTGCGTCGCCTGCTCAGCATCATAAATAAATTGATAGTGCTGCCGGTTGTTGCCAAGGGATTCCAGATGTAACTCAAGCCGCACTTGCACCTTGACTTCACCGCCGTCAATCACACGTTCAAATCGCTTTATATAACCACTCACCCTGGCATCAACCTGTACTACCTCACCATAACGAACGACCTGCGGTGCAAACTCGGCCTTGCGTAAATAATCGATCAAGTGCTCCTGAATTAATTCATTAGGCACTTGTGTCCAATGGTGGTAGTTATAACGCTGGATATGCAGTGGTTCGCGTGTATTACTATGAAGAATGGCACGTTCACGATGTAAAGCATCACTCTTCATGCTGGTGACTGCCACCACTTTAAAGGGGGATGCCTCTGCTTTATTCGCCTGACTTATATCGTTAAGACGATAGAAATTATCTTTTGGGATTTCGGCGCCACCACCAAAACAGGCTGATAACGCAAGAACTGAGCATACGAGCAAGATTTTTTTTATCATTGTTTTGCCGCATCCCTGGGTGCTTTACTATTTAATATAACCGAGGGGTTATCACGTAATTGGCGCGTAAATTCATTCAGGTTTCGTGACGAAGTATCAATGTTATACATAATACTACTCATGTTCTCTTCAATCACACCCATAGTTGTACGTAAATCAAGTAATGCCTTGCGTAAATCTTCATTATTCGACCCCATCATGGTCGAGGTCGTATTGACCAGTTTATCAACCTCGAGCGCGGCATTATCGAGTTTGGCAGAGACTTCCAGAAGATTTTCTGTTACCTGTTGGGTGTTACCAACAATGCCATCAATTCTTTTTCGGTCAACCGTTGTTAGCAGGCTTTGTAATTCTTCAGCGCTCTTGTTGAGGTTTGTTAGTAAGGTGGAGGTTTGCCCAACTAGCTCGGGCAGTGTGCCGACAAACTCAGTATTGAGTGTTTTTAATAACGGTTTTAAACCTTGATCAGATAACTTCTGAAACTCACTGGAAATTTGTTCTACCAGTACAAATACATCCGCCGATTCTTTGCCCAACAAGGTGTCACCAACTTTCAAAAACTCTTTGCTCTGACCCTCAGCGATATCGATCTGTTTTTCGCCAAGCAGACTCGGCGTCACAATCTGTGCGACTGAATCTGTTGGAATTAGCCAACCTGACTTTATCAACATTTTAATTCGATAACGGGTCTGACCATCCGTTCTTACTGGATCGATATCGACCAACTGTCCGATCTGAAAACCAGCATAGCTTACCGGGCTACCTGCCCTGATACCCGCAACATTTTTGATTTCTACGTAATACTCATCTGCATCAGCACCACCACCCGTTATCTGATAGAGCGCAAAAAACAAGACCAGTATCGCACCTATAACAAATAGGCCAACTGCAAAATAATTAATATTGTCCTGTTTCACTTTAATTATATCCTGTCAGGCGTCTGAGATATTCATCTGTATCAACAGCATCATCTCGCGGCATCCGGTTAAGCAGACTTTGAATGCGCGGATTATCGCTGTTACGGACATTCTCAACTGTATCGGTCATTAATATATCACCCTGATCGAGTACTGTAATCCGATCTGCAATCTTAAATGCACTATCCAGCTCGTGAGTCACTACCACCATACTCATTTTTAATGCTGAACGTAGTTTAAGAATCAGCTCATCTAATTCAACTGCGGCCACAGGGTCTAAACCTGCTGAAGGCTCATCAAAGAATAATAATTTTGGATCCATTACCACCGCCCGCGCAAGTGCCGCGCGTTTGATCATGCCACCCGACAATTCGGAAGGCATGAGATTTTCAAAACCGGCCAGGTTAACAACCTCTAACTTTAATCGTGTCATGATCTGCATGGTCTGCTCATCAAGATCGGTGTGTTCCCGTAATGGCAGCATGACGTTTTCACCCACTGTCATTGAGCCAAATAATGCGCCACCCTGAAACGCCACTCCCATGTGACGGCGAATCTCATACATCTCCTGATTACTAAGTTTGGTGATGTCCTTACCTAGTAAGCGAATACAACCCGATGTTGGTTTATGTAAACCGAGTAAATGACGCAACAAGGTACTTTTGCCCGAACCACTACCGCCCATAATAACAATGATCTCTCCCTGGTAAATCTTGAGCGATACGCCTTTTAAGATCATGCGATCGCCATAGTGGGTAACCAGATTCTCCACTTCTACGACAGGTATTTTTTCAGCGTTATCAGTCATTATTAATTTTAACGATTCAGAAAATATGTAAAAACCATATCGGCAATAACTATTAAACTGATCGACATAACCACTGAACGCGTTGTTGCACGACCTACGCCTTCAGCACCACCTTGTACCTGAAAGCCATTGGCTAAACCAACCAGTGAAATAATTAGAGCAAAGACAACACTCTTGATTAATCCCTGCATCACATCGTCGACCACAAGTACTTCAAAGGTCCGATCAAAATAAACCGACAACGGTAGATTCAAATCAATCTTGGTATACACAGCACCACCAAGTAAGCCCACCACATCACCTAAGATAACCAGGCATGGCAAACTAATCAGCATTGCTAACATAATTGGTGCTGCTAAATACCGCACTGGATTGATCCCGATGACTCTTAAGGCATCAATCTCCTGTGATTCGAGCATAGTGCCGATTCTTGCCGCGATCGCCGAGCCAGATCGACCTGCGACTAATATACTGACGATTAAAGGAGAAAATTCACGGGTAACGGATAAGGCGATACCCAATACAACCTGGGCCTCGGCACCAAATGTTTTCAGTGTTTCAATTCCCTGTATCGCCAACATCACCCCAATCGAAAAGCACAGAATTGCGATGATCGGAACAGCCTGAATACCGATCTGCATCGCTTCGCTAAATACACTACTCACCCGTACTGGTTGTTGACGCTGTCTCCCTAACACAACCCATTCAAGCGCTTCGTATAACAAACGAAACATATAACCGATTTCTTCAATGCCCCGTACAACGACAAGACCAAATTGTTCAATTCGCTTGCGCAATTGTGTGGTAAGTGTAATGTGAGAGGGCTCAGCCATAATATTTTCTGATTGAATTAGTGATCAATAAACTCAGCAATAGTTGGTTTAATCTGGAACACTTTATCTAGCCTTGCTAATTCGAGAACCTGACGTGCCGCTTCGCTTACGCCAACCAGACCAAATTCCAGTTGCTTGCTTCTTGCTAATTGAAAACCTTCAACCAGACTGGCAATACCTGAGCTATCGATATATTCCACACCCGACAAATCAACTAACACATGGTAGTTATTATTTAATTGCGCCAGTATTTGTTTTCGTGCTTCCGGTGAGTAATGTAAATCTACTTCGCCGGCCAGCGTTACAATCATGAATTTACCTTCCTGTCGTGTCGAACATTCCATGCTGGTTTCCAAATTAAGTTAGTGTAATTATCATTTTAATTGTATTTCCCTTACCATCCTTGCCGGATAGATACTCGACCTTGTCCATGACTTCGTGAATAAAGTGTACACCCAGCCCACCCGGTCTAATGTCATCGAGTTCTCGTGACTTAATGCAACTGCTATCAACCGCTTCGGCAAAATCTGTTAATTGGAAAATAATTTTCCCAGGCTCTTGTATGACTTCAAAAATTATATCGCCTGAAGTTTTGTGGTAGGCGTGTTCAATAATATTCATACACGCCTCGTTAACACCGATCACTACTTGTTCTATCCGATCATCCGCCAGACCCGCTTTGCCTGCAGATTCACGTACCCAATCTCTTAACTGTTTTAATTGAAAGGTGTGAGCCTTAAATTTTTTTTTAATCAGTGTCTGGCTCATTTCTTTAATTTAATCACGGCTCCAGTAATAATAAAGTCAGGTCGTCGTGTAGTGAAGTCTCTGTTAGTATTTCATCGACCATGACGTCAAGACGTTCATGCACTGGTTTATCACGATGTCTGCCAATTAATTCGATTAATCCAGCTTGCCGTAACATCTCACCGTCTGCCATTCTCGATTCTGTTACTCCGTCACTATATAAATAGAGCGTACCCTTTTGCAAGGAAATAGGCGGGTAGGCCTGATAGTCAGTGTTGGCGAGGATGCCTATCGGTTGAGCAGACGAAGGATAAGTGACGATACCCTTATTAAGATCATCGATTATTACCGGTAGATGTCCAGCATTGACGAGCTGTACCGTTTTATCCGTCGGGTTATATATTCCCAGCACCATCGAGACGAAAATCCCACGCGTCGTCGACTCACATATTTCATTATTAAGCATCCGAATCAGTGTCGCTGGATCCTGGGTATGTTTTGCCAGGCAATGAAACAAACTCACGGTCTTCGCCATCGTAATGCCAGCATTAATCCCTTTTCCAGAGACATCACCAATTGTAAACCAGATGTTGCCATTCTGAAGTTCAACGACATCATAAAAATCACCCGAGATAGTTCTGGCGGGAAGGTTTAGTCCGTGTATAGGAAAACTGGTATCTCTGGCCGTCGGCATTAATTTGCGTTGGACTTCTTGCGCAATTTCTATCTCACGATTGAGCTCAGCAGAAAGCTGATCGCGTTCAGCAATGGTTTTTTCCAGCTTCCAGGTCAACTCCTGATAACTGATGTTCTCTTTTGCCAACATACTGTTGGCCTGACGCATCAGTTGTTCAAAATCGGGTTGCTGCTTAATTCTCAAACCCATCGCATGGGCTGCTTGTGCTACCTTTTCCGGTAAGGCGACGAAAATTTCCTGCAATTGATCTTCATCGATATCTAAAAGCTGATCGAGTAATTCTCGACACTGTTGTATGGTCTGGTTGATATTCGTCACATTGAACACTGCATCAACCCAATCCACACAGTATAAAATTTTCGCCATTGTTGATGAGCTGCTCTCTATCTGATGGTGTGTGGTTAACGGTTCAGCCAGTTCATTCGGCAAACACCAATTTTGTGCCATAACACTGATAAGCTCATCATGGCCTAATCCGAATAAAAGCATTTCTTTCTCACGACGCGCTTGTGGATTCAATTGGCGTAGTTCTGAGTAGCTTACCTCGGTATCTGGATTAAGATAAAAAAGCACCAATAAACCGAAGTCCTGCATTATCGCTGCAGTAAAGGCATCATCCTTGTCTAGTTTGCAGGCCCTTGCCAACAAACTGGCCGCGACTGCGCGACGCAAACTGTCTTCCCAGAAAAGAGTGATATCAAAATTTTCTCTCGCGTGATTCTGTGCGGCCTCGCGCACCATCAGACAAAGAATAATATTGCGTAGTGTGCGTGAACCCAACAAGGCGATGGCGCTACGCACTGAGGTAACTTCTTTACCGATACCAAACAAGGGTGTATTGACGACTCGCAATATCTCAGCAGTGAGAACCGGATCAGACTCAGCAAAACCTGCCAGGGTGCGGTTATCCGTGTCCTCATTCGAGCAGGCACGTAGCATTTCCAATGCTGCCTGAGGTGGTGCAGGCAAATCAGATGGTTTGATTCTCTCAAGGGCAAGCGAGGCGGACATATATTCTATTTCGGCCCTGGCGAATCACGCCTTTAGACGGAATTCGCAAAACAGCCCTATTAAAGTTATTGATGGATAGCGTTGATAACCTATAGTTGTAGGAACCTTGCGTAGAATATGGACAGGATGCATAAGGATTAACCACTTTGAGTAAAGACATAAAGCGAGGACTCATATTAATGGGTGGGGGTGCCCGTGCTGCCTACCAAATCGGCGTCATGAAAGCCGTTGCCGAACTGCACCCACGAGGTAGTCCAAGCCCCTTCAAAATAATCTGTGGTACTTCAGCGGGCGCGATCAATGCGATCTCGCTTGCAACTATGGCAGACAATTACCATTTCGCGGTTGCGCAGATGCTGCGTGTCTGGGGTAATTTTCGTGTGCCGCAAGTTTTCCAAAGTGATGTTAAAAGCATTAGCAAAAATGCTCTACGCTGGTTAGTCGCTTTGACCCTGGGTGGACTTGGCAAACACAACCCTGTCTCCTTATTAAACAGGAAGCCATTACGTGAATTGTTATTGCGCCGCCTGGACTTTACCCGTATCCAGCATGTAATCGATGAAGGCCACCTGCATGCCATCAGTATCACCGCCTCGGGCTATAGCACGGGCCAGTCAGTTACTTTCTATCAAGGCAGTGATGACATAATTCCCTGGTCGCGCGTGCGCCGCTTCGGAAGTCATAGTCCTATCACCATCGATCATCTAATGGCCTCATCCGCGATTCCTGTTTTGTTTGAGGCGGTCAAATTACACCGCGAATATTTTGGCGACGGCTCAATGCGACAAATGTCGCCACTTAGTGCTTCACTCCATTTGGGTGCTGACAGGTTATTGGTGATCGGCAACCAACGCGAGGATGAAAAACATCGCGAACGGAGTGATACAAGTGAGTACCCAAACTTCGCACAAATCGCGGGGCATATTCTTGATAGTATTTTTCTGGATAGTCTGGAAACCGATCTTGAACGCCTGCACCGTATCAATAAAACCATTGATGTCATCCCGGACCGCCACCTGAAAAAAAGTGAGGTGCCGCTGCGACGCGTAGATGCTTTTGTGCTCTCACCAAGTATCGATATCGGCGAACTCGCACAAGACTACGTACATGAACTACCTAGAACTATTCGCTATTTGCTCAAAGGCATCGGCTCTTCCAGCAAACAAGGATCTGGGCTGGCGAGCTACCTCTTGTTTGAAAAAGGCTATTGTCGTGAATTAATCCGACTTGGTTATCAGGACGCAATGCAGGAACAATCCATGCTGGAGCAATTTTTAGCCGACTAAACAATTAGTTGCGATTTTGTGGAGGTTTTTGACCGTACTACAAATGAGGGATATGTGACCTGGTCGTTTGACTTGCCTATTCATAGAAATGGCACATTCAAACAGCCTGTGTCACAATATCTGCTTCTATACCTAAGCTCTTGAACTTTAAAGCTATTGAGCGATTTCAAATAATAAGGGAGATTGAATTGCGTATTGCCTTAGTCGATGATGATATCCACCTGGCCCAGGCAATGAAGCTATGGATGGAGGAACAACAGTACGATGTCGTTCACTTCGCAAATGGTAGGGATTTCACAAACGCGTTACGTAAAGAAAGTTTTGACCTCTATATACTCGACTGGGTGATGCCTGACTTCGATGGCGAACAGGTCCTGAGTTGGTTAAGCGAACAATCTGAACACGATACCCCTGTAATCTTCGTAACCCAACGCGATAGCGAAGAAGATATTGCCAAAATCCTTAACCAGGGCGCTGACGACTACATCACCAAACCACTCAGACAAAAAGAATTGCTCGCTCGCATCGCCGCCGTTACTCGACGAAGCCAGGGTGGTAATGCACAAAAAGAAATTATCGAAACACCACCTTATAAAATAAACTTAAGCTCACATACTCTTTATAAAAATGACAAACCTGTGAAGCTGACCCAAAAAGAATTCGAGCTAGTTTCGTTTATGTTTAGAAATATTGGTCGTCTCCTTTCACGCGGCCACATACTATCTTCGGTCTGGGGTCATGGTTCTGAATTCACAACCCGTACCGTCGACACCCACATCAGCCGGATTCGCAAAAAGCTTGAATTAGTTCCTGAGCATGGCTGGAAACTCAGCGCAATTTATCATCAAGGTTATCGACTGGAGCAAGTCGATGTAGAAGAGCAAGAACAAACATAGATTGACTCTCTTCTATCTATCACTATAAAAATATTTTCAGCGTAAGGAGGATCTTATGATTGGGAAAAAGAATATTGTTTTTGGATTCCTATACCTTGTTGCGACCGCCGCACTCGGTCCCTACATGCTCGTAAGCACTGTTGGTGATATAGAACAAGCCTATATAGACAAACAACCACCGGTTCAACGTCTACAAGATCTAAAAACCAATGACTACGAAGAAGAACTGGAACCAGTTAACGCTGATACGATTGCGAAAGCAAACCTCGATGGCATTCTGGCGATAAATAACATTATGAACCTGCAAAACCCACAGGGTTTTATGCGTAGCGTGCATGCTCACGGTAACCTTGAAGCAGTCCTGAACATACTCGCTGGACTTGCACTCTGCTTCATTGGTGTAGCAAAAGCGTTTAAGCAGGTAATTAGTTATCTGTTTATTGCCGGGGCAATCCTGCATTCTGGAATGTTATACCTGGCTGCATTTGGTCAGAGTTGGGCTTTTACCCCCTTACAAGTAGGCCCCTGGTTAGTATTGGCTTCGCTATTGCTGATCGGAATTGCAGCGATAATGGATTTTCGCAGTGAAGTTGTTAAAGACGACTAATACAAGTGCATGTCCTTTACCCTGCAATAAAAGCCTATAATCAATTCGAACTTGATGTCACGCCTCCACATAAACTTTATGTGGAGGAATGTGGCAGCCCAGAGGGCATCCCTGTTGTTTTTTTACATGGCGGGCCAGGTGCCGGTTGCGAGCCTTATCATCGCCAATTTTTTAACCCAGAGAAATACCGCATCATCCTGTTTGATCAGCGTGGTGCCGGGCGTTCCACCCCACATGCTGAACTAGAGAATAACACCACCCAGGATCTGGTCGCGGATATAGAAACCATTCGCGAACACCTGGGAATAGAGCGTTGGCTTGTTTTTGGCGGCTCCTGGGGTTCGACTCTGGCTTTAGTCTATGCGCAAACTCATCCTGAACACGTCTTCCATCTAATTCTGCGTGGCATATTTTTATGTCGGCAAAAAGAGATAGACTGGTTTTATCAAGAAGGTGCAAGTCGCATATTTCCTGACATATGGGAAAAATATCTCGCACCCATTCCCGAAGATGAACGCAATGATATGGTAGATGCTTATTATAAACGTCTGACCAGCAATGATGAATTTACAAGAATGCAGGCCGCTAAGGCCTGGTCATTATGGGAAGGCCGAACAGCAAGCCTCACCAGTAGCCAAAGAATCGTTGATCATTTTGGCGATGCACATACGGCCTTGAGTCTGGCTCGCATCGAATGCCATTATTTCAAACATGATTCATTTTTAAAACCGAATCAGATATTGGAAAATACAAACAGGCTTGCCGACATTCCTGGTACCATTATTCAAGGGCGTTACGATATGATCTGTCCGATGGAAAGTGCCTGGGAACTTCATCAGGCCTGGCATAATTCAATACTAAAAATAATACCTGATGCAGGTCATGCTGCATCGGAACCTGGTATTGTCTCTGAGCTTGTTAAAACTTGTGATGAGCTTGCACATACGATTGAAAAAGACCGTAAATGATCGCATTACTGCAACGCGTTCAACACGCTAGTGTTGAAGTTGAGAATAGTATCATTGGTGAAATCGATAAAGGTATTTTACTTTTTATCGGTGTCGAGAAAGATGACAATGAAGATAAAGCAACTCGTCTTTGCGAACGCTATTTATCTTATCGTATTTTTTCCGATGAACAGGATAAAATGAACTTAAGTGTTAAAGACATCGCCGGTGGTGTCTTACTGGTTCCTCAATTTACTCTGGCCGCCGATACCCGCAAAGGCTGCCGCCCCAGTTTTTCCTCTGCAGCCCCACCTGAGATGGGCCAACAACTCTTTGACTATATAGTGGCAACAACCAGGCAGAAATATACAACCGTCGCGACAGGTCAATTTGGCGCTGACATGAGAGTTAGTTTATTAAATGATGGGCCTGTCACTTTCTGGTTGCAGGTCTAAACTATTTTCTCTTGTATACTTTCTTTGGTCTATGTCATCTTAGGCAATACCGCGAATAATTTCTCTAAGTTGTTCCTTATTTACAGGCTTACTTAAAAAGTTATCCATGCCTGCTGACATGCAATTCGCTTTATCCTCCGGGGTTGCATTAGCAGTTAAGGCAATAATTGGCACGTGTTGATCGTCTTTTTCATTTTCACGCCAGGTACGGGTTGCCTCCAGTCCATCCATTTCGGGCATACGCATATCCATAAAGACAAGATCAAACTGGCCTGACTTCAGTGCATCAACAGCCAATTGGCCATTTTCAACATGTGTCACTCGATGTCCATCCTGTTCCAGAAAGGTTGTGATGACTTTGGCGTTGATAGGGCTATCTTCTGCAACCAATACATGCAGAAAACGGGAAATCGTTGTCGTGCCAAGTTCCTTTGCCTCATTTTCAATTTGTTCACTAAGCCCAATACAACTGAGTAACGCCTTACATAACCTACGTGGTGTAATTGGCAGCGGTAAGAAATGATCAAAGTACGCCTTTTGTTTTTCGTCAATTGTGTGTAACTGTGAAAGATGTAACAACTTACACAGTTTGAGCTCTGGGCTCGTTTCTTTTAGTTGTTTTGCCAACTGGGTACATTGCTCGCCACAACTCAGTTCACTTAATAAAACAATTGGTTGTTTATTACTGTCAAGGCTCTGTTGAATAAAATTGAACAGCGCGGTTTGTTCGCTCGTAATTGTGTAAGGCCAATCAATCCCAACACAATAGCTCTCCAGGATCTTTGCCGATGTAGAATTTGACTCGTAAATAATAAGCGGCCTGTCTTCGGGTATCGCGACAGGCTCAGCTTTCGCTTCATATTGCCATGGAATTTCCAACCAGAAGCACGAGCCTTTATTGCGTTCACTGTCTACACCGATTTTTCCATTCATTAACCTGACCAGGTTTGATGAGATAGTTGTACCCAATCCGGTTCCGGACTGTTCCTGTTTATAACGCTGTTTATTACTTGCTTGATAAAAAGGCTCAAAAATTTGCTTTCTCTCTTCCTCGCTTAAGCCTGGCCCGGTATCAACAACTTCGATTCGTATAGTTTTTTTCCGGGTCGCGCTGTCAGTCTCTACTGCGAAGGCATTGACAATCACTTCACCACGCTCGGTAAACTTCACCGCATTACTAACCAGGTTCAGAACTATCTGGCGTAGACGTTTACCATCACCGTGTACATATTCAGGTAAGTCTGGCGAGTAATTAAGAAAGAGTTCGAGTCCTTTGGCATTCGCACTGGCAGTGAACATCTGTGCAACACCAAATAGTGTCTTGGCTAGATCAAATCGATCTTCTTCCAGGGTATATTTGTCAGCTTCGATCTTGGACAAATCAAGCACATCATCTATTAACGCATTTAAAGCAACTGAAGATTCTTGCAATGCAGAAACATATTCACGCTGATTATTATTCAATTCAGTCTGTTCGAGTAGACTGGTCACACCTACGATACCACTCATCGGCGTACGTATTTCGTGACTCATAGCAGCCAAAAATTCACTCTTGGCCAGATTCGCCCTGTTTGCATCATCACGGGCACGATTTATCCGCCTTAGCATTGCGTCAAGATAGACCGGCATCACTACTAAAAAGACCAGATACATAACTACATCATAGACATGTGAGTACCAACCATCAGTTATAGTCAAGACGATAATGAAGGCTGTAATACTAAAGAAAGTTGATGCGATGAGCGGGCCACGTCCATAGCGCAGTGCATAACTGACAAAATACCAGGCATAAAAAAGAAAAAATGGGCTAAACGGCCCATCATCGGTAAACAGCATGGAGATACTGATCGCAGCGACATCAAAGGGTATTGTTATATACGGACGATATGAGACACGCGGTACTAGCAACACACTCACAAAAATAATCGTCGCATAGAGAAAGAACGACAGTAGAAAAATAATATAAAAATCCCAGACCGGCTCGTAATAACCCGTCTTCATTGCCACACCAAGGAAGACGGACGATAATATCGCAAAGCCATAGCGAATAATGGCTGACATGTATTCCGGGCTTTCTTTGACTTCTTTAAAGTTTATTTTCATACCTTTTCCTGATAATCTACGCGCACCTCTTAACCACACAGTGTCCTTACATTGCGGGCGAAAGCATGACCGACGAACTAAATACCCCATCTATCGAAGTTGAAGTAAATTCTGACAACAAATGCGACCTGTGTGAAGGGTCTAAGTGTTGTAATTACATAACCCAGGAAATCGATACACCCCGATCTATGGATGAATTCGATACTCTGTTATGGCAATTAGCACATAAAAACAACCAGGCTTACAAAGATGAAGATGGCTGGTTCCTACTTGTCTACACTAAATGTCAGTTTCTTCAAGACGATGGTCGCTGTGGTATTTATGAAAGCCGACCACAGATGTGTCGTGACTACACCAACGATTACTGCGAATACGATGCACCAGCAGAGGAAGGCTTTGAACTCTTCTTTGATGGTTATGACTCACTTCTTAAATATTGTCAGAAACGTTTTAAGCGTTGGGATAATCGTTTTACCGCTGAATGACACTCCAACGTGACATCCAACGTAGCTAGCACTTTTATTCTCGCTGTTATTTATTTCGGCATAATTTGATCAAAGTCCTCAATCGCTTCGAACTCTTCTACGTTACGTCGTGAGTCCTTACTATCAGGATGATATACGGCAAGTAGCTTGGCAATCCCATAGTCTTTTGCTGAACGCAACACCGACAAGCTATCATCTATTAATAAGGTATGCTGCTTTTCAAAGGGTAGCCGTGTCTGAAGTTTTCCCCAGAAATCCGGGTTCTCTTTTGGCATGCCAAAGTCATGCGCACAAATGATGGTTTCGATGTGATTATGCAATGCCGTGCGATCCATTTTTAGCATCAGACTTTTCTGGTGCGCATTAGTCACCAGCGCAACTTGTTTGTTCATCCCGCGTAATTTATCCAAAAACTCAATAACATAGGGGTGAATGGCAATCAGGTGATCAACTTCAGCTTTGAGCTGGGCAATATCCAGCTCGAGGGTCTCTGACCAATAATCCACACAGTACCAGTCCATGGTGCCTTCTTTATTGCGAAATTTTGGGAAAAGAGTGCGTTTTGCATCATCTATGCTTAAATTATGCTTCTCAGCATAACGCTGAGGCACGTGTTCTCGCCAAAAATAATTATCAAAATACAGGTCTAACAAGGTGCCATCCATGTCCAGTAAGACGCTATCTATTTGTTGCCAATTGACCATAATTCAATAAGTTAGCTGTAATGCTGTTGCTGAGTTTTCAATGGAAGCACATGATAACACGAGAGCAGTGAAATCAGCCTGTTAAGCTCATGCTAAGCCTTGGCTGCGAACTGGCATAGTCTATGCTATCTCTTATAACTAAAGCAGAGACAAAAAATAAACAGAATGAATGAGGTGCCATCATGACAGTAAAAAATCTGACGATTTCTTTCATGTTTCTTTTCATTGGGGCTATCACTACTACCGCTATTGCAAATGAGATATCACCAGAAGAACTAGAGCGCTGGTTTAATAGCAATACCCTGGAACCACCACGATATAAAGATGCCCGCGATGTCAACGAAGGTAACCTTGTTTTCATTAGTAAAGCTCCGGACAAAAACCTGCACCACCATCACAATGCGGTTACTATTTTGCCCGCAAGTCTAAATGATGGCTGGATCCTGATCGAACAATGCCATTCCAACATTGATAAAGTCGCTGCCGCACAAATCGTCTTTAAGAAAAACCGGGTGAGAAATATCAAAATCGTTTCCTCAGAAAATATTGAAAAAGCCTGGGTTGAGGGCGCCACGGTTCAATTTGAAAATGTTAAAGAGCACGCCAGGCTATGCATTCAGGCAAACACACATTCGTTAAAACTACTCGATAATGGCACCTATAGTTTACGCAATGGCCCTTTCATGCGCCGTTTCCTGGACGGCTATTTCCCACTACATGTCTCGTTCGAGCTAAATTATGCTCAGACTGACCTGGAACTCACCAGTTTCACTCCTGAAAGCCAAAAAGGATTTGAAGTAAAACAAGGCACCGGTGAAATCAAGATAAATACCGTGTTTGAAGGTCGGTTGCACACAGAATTCCACTTCCGGACCAAAAAGCTTTAAAGCCAAACACAGTAGTAGCGTAGCAATCGAGGCTCGAAGCTGGCACAATCAGATTTAGTGATTGTCGTAGAATTCTGCATCGCCCAAAACCATGCCTCAACTTGATCTGGAAAAATTACTGCCTGCTATCGTACAACTAGCTATACAAGCTGGTGAACGGATCATGACTATATATACACAGGATTTCTCTATCCTGAAAAAAGTCGATGAAACCCCGGTCACCGAGGCAGATATGGCTGCGCATGCCGTCATCGATGATGGGCTTGAAGAAATAGCCGCCGAATATCCCGTACTCTCAGAGGAATCCACTTCCATCCCATTTGAAGACCGCGCACGTTGGGAAACCTACTGGTTGGTCGACCCACTGGACGGTACCCGCGAGTTTATTAAACGTAATGGTGAATTCACCGTAAACATCGCACTGATCGACAACCACCAACCCATCCTCGGTGTCATCTATGCGCCTGTACTGGGTGTTAGTTATTACGCCGCCAAGGGACTGGGCGCTTTCAAGCAAGAACCAGAAAAAGAGCCCGAACGCATCATGGTCGCAAAAAAACACCGGGACAAAATCATCGTGGCCGGCAGCCGCTCGCATCAAAGCGAAGAGCTCAAACGTTTCCTTGCCAACCTGCCTGATTATGAGTTGCTAAGTATGGGTAGCTCACTTAAGTCTTGCCTCGTCGCTGAGGGCAAAGCCGATATTTACGCGCGACTTGGACCAACTTCGGAATGGGACACGGGTGCTGCGCACTGCATAGTCGAGGAAGCTGGTGGCTTTCTCACTGACACCAATATGCAAACCCTCGCTTACAACACCAAAGAGAGCTTGTTGAATCCACACTTTTTTGTATTTGGAGATACCCAGGAAAACTGGGCTGACTTTCTTTAGCGGTCGCACCGATCATAAACAGACATGATCGACTTCAACTCACCCAAAACCGCCTGTTGATCTTTTGCTGACAGCTTTATCATCGCTGGCGGTAACTTGCCTGCCTCAATTTGATTAATTGAGTTATTAACCTGGCGGCAGCCATTGTTACAAAGCTCATCGACGATCGACTGTAGAGGTGGTTTCAGCATAGAAAATAAACTGTTTTTTCGAAGAAAATGGATATTTTGAACTGAGTCACATTTTAACAAGTTCAGTGCCAATAAGAAATGCGGCCGAGGGTATTTAAGCAGGAATTTCGCAATTTTTCTGCTGAGCCAGTGGACCACACAATGGTCAGAATATGTTGACAAGTAACTATATATTCACTAATTTCAGTATGAACAGAAAAAAGTGATTCAACGATGAAACTGACACCGATAATGCAAAAGTACATTCTTCACTGGGGAGAAATGGGGACCCGCTGGGGAGTGAATCGAACCGTGGCGCAAATCCACGCCTTGTTATATTTATCGCCTGAGCCACTGCATGCGGAAGAGATTGCCGAGACCCTGAGCGTCGCACGATCAAATGTCAGCACCAGCCTTAAAGAGCTACAAAGCTGGGGTCTGATCACGGTCTCCCATGTCATGGGAGATCGTCGAGATCACTTTGAGTCACAAAAAGATCTATGGGAAACCTTCAACACCATCATTGAAGAACGAAAGCGTAGAGAGATTGACCCGACGCTCACCATGTTACGTGCCTGCCAACTTGAAGGCGAACACGATAAAGAAACACCTGAAGAAATCAAACAACGCATCACGGATGTCTTGGAATTTATGGAAACTATATCCAGCTGGTATGAGCAAATGCGTAAAGTACCGAAACCAACCTTGATCAAGTTGTTAAAACTCGGCTCCAAGGTCACCGGCTTTCTCGGTAAAAAATCTTAACTAATTGATGTACCCGCCCAGAGTCTGTAGAGGTCGCGGGTCACCCTGCTGACTCACCCAGGCAATCAGGGCCAGTTGGCTTGCCCCTTTGTTATCGATCTTGGGTAACTGCACATGCCAGTTCAGGTCAGTGCTTTTGTGTTGGGTTCGATTTAACAGGATAAAGTCATGCATGGTATGGCTACCCTCACGCTCACCTGATTCAATATCTGTTTTAAATCCCATCCCGGCTATGGCGACATTTAGAATGAGAGGTGCGTTAGAAGCGGATACCGGATTGAAACTAGCCTGTAACTTATTACCCTGCAAATTAATCTTCAGCACACCGCTTTTTCCATGCTGCGAATCGGGATGGCGATTATAAAAATTACGTCGCCAGGGTTTACCGTTTACGAAAAAGCCTGGTGTATAGATGGAACGTTGTGCGTTTACTTGTGCGTATTGCCGCTGGCGTAATGTGTTATCCGGTGAAGCAAAGCGATCTTTCCAGCCAATGTAGTCCCAGTAGTCTACATGTAAAGCAAGTGGGATATATTTTTTCCAGAGTTGGGAATGTTGCTTAAAGCTATTGAGATACTTTTCGGCGGGTGGGCAGCTACTACAACCCTGCGAGGTATAAAGCTCGATGAGTGTTGTTTTCTCAGGGCCACTGCTAAATTGCTGTGTCGGGTTATTTTCTGCATGTGCTACCCCAGAAACTATGATTTCGGTAACTATGATTCCAGGCACCAATGTCAGGGCAAACCCTAGCAGACCCACTTTCACTATTGTTTGTATTTGTTTCATGCATGCTGTGACAACTACCTATCAGCATTGTTCCCACGGTAGTCCCTCAAACCGCCAACCTCCGAGCGTACTGCGGTGATGATGATCATCAAGTTCACCTTCAAAACCATCATCAACATTATAGACATTACCAATCCCTTCACTTACCAGTAGCTCACCTGCCTCATAGGAGCGCTTACCGCTCCGACAAATCAGGATAATCGGCACCTGGGTGCCACTGCCATCATCGGCGAGTCCACCTAATAAAAGCTGGCGCACATCACGAACGAAATGCGGATTGATATTCCAGTCTGGTTCATCAATCCAGGGAATATGCACTGCGCCGACGGGGTGGCCAATAAATAAAAACTCCATATGTGAGCGCACATCAATCAACAAACTCTTAGGCTCGTTGCTGATCATGTCCATTGCCTGCTTCGGTGAGATACTTTTCACTTTGTCCAAGGTGTACTATTCCTCTTTGAAATATTGTGCCATATAAGTCTAGTACATAATTCCCCTGCCATGGCTAGTCTGGGCTACCCTGTCAGCAAGTGAATAGCCAGGATCATCTGGGCAGCAAAACCGATTAGAAAAACAACCACGCGAAATAGTGGCACGGCAAAAGTGAAAATTATGAAATGTGCAACACGTGCAAAAAAATACACCATGCAGGCTATCGCGGTTGACTCAGTGCCGACTTGTAATAACTCAATCACTAATACCAGGGGAGCAAAGACAACCAGGTTTTCTACCGCATTCTCATGTGCCCGCATGAGTCGCTCGGCCCACTGTGCCCTTGGACGGATATCAGGCATTGGGTTCCACAATGCGGGAAGCGGGCGCATTTCTATCAACCTGTTAATAATATAGGGTACCCATAAAAGTCCCGTTAACATACAACTCAGCACTAACCAAAATATCTCTGCTGATAAACTCATTGCCTAGCTCCTGTTAATGATCGATTGATATTCGTTTAACAACACAGGGGCATCAATTGATCCATGATGATGTACCTGTCTCCATCTATCGTCATATTTTCTAAACACCCTGCTGGTTCGAATTGCCAGCTCAAGACATTGCTCACCCTCCTGTTCGTGGAATTTTGCATAGCCACGTTCACGTCCAACTGCATAAAACATGTCAAAACCTTCACTAATTTGGTAATCGTAGAATTCTACATAGACTTGGGTGTCACCTTGCATGATGCGCTGGTAGGCATCAGCAATTACGTCCCACCCCTTTCGAATGCCGCCAATTGGATTACACATAATGACGTCATCTTGTCTTGCCCAGCTTTGCATACTTCTTTTTACATCACGCTGATTAAAGCCTGCATAAAATTTTACCAACGCCTCGATAGGTGCTGACGACCCATCTACGGTCTGCTCACCATTGATGATCTCCAAGCTCATGCTTCTGTCTCCTATATATTGGAGTTGTATATACAACTTTTATGATAAAAAAATATAGTGTCTAGTTTGTGGTGCCAGTACCTGCCCGCATTAACTGCACCATTTCTTCAAACTGGCTGGCGCCCAGTTGTTTGCGTAGTTTTTTATAGAGATCAGCACCAATTTCATCCAGTTGTTTACCAAGCCGCTTACCCGCTGCACTCGGTCTCAAACGAACCTCTCTAGCCGTCTCACCTGAAAGCCTGACTAATAGGCCTTGTTCTTCCAGTGCCGACACAAACCGCGTGATCGTCGACTTCTCGAGTTGCAACTGACGACCTGCCTCTTTCTGGCTGATATCGGGCTCATGACAGACCAGGCGCAACAAATAAGCATGGGGAGCGGATAATCCAGTCTCTTTATATGCATCGTCCCAAATCCGGTTGAGGCGCCGCACAAAGGCATTGCTATTAAAATAAATACACTTTTCAAACATAAAACCAGCTTAGCTCATAACAGTTGTATATACAACTATTTGTATTAAAAAAACTTGCCGTTGATTAACGGCTATCCTCATCACGTGGGTGTTCACGTTTTTCTTCATAATGTTTGATCTGTTGGAGATTTCTCATGTCAATCCGGCCAACATGAACTGCACCACTTTCTATCGCGATTACCGGGCTGGTCAGGTTGCCGCTAATATTGGCACCAGCCTGCACTTCAATCTTTTCACGTGCAAAAATATCGCCCTCAACACTACCCGCGACAACAACGACATCCGCAGATAATTCACCTAGCCACTTACCTGAGTTGGCAATTACAACCACACCATCAACATCACTTTTACCCTCTACTTGACCACGGACAACGATATTCTCGCCGCCACTGAATGAACCGGTGAACAAAGTGCCTTCACCGACAGATGAGGTAAACCGAATAATATTATCCAGGGTCCTGCGGAATCCCTGCTTTTTCTCTAAATCTACTGCATGCATGTCGTCTTTTTTCCAGGCTGATTTGTGAATAGCTGTTTGCTTTATTTATTATCGGCACCTGGCACCAGGAGTTAACCGGTTTTTTTCTATAAAAGTATCTGAATAGTATTTCTAAAAACTTATTATAAGATACTGGTTTAACACTAAAAACTAGTTGAATGCTGCACTTTCGGTCTCCAGGTAGGCACGACTGGCATTACGTCCCGATAGTTGTTGGTAGTTTTCCAGGTATGAAAGGAAATATTGATTTGATGCAGAAAACTTATTTCCGGTCATTATGATTTATTCAAGTGCATGTATCGATAAATGCGACTGCTGCAGCCTGCAATGAAACATGCGATACTTATTTTTCTTAACAGATAACTAAAACAATTATGTCTGATAACGAACAGCCTGAACAAGAACTCGATCCTAAACAAAAGTTTAATCTTGAAACGGGTAAGCTAGAGTGGTCTGAGCTACAAACCCATTTTGCCCGGGGGATTGTCATCATGGTGAATCAGGGGCTTGACCTTATCGACATCGCGGTAAAACTCTCCGAGGACGATGCAAAAGTGATCGGTGAATTAATTGAAGCAGGCGATGTAATCCGCGCCAATGATGACCATGCCCGCCGGTGGGTTGAGAACGAGCCTGTCTTCTGGGCCGTGGTAGTATCACCCTGGGTACTGGTACAAGAAATCCAGGACTAAATTAGCCCTTTTTCCACAATAATATTCTGGTTAACAACCTCTCCATCGTCTGCCATTCCTTCAGCATGGGTTCAGCCATAACCCTTTAATCTGTTTCCACCGTTGATTACTACATTACAACAAATGCTCCACACCAAAGAGCATAAACAAGGGAAGGAGAAATAAAATGGCTTACATCGATATAGAAATAAACGCACAAAACTTGCCTGCACCACAACCCATGGTTAAGGCGCTTCGTGCCATAGAAGGTATGGCTTCTGGCCAGGTTTTAAAAGTGACAACAGACGAGCCTCGCAGTATCTCTAACTTTGAGGCAATGTGTCTTCAGCTAGGTCACAAGCTCATGGAAATTGTCGACTGGGACGGGGAATACACCCTTTTGGTCAAAAAGGTCTAAGCCTATAATGCCTTATTCTGGATGTTGTCTTGATCTGATGAATATCGAATCAGGCAACATCCACCTCATGATTTGACTCAGAAAATCCCTCAGAGGTGTCAATACTGCGACGCGCCCAATGAAATTTCTGAGAAATTTCGTGCTCTAGCCTGTTTAATTGATGCAGGCGCTCGGTTTCATTCAACTGGTTTGCATAAGTAATACGATTAATCTGGTCTTGTACCTGTTTAACCACATCAAAATAAAGTGACATATCTGCTGGCATAATCCTTCCATCCATTTCTTTTATATTTAAATAACTGTCCACGCTAGTTTGTACAGATGTTACTACTGGCTTGGGCTTAGTATAGATGAAAGGGAATTTTTGAATTTAAAACTTTTGCAAACTTTTTTGACAGATTATTCAGCACATTTTATACAGAGTGTTACTGCTGGATTGTACTCTAGCCGTTTAAGTGCAATCTCTTCATCACAGCGTAAACAATATCCATACTCATTATCATCTATTCGCTTTAGAGCATCCGTGATCTGTTTGATATGAAGCTGTCTCCTTTCCTGCATAGCCTGCGACATGGCCTGACCCTGCATCGCATCCATACGGGACAATCTTCCCTGTCGTGTCTGATCAAGCTCAACAATATCGGCCCCCTCGCTTGCAGACCTGGTTATATCCAATAGATCCTGCCTCTCTTGAAGTAACTGATCTCTGAAAGTATCTAGTTGTTTTGCAGTTAAGCCTGTCATTATTGAAGGAATGGCTGTATGGATGACTCACTAACAGGATAAGCGAGGGTATGAATGGCTGGAAACAGGGCCTCTAGTTTTTCTACATATTTTTTCTCGGATTTTTCATACAACACGATCACCTTACAGTCCGTTGCATATTTTGCCAGGCTATAGAGAAATACGTCCAGATTACTAATATTCACCCCTGCATAATTATTACCATAACCATAAACAAAATCTGCTACCACAATATCGGGGGGTTGTTTCTTAAGCTCCTGAATCGCTTTACGCACAGATAACAAGCGTATCTCGTTTATCCCCAGGGACTGATAGAGACTGGTAAGTTGAGGGTGTAGAGGGGATTCAAGAATAGAATATAATATCATCGTGAACTTTTTATCATACGTGAAAACTTTGCATTGAGATCGCTTCTTGTTTTGGTAAAAAGTTACTATTTGGAGATTAAAGCTTCTTTTTGTTTCTTACTGAGTCTTTTTATACCCATTTCACGTTTAAGTGCCTGACTTCGATCATCACAAGACTCACTATAAACCAGCTTAACCGGGCGGCGACTTTTTGTATAGCTAGCAGCCAGTTTGTTGTCGTTGTTGTGCTCGTCAATACGCCGTTCGATATCAGTTGTCACGCCAGTATACAAACTATTATCTTTACAGCGTAAGACATAGACCGTCCATTGCCCCATTACTTACCAGTTCTCTCGTAACCAGTTTTTAGCAACAGGAAAATCCTGGGCTGCCGATTTTTTCATCCAACTAATGCCTGTATCAATATCCTGAGTGACGCCTTCGCCATTTACATACATCAGACCAAGGTAATACTGGCAACCTGCTTGTCCTTTA
>Ga0316205_10001722_pt1 | contig 25814 bp, 22 predicted proteins | sample 3monthpyrite_MG_FD_204941 | JGI IMG/M metagenome (GOLD analysis project Ga0316205, IMG submission 204941) | Microbial mat bacterial communities from mineral coupon in-situ incubated in ocean water Damariscotta River, Maine, United States -... | ecosystem: Environmental > Aquatic > Marine >... | reverse complement strand
CGCGCCTCAAGCCTGAGACATTTGCAACGCAATACGGTTGTTCGGCCTCAACCATCCGAGACATCCTGTATCGGCTCACCACCCACGGATTGGCGTCCTACCTGGAGCAAAAGGGATTTCGCGTCCCCGCGATTTCATTGTCGCGGCGCGATGACCTGACCCGGTTTCGCATCATGCTGGAAGCCGAAGGCACCTGTCTGTCCATCCGTCAGGGTGATATTGATTGGGAAGCCCGACTGTCTGCCGCACACCATCGCCTGTCCCATATTGAGAAACGTGTGCGTGACGCCGGCGATCGCACCGCCATATTCCCAATCTGGAGCAAAGCGGAATTCGCTTTTCACAACACATTGATCGAAGCCTGTGGCCTCAATTCGCTGATCACGGCGCATGAAATGGTCTATCACCAATTCCGCCAGCAAATGATCACCACAGACCGCGACTTTGCGTTCTTGCCCGAAACCATCGCCCAGCATGAAGAAATCCTGCAAGCGGTTCTTGACCGCGATCAGGCGCGCGCGCGCCACACGATAACTGCACATCTGTCACGCAGCTTGACTCGATCGGCCCCCGGCGGGCGCAGCGTCTAGCGGCCCATCCAGCCGCCATCCACAACCAGAATTTCGCCATTGACGTAATCCGAGGCGGACGATGCCAGAAATACGATCGGCCCGGCAAAATCCTGCGGCGTGCCCCAACGGCCTTGGGGAATGCGTTCGAGAATCGACTTTGAGCGTCCCGGATCATCTTGCAATGCCTGGGTGTTGTCTGTGGCGATATAGCCCGGTGCGATGGCGTTCACATTGACCCCATGCGGCGCCCATTCATTGGCCAAAGCCTTGGTCAGCTGACCAATCCCGCCTTTCGACGCTGCATAGCCGGGCACGGTGATGCCGCCCTGAAATGTCAGCAAGGACGCGGTGAAGATGATCTTGCCGTGCCCGCGCGCCACCATTCCGCGACCAATTTCGCGTGACAGCACGAATTGCGATGACAGATTGACATTGATGACTTCATCCCACAGCGCGTCTTCGTGATCGGCTGCGGGTTTGCGTTTTATCGTGCCGGCGTTGTTCACCAAAATATCGGGTTTGACGCCGTCCACCTCTAGTTGGGCCGCAAAGGCCGCAACCGCCGCGCGGTCGGAGAAATCACACTGATAGGCGCTGAATTTGCGCCCCATCGCCGTGATGCTTTGTTCGACGGCGCTGCCTGATGGCTCAAGACTGGCGCTGACACCGACAATATCCGCGCCCGCTTGCGCCAGAGCCTCGGCCATGCCGCGCCCAATGCCGCGTTTGCACCCGGTTACAAGCGCGGTCTGGCCGCTCAGATCGAACATCTTCATGCCAGCTCTCCCACCTTGATCAGGCTTTTCAACGCCGTCGGGCTGTTATTGAGGGATTCGAAAGCGGCCTGAATGTCTGAAAGATCGCTGACATCGGTGATCACCGTATCCGCGTCAATCGCGCCCGAAGCCACCAGCTTAATGGCCTTTTCGTAATCCTGCGGCTCATAGACCCGGGCCCCGATCAATTTCAGTTCCCGCCAGAAGAACTGGAACAGGTCAATTGTCGGCTTAACCGCATGGATCGCCACCATCACAATCCTGCCGCGTGTGGCCGCACAAGCGGTCATTGCGTCAACACCGGGTTGCGTGCCGGAAACCTCAAATACGACATCTGCACCTTTGCCGCCCGTCGCCTCGTGAACGGCTGCGGCCAGATCCACATTCCGGGGGTTCAACGTGGCAAAGCCCAGCTTTTCGGCAATGGCCAGACGCGCCTCGTTGACCTCGGACACGACCACCTTGCCTCCGGCATCGCGCGCGACCATAGCGCACAAGATGCCAATCGGACCGCCGCCAATGACCAGCACATCTTCGCCAGGTTGCAGGTTTGACAATCGCACGTCATGGCAAGCCACCGCCACCGGCTCTATCAGGGCGGCGTGGTCAAGGCGCATGTCGGCAGGCAGGGCGTGTACGGTATGGGCCGGTACCGTCCAGATTTCCTGCATCGCCCCGTCGGTATCCAGGCCCAGGAACTTCAACTTGTGGCAAACATGCTGGTGACCGGCCTTACATGCAGGGCAAGCGCCGCAGTGATCCAAGGGGCGCACGACAACTTTCTGGCCAATTTCGACGCCCGTGACCCCGGCACCGACGGCCTCGACCACGCCGGACATTTCATGGCCGATCACCCGGTTGAACCCGACGCGGGCATCCATATTGCCGTGAAAAACATGCATATCCGTGCCGCAGATGCCGCAATAGGCCGTGCGAATGGCAACTTCACCCTTATCGGGGGTTTTCGCTGTGGCCGGTTCAACAACAAAGCTGCGGTTGCCTCGGTAGTAGGCGGCCTGAATACTTGTGGTCATCGTCTGGATCCTTGTTAGCCGAACATCGAGGCGTGGGCGGCCTCTAGTTTTTTCCAATCAAATGTCACCCCAATTCCCGGGGCATCGGGCGCCACTGCCTTGTGATCTTGAACACGCAGAGGGCGGGTCGTGTATTGGTCAATCGGAAAGCTGTGCACCTCTAGCCATCCCGCATGCGGTTGCGACGAAACGAGGCTCACATGCAATTCCTGCATGCCATGACTACACACCGGAATACCATGCAATTGTGCAAGTTTCGCTACCTGCAGCCACCCGGTAATGCCACCGCAATTAGAGGCATCAGGCTGAATATAGCTTAGCGCAGCATCACGGAACGCATATTCAAACTCATGGATGGTGTGCAGGTTTTCCCCCATGGCCAAAGGCACGCCTGTTTCGGCAGCGATCTGGCCATAGCCCACATAATCATCCGGAATGGTTGGCTCTTCGAACCACAACACGCCAAATTCTGAAAACGCGCGAGCCGCTTGGATGGCCTGCGCGACGCTCAGTGCATAATTGGCATCGACCATGAACTGGCGCTCTGGGCCGAGCACCTTGCGGATTTCGCGCGCGCGTTCGACGTCAGTTGCAAGATCCGGGTGGCCGACCTTGATCTTGACGGCGTTATAGCCTGCGTCCAGAAACCCTTCGGTCTGGCGCACCAGCTTGTCCAATGAGAAATTCAGGTCGATACCGCCACAATAGGCACGGCACCGATCTGCGCTGCCGCCTGCAAGGCGCCACAATGGTTGGCCGGCCGTTTTGCAGCGTATGTCCCACAAGGCAATGTCGATTGCGGAAATGGCGAAAGACGCTATGCCGCCGCGCGCAACATAATGCACATGCCATTGCATCGCGTCATACAGCGCGTCGATTTGCGAGGCGTCCTTGCCGATCAAAAAGGGTGCAAGATCATGCTCTACCATTGCGGCAATCGCGTGCCCGCCTTTGCCGCCGGTGTAGGTGTAGCCGGTGCCGGATTGGCCATCGCTGGTCCTGATGGTCACGGTGATCAACTCAAAATGCGTATGGTCCCCGTGTTTGGCGTCACTCAGGACTTCGGCCAAGGGAACTCCGAAAAGGCGGCACTGGATGTCATCAATTGTCGGCATCCCATTGTCCTCCCTGGCTCCGATTTGGTCCTACCATATACGCCAATCGGCGGGAGTCGAGACATTCAACTTGCAAAAACGGGTCAACCTGACACATTTGGTCATACGAGAATGCCATTTGGTTCCCTTTGGTTCCACACTTGGGCAGAAAGAGGGTCATGTGAAATCAGATGCCGGCACACCCAGAAAGCGCGCTGCGGACCGGTTGTTTGCCCATTTTGAAGAACAGATCCTGAATGGCGCAATCACCCCCGGCAACCCGCTGCCGCCAGAGCGCGAAATCGTGCGCACGCATGGCGTCAGTCGCACCGTGGTCCGTGAAGCGCTGGGCGCATTGGCCAACAAGGGGCTGATCACCGCACGGCGTGGATATCGTCCGGTCGTGACCAAACCAGGGTATGACACCGCTGTGCAAATCGTCGGATCGGTGGTCACCCAATTGCTGGGGCAGCCCGGTGGCGTGCGCAATCTGTTTGAACTGCGCATCATGATGGAGGCCGCGCTGGTGCGCGAAGCCGCCACCAATGCCAGTGCCGAAGATCTGGATCGCATGGACAACGCGCTGAAGGAAAACGGCGAGGCAATCGAGGATTCCGCGCGCTTTTATGAAACCGACATAGCTTTTCATGGGGTGCTGTATGAGATCCCCCACAACCCCTTGCTGCCCGCCATTCACCGTGCCTATACCGAGTGGCTGCACAAACATTGGCGCAAGATGCCACGCTCGCCCGAGCGCAATCAGATGAATTTCGCGGCGCATCGTGACATCTTTCAAGCGATCCTCAGGCGCGACGCCAACAAGGCAGAAGCAGCATTGCGCACGCATCTGGACTTTGCCTGGGATCAGGTCAGGAACACTTTCGAAGAGCTGAAATAAGATCGGCATATCGCCACAAGCACAGGCGAACATTGCCAGGCAAAAGGGAGAAACGACATGAAATGTGGTGTGATCGGCCTGGGCGATATGGGCTCTGGGCTTGGCAAGAACCTGATCCTGGCGGGGTTTGAAACCTACGGCATTGATCTGGACCCCGCCCGCGTCGCGGCGTTCCGCGATTTGGGCGGCCAGGTGGCGGATTCCGTGGCCGCAATGGGCCGGGCCTGTGACGCGATTTTTGTGATGGTGATGAACGGCGATCAGGCGCGCGCGGTCATCTTGGGCCCGGACGGCTTGGTCGCGAACATGGCCCAAGGCGGCGCTGTCATATTGTCGGCAACGATCAAACCCGTCGAGGCCCGCCAGATCGGCGCGGACATGGCAGATTGCGGCATCCATTTGATCGATACGCCGGTGTCCGGCGGATTTCCCGGTGCGCAAACTGGCACTTTGACGATGATGGCCGCCGCACCTGATGCGGTTCTGGATCGGTTTGCGCCGGTCATGCAGGCCGTTTCGGCCAACATCCACCGCGTCGGCACCCGGCCCGGCGACGGCCAAACGGTCAAGGCCTGTCTGCAGTCTTTGATCGGCGCCCAATTCGCAGCCACCTTTGAGGCCGCGGCTCTCGCGGCCAAGGCGGGCGTGGCGGGACAGGTCATTCTGGATGTGTTTTCAACTTCGTCGGCCGGCTGCGGTGTGGTCAACAATGCCCTGGAAAAGATCATCGACCGCCAGTTTGAAGGCACGGGCAGCAGCATTCACACAATGCACAAAGACCTGACCATTTCGATGGGCCTGGGAGAGGAACTGGGCGTGCCCCTGCACACCGCCGCCGCCGCGATGCAGATTTTCCACGCCGGGCGCACCAAATATCCAAACGGCGATAACTGGGTGTGCACCCGTGTCATAGAGGAAATCGTCGGCGCGGAATTGCATCGAAAGGCCAAGCCATGAAACTGGGTGTCATTTGCGATGGAATCAGCCGCGACCTGGGGCATGCGGTCGATGTCATGGACGAGTTCGGCCTGACCTATGCCGAATTGCAATTCGTGGGCGACCAGGAGGTGGGCGACCATGATGCAGCCCAGATCCGCGAGATTGACCAATTGCTCAGGGATCGGGGCAAGCCGGTTTCCTGCCTGTCGCGCCACGTTTTTGCCGGGTTGACCACAGCCAACAAACCCAATGACCCGGACCACACGCGCCATATGGATGCGCTCAAACGAGTGATCGACATGGCCCATGTCGTGGGCAGCCCGCTAGTGCGTATCATGACCAACAAGAAAGAGCAGATATTGTGGGGCCACGGCGGCGCGGAAAAGTGGAACGTCGCGCATGGGGCCTGGGAGGCAAGTTTGCCGTTGATCGCGCCGGCGGTCGAGCTCGCACGCGCCGAAGGGCTCACGCTGGTTGTCGAAACCGGAAACGGCACGATGGTGAATTCCAACTATACCGCGCGCAAATTGATTGATGATCTGGACGCGAAAGATGCTTTGCAAGTCTTGTGGGATCCGGCCAACAATTGCTGGTGCCACGAATGCGCCTATCCAGACGGCTATGAAGAGGTGCGCGGCGGCTATTTGGGTCATGTCCATATCAAGGACGTCCTGGTCGATACACCGCGCGCTACGCTCACGGTCAAGGCGATGGGCGAGGGCCAATTGTCGGATCTGTTCGCACCCATGGCGCAGGCGCTGCGCGAGGACAATTACGATGGCGTGATCAGTTTCGAATCCGTCTATCATCCCGGCGACGGGGATTTTGAGGCCGGTTTTCGTAAATGTATCGGCACTTTCAAGACCTTGTTTGGATAGCGCATGCACAAACCGTCAATCGCGGTATTCGGAGCGGGCCTGATCGGACGCAGGCATATTGCCGAGGCCACAAGGCAGGCCAGCCTTTGCGCCATTGTTGACCCGTCCCCAGCCGCCGCGGAAATGGCCGGGAATATGGGCGTCCGGCACTTCCTGACACCGCAGGAATGCCTTGACGCATGCCGCCCCGACGGTGTTGTGGTCGCGACGCCCAACCAATTACACGCCGAGCATGCTGTGTTGTGCCTGCACGCGGGCATTCCGGTGCTGATCGAGAAACCCATCGCGGATACATTGGAAAGCGCCGATCAGATCGTGGCTGCCGAGGCCGCCAGTGGCGTGCCCGCCCTGATCGGCCATCACCGGCGGCACAATCCGATCATTGCGGCTGCGAAATCGGCCATTGATGCGGGCAGGCTGGGCCGGATCGTGGCTGTGCAGGGACAATTCTGGCTCTATAAACCGGACGATTATTTTGACGCCAGCTGGCGCAGCGCAGCGGGCGCCGGCCCGACCATGATCAATTTCATCCACGACGTCGATCTGTTGCGCCATTTCTGCGGCGATATTGCCGACGTGCAGGCCATGCGCAGCAATGCGCAGCGCGGCGGCCAGGTAGAAGATACCGCCGCCATCCTGATGCGCTTTGACAGCGGGGCTTTGGGCACGTTTTCGATCTCTGACACGATCGTCGCACCTTGGAGTTGGGAAATGACTTCGGGCGAGAACCCCATCTATCCGCACCGACCGGGCACCTGCTATGCGATCGGTGGCACGCATGCCTCTTTGTCCGTGCCCGACCTCAAGCTTTGGGCACATGACGGTGAGCGCAGCTGGTGGAACGACATCCGCGCAACCAGTCTGGATGCGCAAGATCAGGATGCGTTTGCGGCTCAATTCCGGCACTTTCTGGCAGTGCTCGATGGGGCCCGGCCGCTCGTTTCGGCGCGCGAAGGCCGCGAAAGCCTTGCGGCCGTGCTCAGCGTTGTTGAAGCTGGCCTGAGAATCCCGCCGGGCAAATTGGGGCTGAACACATGAAGATTACCAAGGTTGAAAGTCACGTCCTGCAATATGAACTGCCCGAAGAACTGGGCTATTCGCAGCAATATTACGCCCGGCGCACTGCGCATCTGGTAGAGGTATCAACCGACGAAGGTGTGACCGGCTGGGGCGAGTGCTTTGGCCCGGGCAACATTGCCCGGGCCAACAAGTCGATCGTCGAGCAGGTCATCGCGCCGATGATCCTGGGGATGGACCCGGTTGAGCGCGACGTGATCTGGCACCAAGCCTATAACCTGATGCGTGACCACGGACAAAAAGGCATGCCGATGCAAGCGTTGTCCGGCGTGGACATTGCATTATGGGACATCGCGGGGAAGGTCATGAACCAGCCTCTGCACCGCATGATCGGGGGCGCCCATCGCAGCAGCATTCCGGCCTATGGCTATGGCATGATGCTCAAGCGCGAAAGCGTGGAGGACCACGTGGCCCGGTTCAAGGATGAGGCAGCCGCCATCCTGGACATGGGCTTTGTCGCCACAAAGATGAAAACCGGGCTTGGGCCTGCCAATGATGTGCGCCTGTGCCAAGCCGTGGCGCTTGGGGTCGAGGGCCGTGGTCAGTTCATGGTGGACGCCAATCATTGCTACACGACCTCTGACGCATTCTACGTAGGTCGCGCCCTGGATGAGATGGGCGCCTATTGGTTCGAAGAGCCGGTCGCCCCCGAAGACCTGGACGGATACCGCGAATTGCGGGCCGGGCTGAAGACCAACATCTCGGGCGGAGAGGCCGAATTTGGCCGCTGGGGCTGGCGCAACATTCTGGAAAACCGGGGTCTCGACATTGCGCAGCCAGAGGTTTGCGCGCTGGGGGGCATCACCGAATATCTGCGAGTCCTGGCGCTGTGCCACGCCCATTTCACGCCCGTCGTAAATCATGTCTGGGGCTCGGCCATAGCCGTGGCCACCAACCTGCATCTGTTGGCCGCAATACCACCGCTTCCCGGTGGGCTGCACCCCTGGGAGCCGATGTTGGAATTTGACACGACCCACAATGCATTCCGGGACGATTTGCTGACCCAGCCGCTGGATATCCAGGGCCAGGTGGCGCGAAATGCGGGCAGGGTTTCGGTGCCCACCGGCCCTGGCCTGGGTGTCACGCCGGACCCGGACATCCTTGCCCGATATCGCATAGCCTAGCCCACGCGCCGACTTGCCTGCGTCAAAATAAGTTTGACAGGCAGCTCCGAATCTGGCTATGACACCGATGTCATGACACCGATGTCATAAATCGGGCATGCAGTTAGGGGGGTTCGCATTTGTCGACCATTTATGATGTGGCCAAGGCCGCCGGGGTGTCGCCCAAGACGGTCAGCCGGGTGCTGAACGCAGACGCGCCGGTCAGCGACAAGACGGTCAAGGCGGTTCGCAGGGCGATTGCCGAACTTGGCTACGTGCCCTCTTCTGCGGCGCGCACAATGCGCTCGAACAAATCGGGGTTGATCGGCCTGATCACCGGCGCAATCTCTCTAAGCCCACGTCGTATGGAGGTCTCCGGCCTGCCGGATCTGTTGATCGTTCAAGGCATTCAGAAGGCGATCGAGGCCGGCGGCAAGACACTGCTGATTGCGGATACGGGGGGGCGACAGGCCCGTGTCCCGGAATTGATCCGCACCTTTGAGGAACATCGCGTCGAGGGGCTGATCTATGTGGCCGATCACCACAAACAGGTGACGCTGCCCGATGTGGCCGCCACCACCAAAATGATATTGGCCAATTGCTATGACGACAAAGGCACGCCCTGTGTCTTGCCGCATGACCGCCAGGGTCAACGGCGCATTGTCGAGGCGCTTATCGACAAGGGCCACCGCCGCATCGCCTATCTGTCGTTGCCGGCCGGCCATGATGCGACGCGCCTGCGCACACAAGGCTATTTTGACGCCCTTCAACAAGCAGGCATTCCGCACGATCCTGAACTTGTCCTGTCATCAGACAGTGACGGCGATGACCCCGCCGCGGCCGAACAGCTGCTTTGGGATTCCATAGACCGCGTTCTGGGGCTGGATGCGCCGCCGACGGCAATCTGCTTTGGCAATGACCGCATGGCGATGCGCGCCTACGGCATCTTGCGCTCTCGCGGCGTGCGCCTGCCCGAAGACATCTCATTGGCGGGCTATGACAACCACCGGATGATCACCGAAACGCTGTTTCCGACACTGACATCTGTGGACCTGCCTTATCACGCAATCGGTGTGCGGGCGACCCAGCTGCTATTGGCTGCGATCGACGATGCAAGACCACTGCCCAGTGACCCGGTGCTTGTCAGCGGACAGGTGCATCATCGGCAATCAGTCAGAAATCAGCCCGCAACGATAACGACGCTTTCATCATCAAGGAGGACTAAAGAATGAAACTCAAGACAACCCTGGGTGCCGCGCTTTTGGCATCAACAGGTCTGGTGGGCATGGCCCATGCGCAGACCGAGCTGACCATGTGGTATCATGGCGGCGGCAACGAAGTGGAAAGCAATATCCTGAATACCATCATTGAGGATTTCAACGCCGCACAATCCGATTGGTCTGTCGTGGTCGAAAGCTTTCCACAAGAAAGCTACAACGATTCCGTCGTCGCGTCGGCACTTGCCGGCAACTTGCCATGCATTCTGGATGTCGACGGTCCCGTGATGCCAAATTGGGCATGGGCCGGCTATATGCAGCCGTTGCCCATTTCCGAAGCCGCGCTTGCTGGACATCTGGATTCCACCATTGGCCGCTGGGACGGTCAGGTCTATGCGGTAGGTCTGTGGGAAGCAGCCGTCGCGCTGTATTCGCGTCAATCCACACTGGATGCGCTGGGACTGCGCACGCCGACCCTGGAAGACCCATGGACGGGCGATGAATTCATGGCCGCGCTGGATGCCGCCAAGGCCTCTGGCGACTTTGACTATCCGCTTGATCTGGGCATGGCCTGGACCGGCGAATGGTATCCATATGCCTTCTCGCCCTTCTTGCAGAGTTTTGGTGGCGACATCGTTGACCGGTCAACCTACCAAAGCGCTGAGGGCGTGTTGAATGGTGACGCGGCGCTGGCTTTTGGTGAGTGGTGGCAATCGCTGTTTGCAGACGGGTATGCCCCGGGCACCAGCCAGGATCCGGCGGATCGTGACACCGGCTTCATCGACGGCAAATATGCCTTTGCCTGGAACGGCAACTGGGCCGGTGTGGCCACATTGGACGGCGGCGTCGACGATGTCGTATTCCTGCCCGCGCCCGACTTTGGCAATGGTTCGGTCATCGGTGCGGGTTCCTGGCAGTTTGGGGCCTCGGGCACATGCGCTAACCCAGAGGGCGTGGCCGCCTTTGTCGAGCACGCGTTGCAGGACAAATACCTGGCCGCTTTCTCTGATGGCATCGGCCTGATCCCGTCAACGCCAGAAGCTGCGGCCATGACCAAGAATTACAACCGCGGCGGTGCCCTGGAAGTGTTCTTTGGCCTGTCCGAAGGCCAGGCGCTGGTGCGCCCGGTGACCCCTGGCTACGTCGTTGCCGCCAAAGTGTTTGAAAAGGCTTTGGCCGACATCGCCAACGGTGCGGATGTTGCCGACACGCTGGACGCCGCGGTCGATGAGATCGAAGCCGATATCGAAGCAAACAGCGGCTACGGCCACTGACGCGATCATGTTCCGGGGCGGTTTGCGCTGCCCCGGAACAGGCAAGAAAGGCTGACGGCAATGGCATCCAAATTGACAACTTCCAATCGCGCAGGCTGGCTGTTTGCCTTGCCTGGCTTTGGCCTGATCACGATGTTCATCGTGGTGCCATTCTTTTTTGCCTTTTGGCTGTCGTTGACCAATCAACGGCTGATTTCGCCCAACCCCACCGAATTTGTGGGCCTCAAGAACTATGAGCAACTGCTCAGCATCGGTATTCTTGAGCTGGAACCCGAACGTGATGATAGCGGTGCGGTGATCCGCGATGCCGAAGGCAACCCGCAATATCCGCGGGTGCGCAGCATCACCCGGAAAAACCCGGATTACCCGCAATATGACGGCATGCGAGAGTGGTTTCGATGGCAGTCGGGCGACACGGCCAAGGTTGTTGTGGCCACCGATATCGTGTTCTGGAAATCGCTGCGCAACACCATTCTTTTCGTATTGGTGGTGGCCCCGGTGCAGGGTGGGCTGGCGCTGTGTCTGGCGCTTTTGATCAACCAAAGACTGCGCGGGATCAATGTCTACCGGGCCATTTATTTCATGCCTGTCGTCGTATCGATCGTGGTTGTGTCACTGCTGTGGCGCTTCATCTATGATGGCAATGACGGCCTGTTGAACAACATCCTGGGCGCACTCAGTTTCGGCATGTTCCAGGGCCGAGACTGGCTGGGCAATGCCGATACCGCGCTGGGCTCGATCATGGCGATGTCCATCTGGCAGGCTGTTGGCTTTCACATGGTGATCTGGCTGTCCGGCCTGCAAACCATTTCGCCCACCCTCTATGAGGCTGCCGCGATAGAAGGCGCCAGCAAATGGCAGACATTCCGCTTTGTCACGTGGCCCGGGCTGCGCAACACCGCAATTCTGGTGCTGATCGTGATCACCATGCAGGCCTTTGCCCTGTTCGCGCAAATCGATGTGATGACCAACGGCGGCCCGTTGGACAGCACGACAACGCTGGTGTTCCAGGCGGTTGAGCGGGGCTACGGCAAACAGGATATCTCGGGCGGTTCGACAATCAGCGTGGTCTTGTTCCTGATCGTGCTGACCATCAGCCTGACACAACGCTATCTGACGCGGGAAAAATAGTCATGGCCCAGATCAACCCCTCCAATCATGGCCTGCGCCTGATAACGCGCTACACCATTCTGACCCTGATTGCGGTCATATTCATCTTTCCGTTGCTGTTCATGGTGATGTCCAGTTTCAAACCTGATTTGCAGCTCTTGCGCGACACCGGCAGCTTTCGCGCCTTCATCCCTGTGGGCGATTTGAGCTTTGACAATTACCAGGCCGCATTCCAGCGCGCACCGGTGGCGACATTTGTGTTCAACTCGGTTCTGGTGACGGGTCTGACTGTTGTCCTGAGCCTGTTTTTCTGTTCCCTTGCCGCATTCTCATTTGTCTTTCTCGAATGGGTGGGGCGCGGTCTGGCCCTGTCGATCATTATCGCTACCCTGATTGTGCCCTTTGAAACCATTGCCATTCCGCTGCTGCTGTTGGTGTCGAAATTGCCCTGGATCGGCTGGGAAGGATTCGAATGGGGCTGGCTCAACAGCTACCGCGTTCAGATCATACCGTGGATTGCCGACGGTCTGACCGTGTTCTTGTTTGTGCAATACTTCAAAGACCTGCCGCGCGAATTGATCGAGGCTTCGCGCGTCGAGGGGGCCAGTTGGTGGCAGATCTACACCAAAATTGTCATGCCGTTGGCCGGTCCCGTCGTGGCCACCGCCGCCATTTTGAAATTTCTGGTGATGTACAATCAGTATCTATGGCCATTGATCGTGGTCCAGCAAGAAAGCTATCGCCCGGTTATGGTTGGATTACAGTACTTCTTTCAACTGAACACCGCCTGGGGTGAGATCATGGCATATCTGACCCTCATTACCGCGCCGGTTCTGGCCTTTTATCTTGTTTTGCAAAGGGCGTTCATCGCGTCCATTGCCTCTACCGGCGTGAAAGGGTGACCCATGGTTATTGCACTTGACGATCATTTCATCTGGGACAGCTGGTATGTGCATGACGGGTCCAAATGGCACGGCTATTTTCTGAAGGCCCCACGCGCGATCGGTGACCCGGAGCTTCGCCACTGGAACGTGTCCTATGGCCATGCGACCAGCACCGACCTGACAAACTGGGAGCACCAAGGCACCACCTTTGAACCCAGTGAGCATGGGTGGGACAGTAAGACCACCTGGACAGGTTCTGTCGTGCACGGCGATGATGATCTGTGGCATCTCTATTATACCGGCACGTCGAAATCCGAGGATGGGATGGTACAGCGCGTAGGCCATGCCACCAGCACCGATCTGCACAATTGGACACGGCTGGGTGACGGCATGGCACTGGACCTGACCGGAGAGGCCGCCGCGCACTACGAAGTCGACCACGCGGGGCGCTGGCACGATCGGGCCATGCGTGACCCCTGGGTGATGCGCGACCCGGCAGGCGACGGCTGGCTGATGTATTTCACCGCGCGCTCCTCGGCGAATGTGCCCCCAAATGATGCCGGTTGCATTGGGTTCGCGACTTCTCCCGATGGCTATGATTGGACATTGCAACCCCCGGTTTTTGTGGGCGGATTTGGTCAACTGGAGGTGCCGCAAGTCTTTCAGATAGGTGAGACCTGGTATTGTCTTTTCTGCACCGCGGCTGAGCATTTTTCAGACAGCCAGGCTGCCCTGACCCGGCCGGTGACGGGCAACCATTATCTGATCGGCGAAAGCCCGCGCGGACCATGGCGCATCGCGCCGGGCTTTCTGGACGGCGATCTGCCCTGCCGCCGATATGCCGCGCGCATTGTCGAGACGGACAACGGATTGGTGATCCTGGGATTTGCCGACCGTCCGGATGGCAGCCCCTTTGTGGGCCACGTCATGGACCCGGAACCAGTGGTGGTCATGGCGGATGGCACATTGAGCATCGCGCAACAAAAGGCAGCGGAGTAATATCATGGCACAGGTCAAACTGCGCGACATTCGGAAAAGCTTTGGTCCCGTCGAGGTGATAAAGGGCGTCGATATCGACATCGATGACGGAGAATTCGTCGTTTTCGTCGGTCCCTCGGGCTGTGGAAAATCTACCTTGCTGCGGATGATTGCCGGGCTGGAAGACATCACATCGGGGCGTCTGGAAATTGATGGACAGATCGTCAATGACATCGAGCCATCCAAACGCGGCATTGCCATGGTCTTTCAGACCTATGCGATCTTTCCACATATGACCGTGCGCGAAAACGTTGGTTTCGGCCTGACGATCAACAAGGTGCCGGCCGCGGAAAAGGCCACAAGGGTGGCCGAGGCCGCACGCGTCTTGCAGATGGAACATCTGCTGGACCGCCGCCCCTCAGAGTTGTCGGGCGGTCAGCGCCAGCGGGTGGCCATCGGGCGAGCGATCGTGCGCGACCCCAAGGTGTTCCTGTTCGATGAGCCTTTGTCCAATCTGGACGCCGCCCTGCGCATGGACATGCGCATGGAAATCGGCAGACTGCATCAGTCGCTTGGCGCGTCGATGATCTATGTCACCCATGATCAGGTCGAAGCCATGACGCTGGCCGACAAGATCGTGGTTCTGAAAGACGGACAAGTCATGCAAGTGGGCGCGCCCATGGATCTGTATCATGAGCCTGCCAATCTGTTCGTTGCGGGCTTCTTGGGCGCGCCGTCGATGAACTTCATCAAGGTCAAGGTGGATGCCGTCGGCGCTGACAAGGTGACCGTCTCCAATGCGGCTCTTGATCCGGTGCAGGTGCCCAGCAAGGGCCGTAGTTTCTCCAAGGATCAAGAGGCAACGCTGGGCGTGCGCCCCCAGTATCTGATGCCTGCGGACGGCCCGGCGGGGATGTTGCATGGCCAGGTCGTTCTGACCGAGCGTTTGGGCAGTGAAACTGTTGTTGATGTGGCGTTGAAGGATGGATCGTCATTGATCGCGGCCTTGTCGCAAGACACCATATTGCAGCCCGGAACGGATGTGAACTTCACCTTTGATCCCCAAAAGGCGCATGTTTTCCCCGAGGTCTTGTAGTGGCTGCAAAACCCAATCTGTTGCTCGATCCGTATTGGCGGCGGATCGATGAGTTATTCGCGCCGCAATCCCTGGGCGGCTTGCACGAGCTGTGCAATGTGGTGTGGGCCAAAGATCGGCCCATGCCGCCCAGCCTGTTTCAGGACGCTTTGCCCTACGCCGAAATTCTTGTCACGACCGCACCATTGCTGACGCCAGAGGTTCTGGATCACGCCAAACGGTTACGTATGGTCATAGAGGTGGAAGGTGCCTTTCCCGATACGATCGATTATGCCGCTTGCGCCAAACGCGGCATCGAGGTGTTGTGCTGCGCGCCGGGCTTTCGTCAGTCTGTGGCCGAGATGGGGCTGGCCATGGCTCTGGCGGGCGCGCGCGGATTGGTCGAAGAACACACCGCCATGCGGCAAGGTGGCGAGCATTGGCTGGACGACCAGCCAGACCGCGACTTCACCATGTTCGGAGCGCAGGTCGGTTTTGTCGGCTACGGCCAGATAGCGCAGGAATTGACCCGGCTGCTTGCCCCGTTCAGAGCGCAGGTTCTGGCCTATGATCCCTGGTTGCCACAGGCAGTTGCCCAGCAAAACGGGGCGCAGTTGATGGGATTGGATGGGGTGTTGGAAAAGGCGAAATGCCTGTTTGTCACCGCGGTTCCCACCGCCGAAAACCACAACTTGCTGGATGAGGCCAAGCTGAGCCTCATGCCCAAAGGGGCCTTGCTGGTTTTGCTCAGCCGGGCACATCTGGTTGACTTCCACGCCCTGTCCAACGCCCTCAAGGCCGGCCGCATACATGCCGCACTGGATGTTTTTCCCACCGAGCCCGTGGCAGCGGATGACGACATTCGCAATCTGCCCGGCACCATACTTTCGCCGCATCGAGCCGCCGCGGTCACGGGCGGGCGCCACCTGATCGGTGACATGATCCTCGATGACATCAAATCCTGGATCTCGGGCAATCCCAAGCGCCGCCTGACATCCGCTTCCGATAGCAAGATCAAACTGCTTGCCGGTGTTGGCGACGCAAGATCAACCCAGGACCTTGCGGCAAGCCGCAGCTAGCTGGCGCGCTATAGATCCAGAACGATATGCCCGTTCTTGGCCGCCGCACGGCTTTGGCAGGTAATTATTGCCGTCTCCCGTTGCTTGTTCGACAACACGAAGTCACGGTGTTCCACCTCGCCTGAAACCAACCCGCATTTGCAAACTCCGCAAATCCCGTCTGAGCATTTGACGTCAATCGCCATGCCATGGGCAATCAGAACATCGGATAGCGTTTGATCGGCAGGCACGACCAGTTCCGCTGCGGAACGCGCCAAGGTCACGGTAAAGGGGTGGTTCACATGCTCTGGCTGCTCTGGCACAGAAAAATATTCGAGGTGGCACGCCTCTTCGGGAAATCCTTGCCGCCTTGCCGCCTGCATCACTGCGTCCATGTAGCGCTCCGGTCCGCAAGTGTAGACATGCGCACCGGCTTGATACTTGGCCAGAACCACATCCAGCTCAGCGCGGCTGCCCTGATCCGAGAAATGGAAAGTCACCCGATCGGCCCAGGGCATCCTGGCCAGGTCGTCGACATAGCCCGCGTCATTCTTTCGACTGGCGGAATAGTGCATCTCGAAATCGGCGCCCAGGGCGTGCAGCCGGTGGGCAAAGGCGATCATCGGCGTGATCCCGATACCACCGCCCATCAGATAGGTCCGGGTGGCATCCTCGACCAATTCGAAATGGTTGATGGGCTTGGAAAGGAAAACCCGACGTCCTTCGCCAAATATGCGATGCATCAGCATTGAGCCACCGCGCCCGTCCTCCTCGCGCAGGACCCCGATCTGATAGGTCATTCGGTCCGCCGGATCGCCCGACAACGAATACTGGCGCAAGAACTCCGGGGCAACAACGACATCCAGATGGCCACCCGCTGTCCACGCCGGCAATGGGCTGCCGTCCCAGGACGCAAATTCATACTTCGTGACATCGGCCGTCATCTGCTCAACACGGCTGACCCGGGCCATGATCACAGGAGCATCTTGAAAATCGGGTCTGCGATGTGCCAACCCCTCGGTGTCGCCGGCGGCCAGGCGCGCCTTGTATTCCGTCGCAGAGATCATGTCCTGGTAGGCGCGAATGCCGGCCTCCCGGTCCATCGGAAAGGGGTATGGCCAGGGCCATGGCGCCAGGTTTGCGGGGTAAACCGCGAGCGTCTGGTCCGCGAAATCAATGCGCAATTCGGGCTGAAGGTCGCGCCGGTTCACCGGCTGCGCGGGCGTCTTGTAGCCACCGTCAGCCTTGAGTTCGAGATCCCACCACCATTTTTTGGTATCGTTCAGGCCACCATTGCCCAGCCGGTCATCAAGTGCAGCCAACAAAGGCGCGGCCTTCGGTATGTGCATTGCCGCCCAACGAAAAGGCTTTTCCTTGAAGATGCCTTCCAGGTTCCAGGGGCAGGTCTTCATGCAGCGCCCGCACATCGCCCCGCCCTCGGTGGTGATGCGATAGGTGGTGCATTTCTGGCTGTCGGATTTCCAGATTTCATAGCCGTTGAACATCAATTTGGGTCCGGCCGTGATCGCGCCCGACGGGCATTCGCGTGCGCATTTATTGCAGCTCTCGCAAAAGTTCTGCAAACCAAAGTCGATCGGCTTGTCATGGGCCAGTGGCATGTCAGTGGTCACAACGCCTGATTTCAACCGGGGCCCCAGCAATGGGTTCAGAATGACCTCTCCGATGCGGCTGACTTCGCCCAGCCCTGACAGCAGCAACAAGGGCGGCTGCAAAACCTCGCCATCCATGACGGAATGGGCCTTGGCCGAATACCCCATGGCGCGGATCTGATTGGCGATCACCCCGCCCAACAGCGAGAACCGCAAATAGGCGCGCATGGATTGGGCCACGCCGATCCAATCGTCGCCGCTTGCCCCATCCATGGTTTCAAAGCCCTGATCGATGATCATCGAAATGGCTTGGTCATGGGTCGGGTCGATGGGTGTGCCTGTGGCATCGTGGCTATACCAGGCCCACGCCGGGCACCGCGATATGCCTACCGCGTCCACCCCCAGAAAATAGCTGGCGGCCTTGACGTTCTCGGCGTTGCGCCGGGCGTCACTTGGCGGGTCCGCGATGGGGTCTGGCGGGCCGTCTTGTAGCAAGACAAAGGCCCCCAGCATCCGGCGTTGCGCGAAGGATGGCGCGCTTTTGCGGGCATACCATCCCCCGGTTGCTGCCTGTTGCTGCTTCTTGCCCATATCGCCGAACAGCGCGCGCGCGAACATGTCCGCGCGTTTTGGCACACGGGCAACGCGCGCCTCATCGATAAAGGTGGTGGGAGTTTCCACCCGTTTGAGTTTTTCAAACGCGAAGGCCCCGTCGACATAGCGCCGTCTGGCATAGGGGTCGCGGTTGAGCGCGCCTTTCTGACTGCCCTTGCCCACCCACCATGCGGGACCGTATGTTTGATCGTTCCACGGGGCGAGTGGGGAATCGACGGCCATCTGCATGTCGGTTGTCACAACCGCAAGGCCAAACCCATAGCCCAGGAACGGCGCCATAAGCCGGCCCTGTTCGACACTGGCCAACCCGGCCGCAACCGCGCAACAATTCAGATCCACATCGCATGTTGTTGGCGAATGAGCCCGCGCCGAAAAGCCCAGCAGATGCAGGTAATTGGCCAAAATCACCGCCGTTTCGGTGGCGCGCAATGCGGCGCGATGCTCTTGCGCATCTTCGATCCATTCTGCGCCAGGCTCATGGTGATCTGGGTCGCGGTGGTGCTCGACAAGCACTACAATCGCGTGAGTATGGGCGTCTATCGGCCCCAGTGGTGCGGTGATCGACTCTTTCAGCCCGGCCATGATCACATCAATGCCCGAGGCCAAAGTCTTGGTTTGCTTGGTGCGCAAATCATCGGACAGACGGTCAATATCCGGGTTGCGCCGCGGCACCCGCAAAATCGCCGATTGCGGCAAGGCGCAGATACCCATCATTGAGGCATCCTGAAAATACCCGAACGACTTCATGTGGCGCGCGCGCTCCTGCACGTCTTGCGGGGCGGCCGCTTTGACCGGATTGACGGGACCGCCCCTGATCACGTCCATCATCGCTTGATATTCGCCCATGGCGTTGACCAGCGAATGCGGCGTTTCCAGCCGGCGAAAATCCAGCGGCTGTGCCGGTGGAACGGCGTCCAGGTCTGGCAGGGCACTGACGCGTTTCAGCCGCTCAAGCGGGTAGGGGCCCAAATGAAAGGGGCGGTCCTTGGTCGAAAACAATCGCATCCGCTACTTGCCCTTTACGCCAATGACCATGGCGCAATCGCCGGGATTGACCAGCCCGGGGAAATGGCGGCTGATCGTCAGGCCGTCACGCGGCGATGTGATCTCGACCGGCGCGGACCCGGTCCTGTCCACAGACCAAATCCGGGCCAAACGCTCGCCTTCCGAAACCGATGCGCCCAAATCGACAAGCGGCTCGAAAAGACCGGCATTCTGGCAAATGACAAAGCAATCGTCGCCCGGCATTTCGATCGGTTGAGTGGGCTCAATCCTCATCTCACCGGCCAAAATGCCCGCGTGGACCAGCAAGTTGCGCAGACCTTTGCGCGCAATACCGATGGAGCGCGCGGTCGCCGAGCCGCCGCCGCCCAATTCGGTTGTGACAAAGACCTTGCCCATGGATTCTGCGGCCGTGTCATACATTCCGACATTGTCCATTTCGCGCAGCATCACCGAATAGGGGGCGTTGAAGGCGCGCATGGCCGCGACACAGGCAGCCTGTTGGGCCTTGTCATCCAGAACATGTGCTGCGGCAAAAGGCACGAAATCCAGCGACTTGCCACCGGAATGGATGTCCAGAACCACATCCGCCAGTGGCAACATTTCACGTTGAAAGAAATCAGCGATTTTTTCGGTGATCGTGCCATCTGGCCTGCCGGGAAAGGCGCGGTTCATATTGCCGCCGTCAATTGGCGACGTGCGCGCTCCGGCCAGAAACGCGGGGAAATCCAATGCAGGCACAAGGATGACGCGGCCCTGGATGTCGCCCGGTTGCAGTGTCGTGGCAAGCTCTTGCAGCGCGATCGGGCCTTCATATTCGTCGCCATGGCTGCCGCCGGTCAGCAGGGCAGTCGGCCCGGGCCCGTTTTGTATGACACTGAACGGGATCATGACCGAACCCCAGGCGCTGTCATCGCGGCTGTGCGGCAGGCGCAGATAGCCGTGATTTACGCCGTCCTGGTCAAGCGGAATGGTGGGGGTCACGGGCGATTGCATCATTTTTTCACTCAATCACAACCATTTCGCGTGGCACATCGGCCAGACATTCCGGGCCGTCCAGACCGATGCGGATACTTTCGGTGATTTCGAACCCCCAATCCTCCATCCACAGACCAGTCATGAAATGGAAGGTCATGTTTTCGCGCAAAACGGTCGTGTCTCCCGGGCGCAGAGACATGGTGCGTTCGCCCCAATCGGGCGGATAGCTCAGCCCGATCGGATAGCCCGCGCGGTTGTCTTTGGTGATGCCGTATTTTTCAAGCACCGCAAAAAAGGCGAGCGCCACATCTTCGCAGCTGTTGCCGACGCGCGCCTTTTCCAAACCGGCCTCCATCCCTTCTTGAACGGCCTTTTCGGCATCCAGAAAAGCCTGCGTCGGGCGGCCCAGAAACACGGTGCGCGACAGCGGGCAATGATAGCGTTTGACCACGCCGGCAATTTCAAAGAACGTGCCCTCACCCGCCTTCATCGGACGATCATCCCAAGTCAGATGCGGGGCGGATGCATCCGCGCCTGATGGCAGCAACGGCACAATCGCCGGGTAGTCGCCGCCGACGCCCAGTTCATCATCATAGCGCAGGGCCGCATCATAGATCTCGGCCACCAGATCGCATTTCCGCATGCCCACGCCGACGGTATCAAAGATGCGTTGATGCATGCGGCCGACAATCTGCCCGGCCTGACGCATCAGCGCCAGCTCCGCCTCTGATTTGACTGCGCGCTGCCAATTTACCAGGGCCGTTGCATCCACCAATGTGGCGTTGGGCAGGCCGGTCTCCAGTGCGGCGCAGGCGGCGGCGGAAAACCAGTAATTGTCCATCTCAACACCAATTTGCCCCCGTGCCTTGCCACGGTCCGCCAGTTGCGTCGCCAGATATTCCATCGGGTGGCAGCGGGTCGACTGAACATACTCATCCGGGTAGCCCAGGATGTTCGAAGGCTGCATGTAGCAAGTGCGTAACGCCCCCCTGGCATCTTGGCTGCGCCCGAACCAGATTGGCGGCCCGTCAAGCGGCACCACCACGCATTGATGCACGTAGAACGACCAGCCATCATAGCCCGTGAGCCAATGCATATTGGACGGGTCGGAAACGATCAGCAGATCCAGGCCAAGCGCCTGCATGGCGACGCGGGTCTTGGACAGCCTGCTGTCATACTCGGCTTGGCCAAAATTCAGTGTCGGGCGTGTCATGCCCGAACACTGCGGGGCGCGCGAAATTTTGGCAAGGGCAGAGTGGCGGTGCGGGCCTAACGGATACGCGCCTCGCTCTTGCGGTCAAACACCATCGCACGGGGGGGATCAAAAGAGATACCAACCCGCACACCGGATTTCGAGCGCTCGTCCCCGCGTTCTTCCACGATGATCTTTTCGCCCGTGTCACTGACCAGATAGGCATAGGACACGCCGCCCAGAGCCTCGGTCAGATCGACAGTATGGGTGTCGCCCTTGGGGTCAATCTCGATGTGCTCCGGCCGCACGCCGAGCGTCAGCGCGGTGCCAGGGGCAGGCAAGCCCACAGTGCTGGTCACGGTCGATTTCAGCGCCGGCACCTCGACGCCCTTGTCGGCGCTTGTGCCATCCAGGAAGTTCATGGCAGGCGACCCGATAAAGCCCGCCACGAACTTGTTGTCCGGATTGCGATACAATTCGAGCGGAGCGCCGACTTGTTCGATATGGCCCGCGCGCAAGACCACGATCTTGTCGGCGAGCGTCATGGCCTCGACCTGATCATGGGTCACATAGATCATCGTTGCGCCGATCTCCTTGTGCAGCCGCGCGATCTCAACCCGCATCTCGACCCGCAACTCTGCGTCCAGGTTCGACAGCGGCTCGTCGAACAGGAACACTTCGGGCCCGCGCACAATGGCACGCCCAATAGAGACCCGCTGACGCTGGCCACCCGACAGGGCGGCGGGTTTACGATCGAGATAATCCTCAAGTTTCAGGATCCGTGTGGCCGCCGCCACTTTTTCGGCGATCTCGGCCTTGGGATAGCCGTTCATTTTCAAGCCAAAGCCCATATTGTCGCGCACGGTCATGTGCGGATACAAGGCGTAGGTCTGGAAAACCATGGCCACGCCGCGCTCGGCAGGATCCATCTTGGTGACATCCCGGTCACCAATGTGAATGGCGCCCTCGGTGGTTTCTTCGAGGCCCGCGACCATCCGCAGCAAGGTTGACTTGCCGCAACCGGACGGGCCCACGAACACGCAGAATTCGCCGTCATCAATCTGTAGATCCACGCCATGAATGACCTGGGTGGCATCATATCGTTTGATCACTTTATCCAGTTTTACACCTGACATGTGTCTAGCTCTCCAGTTTTTCCATTGGTTTCTGATCCGCCGGGAACCGCCAAAGCTCAGCGGTTTGGGCGATCTCGGATGTCGCCTGGCGCATCTCGGGCACCAGTTTTTCCAGCCCGGCAAGGTTGGTCTTGTTGGTCGTGCTGGTCACCGAAATCGCCCCGATGACACGCCCGGCGGCAGTCAGCACCGGCACGGCGACACAAATGATGCCGGGTTCATGTTCTTCGTCGTCAAAGGCAAAGCCGCGCGCCCGAATGTTGTGCAATTCCGCAACCAGCGCCTCGGGCGAGGCCAGCGTTTTGGGCGTGAAACGGTGATAGGATTGCTGCGCGAGGGCCGCGCGCAATTCGATCTCGGGCAAATGCGCCAGCATCGCCTTGCCGACGCCGGTGCAATAGGCAGGGCCAACCTTGCCGGCCTGCGAGAACATCTCGACGGCGCTTTCGGCATTGCGTTTGTCCACATACAAAACCTGCGCGTTGTCCAGTTGGGCCAGGTGAATCGTCTCGCCGATCGAACGACTCAGTTGGTCCAGATAGGGCTGCGCTACAGTCGCTAGCGAGAACTGAGTCCACGCCGCATGGGCCAAACGCATCAACCGTATTCCCAGCGAATAGGTCTGGCGCGCATCGTCGTAGGCCAGCAATCCCTCGGCCCGCAGCGACTGCATCATCCGGTACAATGTCCCTTTGGGAAAGTTAGATTTTTCAAGCACTTCGTTAAAACGAACCGGACGCTCGAACGCCGCAACAAGGTCCAGGACACCCATGGCCTTGTGCACTGTTCCGCTGGCAGAGCTTAGCTTGTTCATCCTTGGTCCCTGGTTCGTATCGCGTGTGTTTTTTGGTTAAGATGTTGTTGACAACCCTAGGCTGCTTGTGTTCAGGTTTCAATATACAAATCACAGTTTCATTATTTGAAACGCGCTTAGGGAGGACACTATGCGTTCAACAATCAAGGCGTCAATCGCGGCGCTGACCACCACTGCCATGCTGGCAGGCGGTGCATTTACGGCATCTGCCCAGGGCCTGTCGGGTGATCTGAAGATCTTCCTCGACACGTCAAACCCTGCTCCACGTGCAACCATGGAAGCCATGATCGCGCGCTTCCAGGAGCAGAACCCGGACATGAACATCGAAACAACTGTTATTGATCGTGAGGCCTACAAGACTCAGATCCGTAACTTCCTGACGGCCAATTCGCCCGACGTCGCGACCTGGTATGCGGCCAACCGCATGACACCTTATGTCAATGCCGGTCTATTCGAAGACGTATCTGATCTGTGGGCCGAGCCTGAAATTGCCGAGCAACTGGCCTCCACCAAAGGTGCGATGACCATCGACGGCAAACAATGGGGCGTGCCCTATACATACTACCAGTGGGGCGTCTACTACCGCAAAGACATCTACGAAGAGCTGGGCATCGGCGAGCCTGCGGATTTCGAGGAAATGGTGTCCAATTGTCAGGTTGTCATCGACAGCGGCCGCAAGTGCTACACCATCGGCACCAAGTGGCTGTGGACGGCATCAGGCTGGTTCGATTATCTGAACATGCGCACCAACGGCTTTGATTTCCACATGGCCATGGCGCGTGGTGAAATCCCTTGGACCGATGACCGCGTGCGTCAGACTTTTGCCAATTGGCAGCGCCTGGTCGATATGGGTGCCTTTGTCGACGACCACCAGAACAAGGACTGGCAGCAGTCTTTGCCGTTGTTGGTCAGCGGTGAGGCCACTGCGATCCTGAAAGGCAACTTTGCCGTCGCGCCTCTGCGTGAAGCAGGCCTGGACGACAGCAAGCTCGACTTCCACCAGTTCCCGCCAATCACACCTGGCATCCCACTGGCAGAAGACGCGCCAACTGACACGTTCCACATTCCCGCGAATGCTGCGAACAAGGACAACGCCCGCGCCTTCTTGCGCTTTGTTGCCTCTGCGAGCGAGCAGACAGAAATCAACAACGGCAAGAACCTGGGTCAGTTGCCTGTCAACTCGATGTCTTCGGTTGATGACGACAAATTCCTGAACGAGGGCTTCACCATGCTGTCCTCGAACAGCCCGGGTGGCGTTGCCCAGTTCTTTGACCGCGATTTCCCTGCTGAAATGGCCCAGGCCGCCATGGAAGGCATGCAGGAATTCATGGTGTTCCCAGAGAACCTGGACGACATACTTGAGCGCCTGGAAAGCGTGCGTCAGGACGTCTACTGATCTGACATAACGGGGGCGCGCCGCATCTGGCGCGCCCTTTCCTTCGTCACCAGCGACAAGTGCACTGGCCCTTTTCCCTGATGACGCTGTGACCAGCCCGCCAAGGAGCCATCATGACCAGCACCGACGCTTCCTATCATAATTCCCGCCGCAACAAGGGTTGGTACGGGCGCAATGAAATTGCCGTGACGCCCTGGCTTTTCCTGGTTCCCGCCACGATAATGTTCGCGCTGTATGTGATCTATCCGATCGTGCAGAGCTTCAACATTTCGTTGTATAAGTGGGACGGCCTTGGCCAACCTGAATACATCGGTCTGGCAAATTACGAAAAACTGCTGACAGACGATCGCAAGTTCAACACTTCTCTGGTCAATAATGTCAAATGGCTGGTCTTTTACCTGTTGGCCATTCCCGGCGGCCTGTTTATCGCGCTGTTCCTAAATCAGAAAGTGCGGGGCATCCGCCTGTATAAATCGTTGTTCTTCTTTCCTTTCGTGATCAGCCAGATCGTTGTCGGCCTGGTATTCACCTGGTTCTACGACCCGACTTTCGGCTTGTTCAACGGCATCATCGGCATCTTCGGGCTGGGCCCGGTCAACATACTGGGCGACCCAACCCTGGCCACCTATGGCATCATCGCCGCCGGCCTTTGGCCACAAACGGCCTATTGCATGATCCTGTATCTCACCGGGCTGAATGCGGTGGACCCCGAACAGGTAGAGGCCGCCCGCCTGGATGGCGCAAAGGGCTGGAAAATGCTGTGGTATGTGATCTTGCCGCAACTGCGCCCGGCGACCTTTATCGCCTTCGTGGTCACCATCATCGGCGCCCTGCGATCGTTCGATCTGATCTCGATCATGACCAATGGCGGGCCGTTCGGCTCAACCCGGGTGCTGAGCTTTTACATGTTCGAGCGGTCCTTGTCGGAATATGGTTTCCGCATGGGATATGGCGCGGCCATCGCAGTGATCCTGTTTTTGATCATGCTGGTCTTTATCGGCTACTTCCTGTGGCGGATGTACCAAGACGAAAAAGGAGCGCGCTAGAATGTTCCCGAAACCCATTGAGAAATCCTCGACCACTGTCCAAGTCACCTATCAGGCG
>Ga0316205_10001721_pt1 | contig 25815 bp, 23 predicted proteins | sample 3monthpyrite_MG_FD_204941 | JGI IMG/M metagenome (GOLD analysis project Ga0316205, IMG submission 204941) | Microbial mat bacterial communities from mineral coupon in-situ incubated in ocean water Damariscotta River, Maine, United States -... | ecosystem: Environmental > Aquatic > Marine >... | reverse complement strand
CAGCTGTGCATTGGCCACGCCGAACCCGGTCATCTCGGTGACCTGCCGCAGAAAATCGCGTGCCGCCGAAACAGCGTCCTCGTGCTGCCCATTGGCGATAAGCGCCTCGATTCCGGCGGCCGCATCTTGCAGGGTTTCCGCGCGCAGGGCGGCAGGCGTCACGGCAAGCAGGGCAACGCCCGCCCAAATCGCACCTGCCAGCGCCGACGCCCTGAGCGCCCCGAGAATGGACCCAATGGTCATGATCTGTTGCCTTCGCGCAAGGGATTGGCGTCCAGTTTGCCCGCCGTTCCCGGTGCGGGCAAGCCCTGCTCGCGACGATGTGTCATACGCCGCGAGACTGCGCCAGTTCGTTGTGCAGCAACTCGTTCTGATGCCGGGCTTCGCGCAAGCCGTCCATCGCCGCGCCCAACTCGGCCTGTAGCTGGGCGATGTCGCGGCCGACTTCATCTTCGCGATTCTGGATATAGGTGATCGCCTGATCGCGCGTTTCCTCGGCATCATGCAGGGCCTGCGCCATGCGCTCCAGTTCCCCCAGATCGGCCTGCGTGACGCGGGTAAAGCGGTGCACAAGCCAGTTCACGAACCAGCCCAGCGCGAAAGAGGCGCTCAGCACGATCACGGTCACGACGACAAATTCAGTGCGGTTCATGGCAGGCTCCGGGATGGACTCGGTTTTCGCCGGCGGCGGCGGGTTACGGGCGGGGTCTGGGACGAATGGCATCGTCGCCGGGCGTCTGGATTTCGAATTCAAGCTGGGCCTCCAGCGCCGGGTCCAGGGGCACGGGCTCGGGCTCGGGGCGGATCAGCGTGAATTCGATCCGGCGATTGGCCTCGCGCCCCTCGGGGGTGCCGTTGTCGGCGACGGGACGGTCAGCGCCGTAGCCGCGCGGCACCAGCGAGGACACCAGCACCCGGCGCGCCATCAGGGCGTTGACCACCGCTTCGGCCCGGCCCTGGCTGAGCCGGCGGTTGGTTTCGTCGCGTCCCTGGCTGTCGGTATGCCCGGCAATCTCGAACGGCAATTCGCCGCAGTTTCGCAGCACTTCGGCGATCGCGTCGATCACCGGCCGGGACTGTTCGTTGATCTCGATCGAGCCGGGATCGAAAGTGATCTTGGTTTCCGACACAATGGCGCGGATGCGCGCTTCGCAAGACTCCGGCGTCGGGGCCTGCGCGACCGGGTCCAACAGTTCGTCATAGGTGATGTTCGCGGTGAATTCGGCGTCCGCACCCAGCCCCTGAACCAGGGCCTGCGCGACTTGCGTGGCGGCGTCGGGATTGCCTGAAACGCCGGTGACATCGATCCGGTCCTCAAGCAGCAACGCGGATCCGTGATGCAGTTCGGACAGGGCATCCAGCAGCGTCAGCGCGCGGACCGACCAGCCCTGTGGCAGTTGATCGTCGATCCGCGCCGCCATTTCGACAGCCTGGGATCCGAACCGGGCCTGGGCAAAGGCGCGCACGGCGTCGCGGATGCGCGTGTCGGGCAGGCGGCCGGAAATGGTCAGCGCACCCTCTGCGGTCAGGATCATGGACAGTTCCGGGCGGCCGTCATCAGCCGAACCGGCGTCAACCGGCGGATCCAGGCGGCGCGCCGTCAGGGAAAACGCCTGCGGCAACCGGGATTCAAGCCGCCCGACAGCACTGTCGAAGGACGCGGCGGGCACCGAATTCGGCGCGCTCAGCGAAACGTCGCCATCCGACAGCGACAGCGATCCCGCACCCAGCGATGCCAGGGCCTCGATCGACAGGGCAGCCGCCTGCCCCCAGCGCGGCGAGGGCGCACCCAGCGCCAGGTTGCAGGTGAAACGCGCGGTCATGCCGGCATCGCGCAAGGCGGCACGAATGCGGGCCTGCGCTTGCTCGGTATCGGCCGAACACGCCCCCAGCCGCAGCACCCCGTTCTCGAAATCCGCGCGCAACATGAAGGGCGCGGCGACCGGACGCGGGGCTGTCAATTGCAGGGACAGGACCTGATTGGTCGGCGCAATCGCGCGCAGGCGCGTTTCCAGCGCCGCCCCCGCCTCCGGGCTCTCCACCAGCGCCTCGGCCTCGATCCGGCCTGCCGTGAGGGAAATCCTGCCCACGTCGAACATCGCGAGGGCCTGAACCGCGAAATCGACCGCGCCGACCCAGCCACCGGGCACGGCGTGTTCCGCCATTTGCAGCATGTCGGCGATTTCCGCGTCGGGCAAAACGCCCTGGATGCGGTCCAGTATCGGCCCGCCATCGTCGGTTCGCGGCACAAGTCCTATCACCGACACGTCATTTCTGTCGCGCATCAGTTCGATACGGAACACCGGGGCGACCAGCGACGTGCTGACCGGCACGACGATATCTTCCGAAACGCGCGAACTGTCGATGACCCCGCCGGCGACCTGCAACGCGCGGATACGCGCGGATTCGGTCGGGGCCGTGCCGGCGAGCCTGGCGCGCAATCCGTCCGGTGTCACGGACACCCAGGTCAGGCCTTCGGCGTCAAACGCTTCGGTCAGGGCGGCAACGGTGCGCTTTTCGATCATCGAGGCCAGCAATGTCGCCGTGCCGAGAGCCAGCAAGACCGCCAGAACGAAGGCAGCGACCGAGAGCAGGAGGGGATTTCTTGTCATTCGGGATTCCGGGCGACGCATTTGCGACCCTGACCTAGCCGGATGCGCAGGGCGATGCAATCACACCAACAGAGCGACGGCGAAAATCAGCACAAGGATCAACCCGGCATCGCGGTTCGAGCGAAACAGCGCCAGGCAGACATCAGGGTCGTTGATGTTCAACCGCCCCAATTGCCAGTTCAGATGGGCGCCAAACGCCCACGCGCCCAGCAGCGTCAGGGACAGCGTCAGCGGGTCCGCCAGCGGCGCCAGCGCGTAGATGATCGCCAGCGACATCAGCAAGACGCTGGCCACCAGAAAACCGCGCAGCCAGTTTTCCGTGTTGTCGCCAAACAGGCGCGCGGTGGATTTGACGCCGATCAGCGCGTCGTCCTCGCGGTCCTGATGGGCATAGATCGTGTCATAGAACAACGTCCAGCAGATGCCGGCGACATACAGAAGGATCGCCGGCATCCCCAGGCTGCCGGTCTGCGCGGTCCAGGCCAGCAACGCGCCCCAATTGAACGCGAGCCCCAGAAAGACCTGCGGCCACCAGGTGAAGCGCTTGGCAAAGGGATAGATGGCGACGGGCAGCAACGACAGGACACCCAGAACGATGGCCGCGCCGTTGAAGGTCAGCAGCAGCAGGAATGACGCGGCCAGCTGGATGGACATCCAGATCAGCGCCTCGCGCACCGTGACCTGCCCCGAGGCCAGCGGCCGGTTGCGGGTTCGCTCCACCTTGGGGTCGATATCGCGGTCCGAAATGTCGTTCCAGGTGCATCCCGCGCCGCGCATCAGAAAGGCCCCCGCCGCGGTGGCGATCATGATCCACAGCGTGGTCAGGCCGCGCAGTTCGGGAAAGGCCAGCGCGCCCAGAAGCACACCCCACCAGCAGGGCAGCAGCAGCAGCCAGGTGCCGATCGGCCGGTCGGCGCGTGACAGGCGCAGATAGGGACGCAAATCCTCGGGCGCCCGGGTATCGACCCAACTGCCGCTCACCCGGTCGGCGATGGCTTCGGATTGCGCAAACTCGGCATCAGGGGCCGCGGCGGGCGACGAGCCCGGCTGGGCTGCGAACGGGGATTCTGGCGGCGTCGCCGGCTGTGCGTCCGGTTCCGACCCCAGGGCATTGGGCGCGGCGCCTGACGCCTTGTCAGCCCCGCCGCCGGCACCGTCTTCGGCACCGTCTTCGGCCTCTGGTCTTTGCCCTGTCCCGGTCATAAAGTCGCTTCCATGCCAATGATCCCACCCCAGAACCCTGACCGTCCGAAGGTGCGTCTCTATCTAGAGCAACCCTTGGCCCAAGGGCAACCGGTTGAACTGTCGCAAGAGCATGCCCATTACCTGGGCACCGTGCTGCGCCTGAAAACCGGGCAGGACATTGCCGTTTTCAACGGCACGCAGGGCGAATGGCGGGCCCGGATCGTCGATCTGGGCAAGAAGCGCGCCACGCTGGCGGTCATCGACCAGACCTTGCCGCAGCGCGATCCGCCGGACCTGTGGCTGCTGTTCGCTCCGATCAAGAAGGCCCGCACCGATTTCATCGTCGAAAAGGCTGTTGAACTGGGTGTCAGGCGCCTTCAGCCGGTCCAGACGCAGTTCACCAATTCCGAACGCATCCGGCGCGACCGGCTTCAGGCCCACGCGGTCGAGGCCGCCGAACAATGCGGCGGCACCTTCCTGCCACAGGTGGCCGAACTGTCCCTGTTGGGCCGCCTGCTGGACGCCTGGCCCGGGGATCGCACCCTGTGGTGGGCCGACGAGGGGCTGGCCGCGCAGGCGCAGCCCCTCGCCTTGGATGAGCCCCGGCCCGGCACCGCGAAATCCGCCATCCTGATCGGTCCCGAGGGCGGATTCTCGGCCCAGGAGCGCGCGCGTTTGGCCGCATTGCCCTTTGTGCGCGCGATGCGGCTGGGGCCACGCATCCTGCGCGCTGACACCGCGGCAGTAACGGCGCTCACGCTGTGGCAGTCCCGCTTTGGGGATTGGCGGGATTGAACCGTGGCGGCCAGCGCAAATCCCCTGCCCTTGCGGACAAAAGCCGGTGAAGGGCGCGCGATGGCCAGGAAAATCCGACCGCCGCGACTGGACGGTGCCGGTATTCAGGGGCAGAGTAACGGGCCATGGCTGAACTGATCCGCCCCCAGGCCCGCAAGGCCCTGAACCGCTGGCGCGGCACGCTGATCGCGTGTGGCGTCATGGTGCTGGGCGTATACTGGTCACTGACCGCCTTCGGTGCGCTGAAATGGCTGGGCTGGGTTCTGATCGTGATCGGCGCGTCACTGCTGTGGACGGCCTTGCAGCGGGCGCGGTTTCGCGCCGAGGGCGAAGGGCCGGGCGTCGTGCAGGTGGTCGAGGGAGAGATCCGCTATTTCGGACCGCGCGGAGGCGGTTTCGCGGCGCTCGATACGATCGCCGCGCTCAGCCTGGGGGCCGGGGGCGATTCCTGGCTGATCGAATCACTGGGCGGCGAGGTGCTTGTCATCCCGCGCGCGGCCGCCGGCGCCGAGGAGTTGTTCGACCTGTTCGCCAGCTTGCCCGGCCTGAACATGACAACCCTTCTGCGCATCCTCGCTCAGGACTCGGTGCCGCGCGCGCAGACCATCTGGCGGCGAAATCTGGCCGCCCTCTTGACTTGAACGGCCGGGCGCGACAGGTCTGGGCGACGTGACCATCAGATCAGCCCGGAGCCCTTGACATGTCCATTCCCCAGTCCGGCGGCGGGCCTATCGAACATCAGGGCCAATTGGCCGAATACCTGGCCGAGGGCTGCAAACCCGCCGATGACTGGCGCATCGGAACCGAGCACGAGAAATTCGGCTACTGCAAGGACACGCTGCTGCCCCTGCCCTATGACGGCAAGCGGTCCATCCTGGCGGTTCTGGAGGGCCTGCGCGACCGCTTCGGCTGGCAACCGGTGCTGGAGGGCGACAAGCTGATCGGGCTGACGCAGAACGGGGCCAATATCAGCCTGGAGCCGGGCGGGCAGCTGGAATTGTCGGGCGCCCCGCTGGAAACCATTCATCAGACCTGCGACGAGGTGAACGAGCACCTGCGCGACGTGAAATCCATCGCCGACGAGGTCGGCGTCGGGTTCATCGGGCTGGGCGCCGCGCCGATCTGGACGCATGAGCAGATGCCCCTGATGCCCAAGGGGCGCTACGCGCTGATGGATGACTACATGCAGCGGGTCGGCACCCATGGCCGCCAGATGATGCGCCGCACCTGCACCGTGCAGGTGAACCTGGATTTCGGGTCCGAACCCGACATGGTGAAAAAGCTGCGCGTGGCGCTGGCGCTGCAACCGGTGGCGACCGCACTCTTCGCCAATTCGCCGTTTTTCGAAGGCAAGCCGAATGGCCACAAGTCCTGGCGCTCGCGCATCTGGCGCGATCTGGACCCCGACCGCACCGGCACCCTGCCCTTCGTGTTCGAGGACGGCTTCGGGTTCGAACGCTATGTCGATTACGCGCTGGATGTGCCGATGTATTTCGTCTACCGCGACGGCAAATACATCAACGCGCTGGGCCAGTCGTTCCGCGACTTCCTGAAGGGTGCATTGCCGGCCCTGCCGGGCGAAAAGCCGACCCTGAGCGATTGGGCCGACCATCTGACCACGATCTTCCCCGAGGCACGGCTGAAGAAATTCATCGAAATGCGCGGCGCCGATGGAAACCAGTGGCGCCGGCTGTGTGCCCTGCCAGGGATGTGGGTCGGCCTGATGTATGACCAGTCGGCGCTGGACGCGGCCTGGGATCTGGCCAAGGGCTGGGACCGGGAAACCCGCGAGCAGATGCGCATCGATGCCAGCGTGCATGGCCTGCACGCGGAAACCAACGGCATCAAGATGCTGGATCTGGCACGGCAGGTGGTGGCTATCGCCGAGGCGGGGCTGAAGGCCCGCGCGCGCCCCGGATCGGGCGGTCTGGTGCCGGACGAGACGCATTTCCTGAACGCCCTGCGCGACAGCGTGGACAGCGGCCAGACCCCGGCCGATGAGCTTCTGGCCCGCTATCATGGCGACTGGAGCGGCGATCTGAGCCGGATCTACGCCGAATACGCGTATTGATGGCCTGACGCTCGCTTGTCAGGACGAGGCTTTGTTGGCACCCTGAAGGCGGCTTTGGCGTGCCTCTTCAAACCCAACGGAGTTAGCTCATGCGCGATATGTTCATCAATCTACTTGAAAAGCTGATCAACGTGATTGTCGTGATCGGCGCCATCGGCATCGTTGTCGCGGCGGCGGCGATGCTGTTCATCCCCAACCCGCAAATGGGCCCGGCAGGCGGGGTCCTTGGGGCGCTCATGGTTCTGGTGTTTGGCGGGATCTATCTGATCCTTGTCGCCGGTTTCATGTATCTGGGGCTGGGCATCTACCAGAACACCAAGCGCACCGCCGATTTGCTGGAACGCCGCTGAACCGGCCTGATCGGCGCTGAACCCTGAATCCGGCTGCGGTTGGTCGCGGCCGGAAACGACAAAGGGCGCCCAACCGGGGCGCCCCTTGGCGTTTGCGTTTCGTCGTGATTCAGCCGGCCTTGGCGCGGAATTCCCGCAGCAGGAATTCGGGCACATGATCGCCCATGCCGACGATTGGCTCATCGCGGTTGCGGTCACGCCGCCCCCGGCCCTTGCGATCATCGTTGCGCTTGTCGTCGCGCTGATCGGCCTGGCGCTCGGGATGGCGATCCGGCCGGCGCTCGGGTTGGCGACGCGAACGCCCCTCGGCCCGCGGCTCAGGCTGGGCCTCTGGTGACGAGGCCTCTGGTGAAGATGCCTTTGGTGACAGGGCCTCTCGTGACGGGGCCTCGACCGTATCGGCAACTGCCGCCGGCACGGCGTCTGCAACGGGGGCTTTCGCTTCGGCATCCGCCTTGCGCGACCGGCGGCGTGGCTTCGGAGCCTCGTCCTCATCGGCCTGGCGGCCTTCGCGTTTGCGGGTGGGCTTGCCCTCGTCCTCGAATCCTTCGGGCACTTGCGCGCGCGGGATATCCCTTTGCAGCAGGGCTTCGATGGCGGTGACATACTTGTCATCAGACGGGGTGGCGATGGTGAAGGCCTTGCCCAGACGCCCGGCACGGCCCGTGCGGCCAATGCGGTGCACGTAATCCTCGGAATGGCTGGGCACGTCGAAATTGAACACATGGCTGACCGCCGGAATGTCCAGCCCGCGCGCCGCCACGTCCGACGCGATCAAGAACCGGACCGAGCCATCACGAAACCCGTCAAGCGTGCGGGTGCGCACCGACTGGTCCAGGTCGCCGTGAATCGGCGAGGCGTTGAAACCGTGCTTCTTCAGCGACTTGGCCAGGACATCGACATCGATCTTGCGGTTACAGAAGATGATCGCGTTGGTGCAGGCCTCGCCTTCCGAGCGGATCAGCTGGCGCAAAGCCGCGCGCTTTTCGCCGAAGGACCGGTCGCGGCGGCTGGGTTTGATCTCGAACAGGGACTGGGTGATGGTTTCCGCCGTCGTCGCCTGGCGCGCCACTTCGATGCGAACCGGGCTGGACAGGAACATGTTGGTGATGCGCTCGATCTCGGGCGCCATGGTGGCCGAGAAGAACAGCGTTTGCCGGGTGAACGGCGTCAGTTGAAAAATGCGCTCGATATCGGGGATGAACCCCATGTCCAGCATCCGGTCGGCCTCATCGACGACCATGACCTCGACGCCTGTCAGCAACAGCTTGCCGCGCTCGAAATGATCCAGCAGGCGGCCCGGCGTGGCAATCAGCACATCGACGCCCCGGTCGATCAGCTTGTCCTGCTCACCAAAGCTGACACCGCCAATCAGCAGCGCCTTGGTCAGCTTGGTGTATTTGGCATAGGTGTCGAAATTCTCGGCCACTTGCGCCGCCAGTTCGCGCGTCGGCGCCAGGACCAGGCTGCGCGGCATCCGAGCGCGGGCCCGGCCCCGCGACAGGCGGGTGATCAGCGGCAACGTGAAGGAGGCCGTCTTGCCGGTCCCGGTCTGGGCAATGCCCAACACATCGCGGCCCGCCAGGGCCTCGGGGATGGCCTGCGCCTGAATCGGGGTGGGCGTTTCATAGCCGGCTTCCGCAACGGCCTTGAGGACCTTCGGGTCCAGGGAAAGATCAGAAAATTTGTTCATTTGCGTCCGTATGTTGCGGCATCGGGCCGCAATTTCATCATGGGACGCCCATCTTCGCGCCCCGGCATCGGTCATATGGCGTTGAAGGTCAGTTCGGCGCCAAGTTCGCGCCCTAACGCAATTCCCCGCCAAGGTCAATGAAAGCCTGAAAACCGGCGGCGAATGCGGCGGAATTGGGGCGTCTGGCGGCGCGGCGCCATGGTTAATCCAGAATTAACCCCAATTTCGCCCCAGCCCGTCCAAAACCCCGACGCAATCAGAGCCGACAACAGGGTCAACACGCGAACCCCGCGAAGGACCTTATGAAATGAACATCCACGTCAACATCCCTGACCAAGACTTTGACGTCGTTCCCGCGGCCGAGGCCCTGACCATGCTGAGCACCCCTGTCCATGTCGCCCTGCCGACCCCGGCGCAATTTTCCGCCATGACCGACCTGATCAAATCGGTCTTTCACGTTCCGGCGGTGTCCGTCGCGCTGCACGGCGCCCCGGCGAATGCCGATGGGGGCGTCTATCGTTCGTTTCTGGAAATTCCGCTGATTAACGAGGACGAGGTCATCGGATCCCTGCGGGTTCTGGACGACGTGGAGCGTGAATTCAGCGACCGCGATTGCCAGCTTCTGGAAGGATTCGCCCGTCTGGTGGTCGATCAGGTGGAATTGTGGGCCGAGGCCAGCCGCGACGTCCTGACCGGCGCCATGACCCGGCGCGCGTTTTCGGACACGCTGCGCAAGACCTTTGCCGCGCGCGGCCGTGCGCAGGGCAAGGCGTCGCTGGTGCTGTTCGATCTGGACCACTTCAAGAAGATCAACGACACTTGGGGCCATGCCGCCGGTGATGCCGTGCTCAAGGCCGTGTCACGCGCCGTTCTGCGCGAATTGCGGGTCGAGGACAGCTTTGGCCGCGTCGGCGGCGAAGAATTCGCCGTTCTGGTGGCCAATGCCGACGCCCAGGTCGCATCGGATGTCGCCGAGCGCGTGCGCCGGGCGATCGAGGCTCTGGCGATCCCCGGGTATGACCAGATCCGCGTCACCGCCAGCTTCGGCGTGGTCGAAGCCACGAATACGGTGCTGGATGTCGAGGACTGGACCGAACGCGCGGACACCCAGCTTTACGCCGCCAAGGAGGCGGGCCGAAATCGGGTGCATGTGGCGATGGACGAAAAGCCGCTGGCGGCAGTAGTCAACTGACCCTGCCGCCCAGGCTTTGAAAAGCGCCACAGCCGTTAGCCTGCCAGGACCCGCTTGCCGCACAGTGCGGCTGCCCGTGCCCCGCCCGCGTGGGGCGCCGCGCGCATCCCGCGATCCTGTGGACAGGCCGCGCGCTTTGGGCTAGAGGCGCGGCATGTTGGACAATCGCCCCGCCCTGCCCCCCGAAATTGCCCGCCGCCGGACCTTTGCGATCATCTCGCATCCCGACGCCGGCAAGACCACACTGACCGAAAAGTTCCTGCTGTTCGGCGGCGCCATCCAGATGGCCGGCCAGGTGCGCGCCAAGGGCGAAGCGCGGCGCACGCGCTCGGATTTCATGCAGATGGAAAAGGACCGGGGCATTTCCGTCTCGGCCTCGGCCATGTCGTTCGACTTTGACGGCTACCGCTTCAATCTGGTGGACACGCCCGGCCACTCGGATTTTTCCGAGGACACCTATCGCACCCTGACCGCCGTGGACGCCGCGATCATGGTGATCGACGGCGCGAAAGGCGTGGAAAGCCAGACGCAGAAGCTGTTCGAGGTCTGCCGCCTGCGCGACCTGCCGATCCTGACCTTTTGCAACAAGATGGACCGCGAATCGCGCGACACATTTGATATCGTAGACGAAATCCAGCAAAATCTGGCCATTGACGTGACACCTGCCAGTTGGCCCATTGGCCAAGGACGCGAATTCCTGGGGTGCTATGACCTGATCCATGACCGGCTGGAACTGATGGACCGCGCCGACCGCAACGTGGTGGGCGAAACGATCCGGATCAACGGGCTGGATGACCCGAAACTGGCCGAACACATCCCGGCGCATCTGCTTGAGGCCTTCCTGGAAGAAATCGAGATGGCGCGCGAATTGCTGCCGCGATTCGATCAGGAACAGGTGCTGAATGGCTCGATGACGCCGATCTGGTTCGGATCCGCGATCAATTCCTTCGGGGTGCAGGAACTGATGCGCGGGATGGCCGAATACGGGCCCCAGCCGCAGCCCCTGCCCACCGACAGCCGCCAGATCATGCCCGATGAGCGCGCCGTCACGGGTTTTGTCTTCAAGGTGCAGGCCAACATGGACCCCAAGCACCGCGACCGCGTGGCCTTTGTGCGGCTGGCGTCGGGGCATTTTCATCGCGGCATGAAGATGCTTCACGTGCGCGCGGGCAAACCGATGGCCATTTCCAACCCGGTGCTGTTTCTGGCCTCCGACCGCGAACTGACCGAAGAGGCGTGGGCGGGCGACATCATCGGCATACCCAACCACGGGCAGTTGCGCATCGGCGACACGCTGACCGAGGGCGAAGCCGTGCGCTTCACCGGCATCCCCAGCTTTGCGCCCGAATTGTTGCAGACCTGCCGCGCGGGCGATCCGATGAAGGCTAAGCATCTGGAAAAGGCGCTGACCCAGTTTGCCGAGGAAGGGGCCGCGAAGGTGTTCAAGCCCAATATCGGCTCGGGCTTCATCGTCGGGGTCGTGGGGGCGTTGCAATTCGAGGTGCTGGCGTCCCGGATCGAGATGGAATACGGCCTGCCGTTGCGGTTTGAGCCCTCTCAATTCACCTCGGCCCGGTGGATTTCAGGCGACAAACCGGCGGTGGAGAAGGTCGTCGCCGCCAACAAGCAACACATCGCCACCGACACCGACGGTGACCTGGTCTTCCTGACCCGCCTGCAATGGGACATCGACCGGATCGAACGGGATAATAAGGGCGTGAAGCTGACGGCGACGAAGGAGATGATGGTGTGAGGGGCGGTGGGGTGAAACCCCACCCTACGGATATCGGATTCTTCCCGATTTGCGTTGAGATTTCGCTCTGCACCAGCCTTCCGGCGCAAGCCGGCGCGCCTGCGCCATGCCCGACCTCCCCCCGGGAGGGCATTCGGCGGCCAATCGTGTTCAAGTGTGACACCCGGGCTTTGACGGGCGCCGGAACCGCTGGTTGTGACGCCCTCCCGAGGTCGGGCATGGAGCAGGCTGTACTACATTGGAACGCGTGACGGCGCTCAACGATAGGCCAACCGGCGCAGTGGCTCCTCATAGGCCCCAATCAATTTGCTAAGTGGATCGGCACCTTTGAAAAAGACCTGTGCATCGATGCCATTTTCAGGAAGCAAACCTGTCGATTTTCGAACGGTAGAAATGGCATTTCTGGACACCTCTCTAGACCATCCGGGGAAACCAATCTGAGAAACACGATTATCTCCAACATAGACATTAATGTAGTTTCCGCTAGGATTTCCAATTGAGCAACCATGAGCACTCAATAATTTCTGAAGTTCATTAAATGTGACAATGTAAGAAATCCTGTTATCCTGCTTACGGAAAATCGTCTTAAACTTGGGAGAAATATCAGCAACCTCCATGTGTCGCCCGTTTGCTCGTTTAAAATCAGCAATTTCAACTGTAAGATCTTCCACTTCATTTATATCTACTGAAGGCACATAGCCGTGCTGCATCATAAAGAACACAGATGATAGAAATGCTGTTCGCTTGTTCCCGTCATGGAACGGATGATCATTAATCAAGCCAAAAATCAAAGATGAAGCGATCTCCCAAAAGTCCTCGTACACAAATGAACCCCCGGCTGAAGCGAGTTGCCTACCTACAGCTGAAGATAGCAGGCCAAAATCCTTTGGGCCAAATCCGGCGATACCTTCACCTAATTTTAGGAAATGGTCGCATATCAGATAATGCGCATCCAAAACGTCTTCACACGTTAGGTGTGGCCTGTCTCCTGAGTAGTCGATCTCATCCAGTAAGCTGGAATAATAAAGATACTGTTCATAGAGCCTAGGTGAGAGTGAAGTGTTATCAAGCATCTAGTTTTCCTCAGCATTCTGTTTGAATTCTGACTCATATGGAACCGAACTACTGTAGAAGCAGCTCCCCCTCACACCAACCGCGACACCTCCACCGCCGCCCTGACAAAGTCAGCAAACAGCGGATGCGGGGCGAAGGGTTTGGATTTCAGTTCGGGGTGGAACTGGACGCCGATGAACCACGGGTGGTCCTGGTGTTCGACAATCTCGGGCAACCTCCCATCCGGGGACATGCCAGAGAACACCAGCCCCGTCCCCTCCAGCTTTTCACGGTAGGTCACGTCCACCTCATAGCGGTGGCGGTGGCGTTCCTCGATATGCGTGGTGCCGTAAACCCGTGCGACATTCGAGCCCTCTGTCAGCGTCGCGTCATAGGCACCCAGCCGCATCGTGCCGCCCTTGTCGTCGCCGACCTTGCGCGCGACCACGTGGTTGCCCTGAACCCATTCCTTGAGGTGATAGACCACCGGCGTGAACCGCTTGGCGCCCGCCTCGTGGTCGAATTCCTCGGACCCGGCGTCCTTGATGCCCGCCAGGTTGCGCGCGGCCTCGATCACCGCCATCTGCATGCCCAAACAGATCCCCAGATAGGGGATCTTCTTTTCACGCGCCCATTGGGCGGCGCGGATCTTGCCCTCGGTCCCGCGTTCGCCAAAGCCGCCGGGCACCAGAATGGCGTGGATGCCGGCCAGCCTGGGCGACGGATCCTGGGTTTCGAACACCTCGGCATCGACCCATTCGATCTTGACCTTCACGCGGTTGGCCATGCCGCCATGGGTCAGCGCCTCGGCGATGGATTTATAGGCGTCTTCCAGCTGCGTGTATTTGCCAACGATGGCCACCCGCACCTGCCCCTCGGCGTGGGTCAGGCGGTCCATCACATCCTCCCAGCGCTCCATGTTCGGGCGCGGCGCGGGGTTGATGGCGAACGCGTCCAGCACCGCCTGGTCCAGCCCGGCCTTGTGATAGGCCAGCGGCGCCTCGTAGATCGACGACAGGTCATAGGCCGGGATCACCGATTCCTTGTGCACGTTGCAGAACAGCGCGATCTTCTCGCGTTCCTTCTCGGGGATCGGGTGCTCGGACCGGCAGACCAGCACGTCGGGCGCCAGGCCGATACTTTGCAATTCCTTGACCGAGTGCTGGGTGGGTTTGGTCTTCAATTCGCCCGAGGCCGCCAGGTAGGGCAGCAGCGTCAGGTGCATCAGGATGCATTCGCCGCGCGGGCGCTCATGGATGAACTGGCGGATCGCTTCAAAGAACGGCAAGCCTTCGATATCGCCGACCGTGCCACCGATCTCGCACAGCATGAAATCGACCTCATCATCGCCGATGCGCAGGAAGTCCTTGATTTCATTGGTGACGTGCGGGATCACCTGGATCGTTTTTCCCAGATAATCGCCACGCCGCTCTTTCTCCAGCACGTTGGTATAGATCCGGCCCGAGGAAATGGAATCGGTCTTGCGCGCGGGCACGCCAGTGAACCGCTCGTAATGGCCCAAGTCCAGATCGGTTTCCGCACCGTCATCGGTGACGAACACTTCGCCATGTTCAAACGGCGACATCGTGCCGGGATCGACGTTCAGATAAGGGTCCAGCTTGCGCAGACGCACGGTGAAGCCCCGCGCTTGCAGCAACGAGCCGAGTGCCGCGGATGCCAGCCCTTTGCCAAGGCTGGAAACCACACCCCCGGTGATGAAAACGTAGCGCGCCATGCAGGAAACCCCCGTGTTTGTCGCTGCCCAAATCAGCGGATCACGGGATTCGATCAATAGCCTAATCCCGTGCGTTCCGCAATACGGACGCAACATTCAGTGTTGACGGGGTCAGCGCCCCAAAATCTTGTTGGATCAGTCCTGCCGCGGTGGCAGAAGCGGCGTATCGCCCGCAGGCGGAAGCTGCAGGTCAGGCAGCGGAACGGTCGGCGTGGCGGGTGCGGTTTCGGCCGGCGCGCCGATCTGGTCCAACACCGAGGTGTTGCCGGTGTTCGAGGCACCGATGACCGTCAGGGCAATCGAGGTGCCGATGAAGGCAATCGCAAAGCCCCAGGTCAGCTTGGCCAGGCCGGTCAGCGGCGGGCGCCCCGCCTGCGGGCCCATGGCCCCACCGCCAATGCCCAGGCCGCCACCTTCCGAGCGCTGCAACAGCACCACGCCAATCAGCGAAAGCGCCAATAGAAGGTGGATGACGAGGACAACATTCTGCATGGGACGGCCTTTGCAACGGTTCGCGCCTATCTATGCGCAGCGACACAGGGGTGCAAGCCCTTTGGGGCCTGGTTTGCACCCGCCCGGTCAGCCGGGCGCCAGGCAGACGATCGACAGCTTGTTGCCATCGGGATCGCGCAGATAGGCGGCATAGAAATTGTCAGTATAGGGGCGCACGCCTGGCGCGCCTTCGTCGGTGCCGCCATGCGCCAGACCCGCGGCATGGCAGCGGTCCACCGCCGCGCGGCTTTGCGCATCGAGGGCCACCATCGAGCCATTGCCGACCGTCGCCGGGCGTTCGTCGAAGGGGCGCACGACCCACAGGCGCAGGCCTTGCGACCGGGTGCCATAGCACAGCTCGTTCTGGTCCTCGTGCAGGCGGGTTTGCCCGATCTCGGCCAGAACCGCGTCATAAAACGCGCCCGCGCGGGTCAGATCGTTGGTGCCGACCGTCAGATACAGGATCACGGGGTCATTCCTCGTCCACGTCGTCGATATCGACCTGCCCGCTGATTCGCCGCCGCAGGATCGACCAGGACAGACCGATCCCCAGCACCAACGATGCCAGCACGATGCCCAGCCACTGGTTGATGACCGAATTGCCGGTCTCCAGCCAGCCCCAGTCGATCAACACCCAGATCAGCGCGCCGAACACGGCGGCGACCAGCGCCATGCCGATGGGACCGATGGAGCGCAACGTGGCCCGCAGGTAGACGATGTAGACGACAACCAGCACCAGCGCGCCCAGAACCGCCAACGGCAACTGGGTTTCCCAGTTTTCCACGGCCCATCGCGAGAAGTTCCAGTCGGTCGGGTTCCAGGTGGCGGCCAGAAGGACAAAGGCAATCAACCAGCGGATCAGGACGGCCATGCGGGGCTCCTTGCAAACAACATCCCCCTTGGTGCCAAGCGTTGTCGCCGCTGTCCACCCCCGCATTGGCGCCCGTGCAGCAAGATGGGTGTTTCGCAGCGCGCCCATGGTCGCTATAGAACGCATGGTTTCAACCGATGCAGGATGCACCAACATGGCCAACGTGGTTGTCGTGGGCGCCCAATGGGGCGACGAAGGCAAAGGCAAGATCGTCGACTGGCTTTCCGAGCGCGCGGATGTGATCGCTCGCTTTCAGGGCGGTCACAACGCGGGCCATACGCTGGTCATTGATGGCAAGGTCTACAAGCTGCACGCGCTGCCCTCGGGTGTCGTGCGCGGCGGCAAGCTGTCGGTCATCGGCAACGGCGTGGTGCTGGACCCCTGGCACCTGGTCAGGGAAATCGAAACTGTGCGCGCCCAGGGCGTCACGATAAGCCCCGAAACGCTGATGATCGCGGAAAACACGCCACTGATCCTGCCGATCCATGGCGAACTGGATCGCGCGCGCGAAGAAGCCGCATCCAAGGGCACCAAGATCGGCACCACCGGGCGCGGTATTGGCCCGTGTTACGAGGACAAGGTCGGGCGCCGCGCCATCCGCGTGGCCGATCTGGCCGACCCGGCGACGCTGGAGGCCCGCGTGGACCGCGCGTTGCAACACCATGATCCGCTGCGCAAGGGGTTGGGCATTGAACCGGTGGACCGTGACGCGCTGATCGCGCAACTGACCGACATTGCGCCCCAGATCCTGCCCTATGCGGCGCCCGTCTGGAAGGTGCTCAACGAAAAGCGCAAGGCCGGCAAGCGTATCCTGTTCGAAGGGGCGCAAGGCGCGCTGCTGGACATCGATTTCGGCACCTACCCCTTCGTCACCTCGTCCAACGTGATCGCCGGGCAGGCGGCAACGGGTGTGGGCATCGGCCCGGGCAGCATCGACTTCGTGCTGGGGATCGTGAAGGCCTATACCACCCGTGTCGGCGAAGGCCCCTTCCCCACCGAATTGCACGACGCCGATGGCCAGCGGCTGGGCGAGCGCGGGCATGAATTCGGCACCACCACCGGGCGCAAGCGGCGCTGCGGCTGGTTCGACGCGGCGCTGGTGCGCCAGACCTGTGCCACCTCGGGCGTGTCGGGGATCGCATTGACCAAGCTGGACGTTCTGGACGGGTTCGAAACCCTGAAAATCTGCACCGGCTACCAGCTGGACGGCGCGGTTCTGGACTATCTGCCCACCGCCGCCGACCAGCAGTCGCGCTGCACACCGATCTACGAGGAGGTGCCAGGCTGGACGGACTCCACCGAAGGCGCTCGGTCCTGGAACGATCTGCCGGGCAACGCCGTGAAATACGTGCGCCGGATCGAGGAACTGATCCAGTGCCCGGTCGCCTTGCTGTCCACCAGCCCGGAGCGTGACGATACGATCCTGGTCACCGACCCGTTCGCGGATTGATCATGGCGCTGTCCCACAAAACCCGCAAACGCCTGTCCCTGCTGGCCCTGCTGGTGGCGATGCCCGCCTATATCGTGGTCGCCGTCACGCTGGTGAACCTGTTCGAGCGCCCGCCTGTCCTGCTGGAACTGGGGATCTATGTGGTGCTGGGGATCATCTGGATCCTTCCCCTGAAACCGATTTTCCGGGGCGTCGGCCAGGCCGGCCCGGACGCGGGAGACGACGCCGCGGATCGCTGATCCGACCGGGACGACACCACGAAAAAGGGCCCCGATCAGCCAGATCGGCGCCCTTTTTCTTTTTCGGGTTGGTCGCTCAGCCCTGACTGGCGAATTTCCGCGCCTCGGCCACGAATTCGGACTGGGTCGAGATCGAGAACTGGCCACGCCGCGCGCGTTGCAGCGTGCCGTCGCGCATCAACTGGCCAAAGCTGCGCAGCATGTTTTCGCGGCTTCGCGTCATCGGCAAGCCCGTGGACGCGACATGGCGCATCACCTGCGGGCGCGTGAACTCCGAAACGCCTTCGACCTGCGCGACAAACGCCGCGGCGGCCTCGGTCAGTTCGGCCAGCGTGGTCAGGTTCATCGGCGTCACGAAATCGGTGAATGCGCGGCCAGTGGCGGCGTCGGGCGCAGGGGCGTCCTCGTCATACAACTCTTCCATCGCCAGCGCCCCGGCATTGATCCGGCGCGGCTGCACCGTCTCGGTCTGGGCCGGGCGGTCGATGCGCTGTTCGGACACCAGAACCAGCGGCGGTTGGGTGTTGCTCGGGCGCTCGGTGCGGTGCGCGGCCGAACGGGCCGGGCGATGAGGCGTGCCGTCATCCTCGGCGCGCGGCTCGGGCCGGCGCACGCTGCGCTCCAGATCGGCGCGGTAGCGGGCGATCTCGCGCTGCTCCTCTTCTTCGGGGCGGCGCGGGCCGCTGGCTTCTTCCTCGGCCCGGGTCGCCAGAACCGCGGCCTTCATGTGCGAGATGGTCGACTGGCGGCGCTGCGCGTCGACATCGGAGAACTGCGTGTCGGCGGTGCTGTTCAGCCGGTCAACCGAAGCATCGGCTGCCTCGTCGCGCAAATGCGCGCGGCGCTGGCGCTCCGCCTGGCGCAGGGCCTCCGCGTCGCGCTCGACCGCCGCCAGTTCGGCCAGCAGTTCGGCCTCGTCTTCGGCCGGCAGGCCGGTTTCGCCCAGGGCAGAAGCAACGCGCGCGCGCAGTTCTTCATCGCTGGGCGGGGCTTCGTCGAGGTCATCGTCTGCGCCATTGTCCAGCGGCGTTTCGTCGCCATCGTCTGAAACCAGATCGGCGCTGTTCGCTTGCCGGGTCGGGGAAACAGGCGCGTCCTCGTCGGCCAGATCGCTGTCGCTGAAGGCGGCCATGGCGGCGCGCACCGAATCGGCGGCATCGGCTACCGGGTCGGTCAGGGCGCCGGCGGTCTGCGCCGGGGCCATGGCCTCGGGCGGCAACGCAGGCGGCGCATCGCTGGCACGCGGCGCGGCACCAGTCGGGCGCACGACGACAACGCGGCGGTTCTGACGCTCGGGCGCCGGCGTCGGAGTGGGAGCCGGCGTTTGGGCGCGCGCCGAGTCGCCGGCAGCCGAGTCGCCGTCAACCGGGGCGTCTGTCGGCTGGGGCTGCGTGGCGGTTTCGGCAGCCCGCCTGGCGGCGGCTTCTGCGGCGGCTTCTGCGGCCAGACGCGCGGCACCAACCCGCAGTGCCTGCTCCATTGCCAGGCGTTCGGCTTCTGCCTCGGGGTAGGCGGCGGCGTCCTCATCGGCCAGCAGGGCGGCGGCGTCGATATCGTCGTCTTGCGCCGGGGCCGGGGCAGGCTCGGGGGCCAACTCCAGGGCAGGTTCTGGGGCAGGCTCCGGGGTGATCTCTGTTGTCGGCGGTTGAGCTTCCTGTTCTGCCGCGCGGCGCTGGACGGCGGCGCGGGCGGCCTGGGCCTGGGCTGCCATCCGCTGCTGCTCGGCACGCAGGGCATTGCGGCGCGCCTCGGCGACCCGTTCCGCTTCCTGTCGTTCCGCTTCTATGCGGGCAGCCTCAATGCGTTCAGCCTCAATGCGTTCGGCCTCAATGCGGGTGGCTTCCAGGCGGGCGGCCTCAATGCGGGCGGCCTCAATGCGGGCGGCCTCAATGCGTTCGGCCTCCAGGCGTTCGGCCTCCAGGCGGGCGGCTTCAGCCTCCGCCTGCGCCTGCTCGGCCTCGCGCAGGGCCAGGGCTTCGCGCTCTGCGTTCAGCCGTTCGGCTTCGAGCCTCTCGGCCTCAAGCCTCTCCGCCTCCATTTCCGCAAGGTGGGCAGCCTCGGTTTGGTCTGCCTCCAGCTCGGGCAGCTCCGACATGCCATCAGGGTCGTCCGGAGCCGCAAAAGGCGCTGTCAGATCAACCGGTTCGGCGGCGTCGCCGGTAACGGATTCGTCCTCGTCATCGGCCTGATCGAAAGCCCGCACCTGGGCCACGGCGGCACGAATGCGTTGCAGCTTGGCCGAGATCCCGGACATCGCAGATGCGTCACCGGCACGGCCGTCCTGCGCGTCACCGTCTTGCGCGTCACTGTCGCGCGCGTCGTTCGCCAGGGCGTCAGCGGCCATTGCCGTGGCGGCCAGCGCCGCGGCGGGCGCTGCGACAATCGCGGCCTGCACGGCGGTGCCGATGGCACCGGCGCGCGACGTCTGATCTTCTTCGGCCTGAGCGGCCAACGGGCCGGGTACCGTGACGGCGCCATCGGTTTCGGGGGACAGGGCTTCAGCGGCGGGTGCAACCGGTGGCGCGGCCTGTTCTTGTGTCGCTTCGGGCCGCGACGCGTTTTCGCCTGCCGCCTGATCGGATTCAATCTGCGGCCGCAGGATCACGCCGTTGCCCTGGATCTTCGCCTCGACGCGACGCTTGATCTCGCGCTCGGCGATCCGGTGCAGCATCTCGGCATCGGGTGTCGGCGGTTCGGCCCCGAAATAGCGGTCCTCGGCGGCCAGGTCGCGGAAATATTCCGCTATGGCTTTCATCGTGTTGAACGGCTCGTCAAAGCCCTCCAACGTGCAAGAGAAGGTGCCATACGACACCGTGAGAATTTTGCTTGGACCAACCATACGCCTACGTCCCTTATCAATACTTGTGCTCGACAATGACTGCCTCAGGGTGCGTCAGTATGAAGCGCGCAAGGTTATTTTTTGCCCAGAATGTGGCCGTCCTTGCGTTTGCGCGCCGCAATTGACAAAGAAATCACATGTCGGCGCGATACGCAAAACATCAGGGGATCACGCTTGCCGGTGCGGGCGAGCTGCGCGCCGATACGCTGACCCGGGCGCTGCGCCATGCACCGCATCTGGTGGCCGCCGATGGTGGCGCGGACCAAGTGGTCGCGCTGGGGCACCGGCCCGATCTGGTGGTCGGTGATCTGGATTCGGTCTCGGATGCGCTGCTGCAAACCCTGACGCCCCAGCAATTGCGTCCGGTGCACACGCAGGACGATACCGATTTCGACAAGGCGCTGGACCTGATCGACGCGCCCTTCATCCTTGCCACCGGATTTTCCGGCGCCCGGCTGGATCACACGCTGGCATCGATGAACACGCTGGTGCGCCACGGCACACGAAAGATCCTGGTCGATACCGGCCATGACCTGTGCTGTGTCCTGCCGCCCGCGCTGTCGCTGTCGCTGCCGCCGGGCACCCGCGTGTCGCTGTTCCCCATGGGCCGCGTCGCCTGCACCTCGACCGGGCTTCAATGGCCGGTGGACGGGTTGCAATTTGATCCCGCCGGAAAGATCGGCACATCGAACACTGCGAAGGGCGGGCCGGTGCGCCTGACCGCCGACGCGCCGCTGATGCTGCTGTTGCTGCCCGTGGAGTTTATGGACGCGGTGCTGCCCGCGCTCCTGTCCGCGCGGTCCTGGCCACAGCCCGTTCGCGCGCGATGACATACAGGCCCGACGCCGCAATGATTGATATCCCGGTCCAGGACAGCGTGTTCGGCCAGTCGCCGAAAAACACGAACCCGAAAAACACGGCGCCGACGATTTCCAGATACTGCAGCGGCGCCAGAGTGGCCGACGGGGCAAAGCGCAGCGCGTAGGTAATCAGCAGATGCGACACCGTCGCCGCCAGCCCGACACCGAGCAACTGCACCCAGACCAGCCCCGGCGGATTGGAGATCTGCAATTCGGGCGTCCCCCAGGCCCAGCCCAGCGCGATCACCGGCGCCATCGCCAGCACCCCCAGCGCGGCGGTGAGCATTTGCATGACCTCGGGCGGCGAATCGCGCGATACCAGGCGCGTGACCAGCATGTAAAGCGCGAAAAACACTGCCGTGACAAGCGGATACAGTGCCGCGTTGCCGAACAGCGCGAAATTGGGCTGGATCACAAGCAAGGCCCCGCCGAACCCGATCACCGACGCGATGATCCGGCGCGGTCCGACCTGGTCGCCAAACAGCAGCGCACCCAGTGCCAGAAGGATGAACGGCTCGACAAAGACAATGGCCAGCGCATCGGCGATCGGCATGACCCGCACAGCACCGACAAAGGCGGCGGTCGAGCCGATCAGCGTCAGAGCCCGGACGCCCATCCATCCCCATTGCGCGGGCGACAGCCGCAGCCCCTGCCGCATGGTCCAGACCACCGGCGCCATGAGCACCGCCTGCACCACCAGCCGCGCCAGCGTGACCTGCGCGATGCTGACCGTATGCGACGCCATCTTGGCCGCGACATCGATCAACGGCGCCAGCGCGCAAAACCCCAGCATCATCGCCACCGCCAAAGGGACCTGGTCCGAAGGCGCGGACCCGGGCGTCGGTTTTGGCAGGCGGGTGGAATTGGTCATGCGCGGATAGTTGCGCAAGGCCCCGCCGTCCCGCCACTCCGTTTCCGACACCCCAGCCCCCGTTTTCCCATAAAGCTGGGAACCGAGAGCCAAATTGCTTTGGCCGGTGCCGAACCGTTCCCCCCTAGGGAACCCGGCACTTGGGCTATAGGATCAGGGCATGCAGATCCCGTCGCCCGCCATTCATCATCTTGCCGCCGCCATGGCGGATGGCTCTCGGGCGCGGATGCTTTGTGTGATGATGGACGGGCGCGCGCACACCAACAAGGAACTGGCCAGCCTTGCCGGGATCGCGCCCGCCACGGCCAGCGGGCACCTGACCCGGCTGGCCGATGCCGGGCTGACCTTGGCTCTACGCAGCGGGCGGCATGTGTATCACCGTCTGGCCACGCCCGAAATCGCCGCGCTGCTGGAGCAAATGGCGGTCATCGGCCCGACACCGCGTCAGGGTTGCTCGGAAATTCACGGCGCGCGGCGGTGTTACAACCACCTCGCCGGGCTGCTTGGCGTTCGGATCACACAATCCCTGACCGAGAACGGCCTCTTGCGGATCGAAGGCGATGCGGTGTTGCCCGGCGACACGTTGAACGGGTTCCTGGCCGGCATCGGCCTCACTGACTGGCGCGGCGCGGCGTCGTCACCCGTTGCCAAACCCTGCCTCGACTGGACCGAGCGTCGGTTTCACCTGTCCGGCCCGCTGGCCACGCGGATGATGATGCATTTTCTGGATCACGACTGGCTGCGCCCAGCGCCGCAGTCGCGCGCATTGCGGATCACCGAACGGGGCATCGCCGGATTTCAGCGCCATTTCGACCTGGACTGCACGACAGAAGGCCCCACAAAAGGCCCCACCCCATGACACCCCTGACCGACACCGACAGATACCGCGTTGAAACCGGCCACCGCATCATCGTGCAAGTGCCCGCGCCGCACGTTGATGCACTGCTGGACGCCATCATACAGGCCGATCCTTTGGGATACGGCGCTTATGAGCACGTCAGTTTCACCACCGCGCCCGGCACGCAGCGGTTCTTGTCCACCGGCGCTGGGCGCAATGTGGCAACGCCGGGCGCGGTGCAGATCCCCTGTGTAGAAGTGTCCGTCTTCGTTGCCGCATCAACCGGCGCGCTGGAAGCCGTGCTGCGCGCGATTTACCACATTCACCCCTATGAAGAGCCGGTCATTGTGCTGCAACCTGCCCACCGCTGCCTTCACAGGCCCGGTCTGGATGAAGAAAACCCCAATCGCTTTTGGAACCGACCGGCCGAAGACTGGATACCGCCCGCGCACCGCTGACTCCTCAACAATTGGGAATATTGACGGCCAGTCCGCCCAGCGCGGTTTCCTTGTATTTCTCGCTCATGTCGGCGCCGGTCTGGCGCATCGCCTCGATGCAATTGTCCAGCGGCATGAAATGCGTGCCATCACCGCGCAAGGCCAGCGACGCCGCGCTGACCGCCTTGATCGCGCCCAGCCCGTTGCGTTCGATGCACGGCACCTGCACCAGCCCCTTGACCGGATCGCAGGTCATGCCCAGGTGGTGCTCCAGCGCGATTTCGGCCGCGTTTTCCACCTGCTCGGGCGTGCCACCCATCACCGCGCACAGACCGGCGGCGGCCATCGCGGCGGCGCTGCCGACCTCAGCCTGGCAACCGCATTCCGCGCCGGAAATGCTGGCATTGTGCTTGATCAGCCCGCCGATCGCCGCCGCCGTCAGCAGAAAATCCTCCACCTTGTCCGCGCGGGCGCCCGGCACATGGTCCAGCCAATAGCGGATCACCGCCGGCATCACCCCCGCGGCGCCATTGGTGGGCGCGGTCACCACCTGCCCACCGGCGGCGTTTTCCTCGTTCACCGCCATCGCATAGGTTGACATCCAGTCGTTGATGACATGCGGCGCGGTCAGGTTCAGGCCCCGCTCCGCCAGCAGCGCCTGATGGATCGCCTTCGCCCGGCGGCGCACCTTCAGACCGCCCGGCAAGGTGCCGTCCGCGCTCAACCCGCGTTCGATGCAGGCGTTCATCACAGACCAGATCCGCTGGGTGCCGGATTTCAGCGCAACCCCGTCGCGCATCACCAACTCGTTGGCGCGCTTCATCGCGGCGATTGTCAGGCCCGATTGCCGCGCCATCTCCAGCATTTGTTGCGCCGATTTGAACGGATAGGGGATCGGCGGCGGCAGCACACCGCTCTCGCCAGCCTCATGCTCGGCCCTGGTGACCACAAATCCGCCACCGATCGAGAAATAGGTCTCTTGCAGGATCACGTCGCCCTGCGCGTCGGTCGCCGTCAGGATCAGGCCATTGGCATGGCCATCCAGCGCCGGACCATAATCGAAGATCAGATCATTGGCGGGCGCGAACAGCAATTCGGGCAGATCGGGCGGCGCCACGACCCCCCGCGCGCGAATGTCCGCCAAGACCGCCTCGGCGCGCGCCGCGTCATAGCTCTCGGGCACGAACCCGGCCAGGCCCAGAATGACCGCCCGGTCCGTCGCATGACCAACCCCGGTAAAGGCCAAGGACCCATGCAGCGACGCGCGCACCCCATGTGCCTGAAACGGCGAGGCGCGCAACAGATCCAGAAACCGCGCGGCCGCGACCATCGGCCCCATCGTATGGCTGGATGACGGGCCGATGCCGATCTTGAACATGTCGAAAACTGAAAGAAACATGGCGCCTCGCCCAAAGAATTCCGTCACCCTACTGCGCAGCCTGTTCCACGACAGCCCGACACCGACACCCCGGCACCCGTTTCAGACCTTTCCCCTTCTTCCTGCCCCCCTTCATCTTGCCGAAAATACTCTGGTGGGAGGCGCGCAGCGCCGTGGGAGGTGAAACCTCCCGGCGCGCCAACGGCGCGCTGGCCGTGGCGCCCTGCCCTCGCGCGGATGGCCGGGGCCGCCCGGGTCGGTCGGCCCGGTTTCCGGCCCGCGACATCAGGATGGCGGCTGTTTCGGACAGCGCGCCGTCGTGCGCCCCACATGACCCGACCAGCGCTCTCTTTGCCCCTGTCCGCCTCTTCCGATTTTGCTATAACACCCTGACAGCACCAGCCCCGGAGCCATGGCCATGAACCTGACCCCCATCGACCGCGCCAAATTCGCCGCCGCCCGCCGCGCGGTTGATCTTGTCGAGGATGGCATGAAGCTGGGCCTTGGCACAGGCTCCACCGCCGCGTGGATGGTGCGCGCGCTGGCCCGGCGGGTGCAGGAGGAAGGATTGAAGCTGTCTTGCGTCCCCACTTCGACCCGCACGGCGGATCTGGGGCGTGAGCTGGGGCTGAAGATCATCGGGCTGGACGAGGCCGGCTGGCTGGACATGACCATCGACGGCACGGACGAATTCGACAGCGACCTGACGCTGATAAAGGGCGGCGGCGGGGCGCATCTGATGGAAAAGATCGTCGCTACGGCCAGCGACCGGATGGTGGTGATCACCGACGCATCAAAGGAAGTGCGCAACCTCGGCGCCTTCCCCCTGCCAGTCGAGGTGATCCCCTTTGGCTGGCAGGCCAGCCGCATGCTGATCGAAGAATTGCTGAGCGCGATGGACGTGATGGGCACCAAGGCGGCGCTGCGCATGGACGGCACCCGGCCCTACATGACGGATGAGGGCAACCATATTCTGGACCTGTCTCTGGGGCGCATCGGCAATGCGCGGCAATTGTCGCTGGCGCTCAACCAGGTGCCCGGCGTGGTGGAAAACGGGCTGTTCATCGACATCTGCGACGCGGTGGTGATCGGCTTTCCTGA
>Ga0316205_10001720_pt1 | contig 25816 bp, 27 predicted proteins | sample 3monthpyrite_MG_FD_204941 | JGI IMG/M metagenome (GOLD analysis project Ga0316205, IMG submission 204941) | Microbial mat bacterial communities from mineral coupon in-situ incubated in ocean water Damariscotta River, Maine, United States -... | ecosystem: Environmental > Aquatic > Marine >... | reverse complement strand
GCCGCTGACTGGGACGGAAAACCAGATAAATTACAATATTTAGAACGGTAAACGATACAAGAAAATCGTTTTACCTTAATTGTTCGATTTTTCTTTAATTTGTTTTAATCTCATTATTAGCGACTAGCAGGCTTCGCTCTTCTGAGCTCGCGACATAGTTCATCATAAATAACCTTTACGATAATTCCATTAACATCATGGGAAAATTAAATGCGATAAATACGGTGAGACGTCGCTACGTACTTCCTTGTGCTCTCGCGACATAAGGCCATCCATGGCCAAAAAAAAGGCAGTTGCTTTCGCAACCGCCTTTATCCGTATCAGGATATCCTTATCCTCACAATTCCTTTTGACAATCCTTCTAGTAACGTCCCTCGCCACCTTGCTATGGATACATTCTGAGCTTTTTATATAAATACACAATAGCTTATTAATAACCTGATATTTACTTGGTTACTTTAAGCTTAAAAACTTAAATATTTTTAACATAATTTACATGCACTTACGAACAAGTCTAGACTGGGTTTATTTTTTTGTAGGAAAATTCCTACAAAATTTTAAGATAATTGTAAGCTATCTACCCACGAGGATGATGCTGTTTATGCAAATCTTTTAAGCGTTCTTTAGCCACATGCGTATAAATTTGGGTTGTTGATAAATCAGAGTGCCCTAAAAGTAATTGCACTACCCTTAAATCCGCTCCGTGATTCAACAAATGGGAAGCAAATGCATGTCGCAAAGTATGTGGTGATATTGAATTTTTTATTTCTGCAATTGTTGCGTAACGTTTAAGCGCATACCAAAATGCCTGCCTTGTCATTACAGTTGCACGTCTAGTCACAAAAAGTGATTCACAAAGAGATCTTTTTAAAAGCTCACTCCTTGTATCATGACAATACTGTTCTAACCACACGATTGATTCTTCCCCTAACGGTACTAACCGTTCTTTATTTCCTTTACCTGTGACACGAATAATCCCTTGTCGCAAATTAACTTGATCTACTCTCAAACCAACCAATTCAGATACCCGTAAACCTGTTGCGTATAACACTTCTAACATTACACGATCGCGATAACCTTCCAGCGTATTTACATTCGGTGCTTCTAATAATCTTTCTACCTCATCTTCAGTTAATGATTGCGGTAAGGGCCGCCCAAGCTTAGGGGCATCTATCTGTGCACTGGGGTCGTCGTTAATGATTTTTTCGCGTACAAGGTATTGATAGAATCGTCTTACTGATGACAGTAACCTGGCTGTAGTTCTTGATTTAAAGCCTTGCTCTACACAGAATGCCAGATAGGATAGAATTTTTTCTCTATTAACATCAACCAATAACGTCGACTGTGGCTTTAACCACTCTGATAAACCGGATAAATCATTAATATATGATGACAAAGTATTTTTACTTAAGCCACGCTCCATCCATAACATATCACTAAATTGCTCAATGATTGCCTGATCATCTGAATTGATCTTGTTGAATCGGCTTGATGGCATAACATTAAAAAATATTAAGTCGCCAAACCTTTCAATACCATGTCAGTAAAACTCACAATACCAACTACTTCACCTTTTTCCAGTACGGGTGCACGAGATAAATTAAATTGTTCAAACAGTCTTGCGCAATAACGAATATCCATACTTGAATCAACTGAAATCACAGGTTTCGTCATTATCTCATAAACGTTAACACGGTCAGGAGATCGATCACGACCCACAACTTGTCGTGCTATTTCTGATATTAACAAAATACCAAATTCATCATCTTCATTACGTTTATTAACCAACAAGCATTTAGTTTCAACATGGCGCATTTTCTCAAGAGCTTCTCGAACTGTAGACATTCCATCTACTGTATCAAACTCTTTTTTCATTACATCTTTTACACGAACCAATTTCTTCTCGCTCATATCTCCTCCTCGACAACCTCAGTTAATTTCTGCACTTGATGAGCTACACCGACAGCATCTTCCACATCAAGTTGAATAGCTATACCTGTACCAGGTCGCTCTTCAAACTCACCTACTTTATTAATAATTTCGAGTATTTTTCGACTCAGGTGTTCCTCAACCAAAAACAAAACAACGTCTCGCTGAGTTTCCAGACTCAGTCCGAAAAATGTTTTTGCTTTATTCAGTCCCTCACCACGAGCATGATTAATAACTGTCGCGCCGGTAGCACCACCTTTTCTTGCAGCTTCCATAATGTCATTTGTTTTATCATCTTCGATAAATGATATTATCAACTTAAAGTGCATCACCCTTCTCCTGTGTCACGATCATCGTATGTTGGTTTTTTCTTTCTATTAGCCATAAACTCGCTGAGTTGTGCATAAAGCATCACAGAAATAATAGGAAATAAACTGGCGAAAGCAATCAAACCAAAACCATCAATTAATGTGCTTCTACCAGGAATAGTCGATGCTAATCCTAGCCCGAGTGCTGCCACTAATGGCACAGTCACTGTCGACGTTGTTACACCACCTGAATCATAAGCCAGACCAATTATCATTTTTGGTGCATAAAATGTTTGTATAACAACAATTATATAACCAATAATCATGTAATAATGTATTGGTGTACCCGTCACAATCCTAAATGATCCTAATGTAATACCAACAGCAACCCCAATCGCCACTGATATCCTCAATCCCCACATGCCAATGCTTCCGCCTGATACTTCATTAGCTTTAATCGACACAGCAATCAATGATGGTTCAGCAATGGTGGTCGAGAAGCCAATGGCTGCAGCAAAAATATACACCCAGGTGTAATCTGACCAATCAAGCACAGCATTCATTGTTTCCATGCCACTACGAATAAACTCGGGGGCTGTCAGTTGTTGAGCCATAAGCTTACCCAACGGGAATAATGCTTTCTCAAGACCCACCAGAAAAAAAGACAGACCTAGGATCACATAAACCATTCCAATAGCCACTTGCTTTAAATTGGTGACAGGTTTTTTAATAATGACGAATTGGAAACCGAAAATGATTAATATAATCGGCAGAACATCTTTTATCGTTGCAAAAATTACAAATACTATTTCAGTTATGAACGACATCAAATTATCATCCCATACACCATCACAAACATAATAGGCGTTAATGATGCAAAAGCGATCAAACCAAATCCATCTATCATAGGATTCCTGCCAGAAATACTGGAAGCCAGGCCTATGCCTAAAGCGGTAACTAAAGGCACCGTGATTGTTGATGTTGTTACACCGCCTGAATCATAGGCGATACCAATAATTTCCTTTGGTGCAATAAATGTCATTATCACTACCCCGACATAACCACCGGCAATAAGATAATGAATAGGCCAACCTTTCAGAATACGAATCACACCAATTAAAATAGCAAAACCAACCGACAGAGCCACCGTCATTCTCAATCCATATGCATAACTGGCTTTTGCATCATCAGTATTTAGAATCATGCCTCCATCAGCTGCGACAATCGCAGCTTCAGATGCCACCGCTATCAATGCCGGTTCTGCAACTGTAGTTCCGAAACCTAAAAAAAATGCAAAAACCAACAGCCAGAACAAACTACCTTTGCGAGCAAAATCGTAAGCCATGTTTTCACCTAGTGGAAACAAGCTCATCTCCAAACCACTGATAAAGAAACTCATCCCAATTAAAACAAAAAAAACACCTACTAATAAATTAGCTAAATCAGGGAAGGGTTGCTGCAATACAAATAATTGAAAAAAACAAATTACGGCAATAATAGGAAAGAGATCTCTGGAACTATCTAAAAGAGGTTTAACTATTCTTTTTAATAACATATAGCTTAATTCCGCCGCGAAAGACATATATTGATCAATGCCCAAACCAACAATCAAGCAACGCAGATTTACGTTAGCAAAGATGTCACATACGACTATTAAACCATGCTATTGATGATGTAAGCAATGACTCAGAGTGAGTCAACCGGAAAAGGTAACTGCTAGTTATTATCCACAAAAAAGTTTATGCATCATCTCTATCATGCCAATCATTCGCGTATCTCTTAATTGATAATAAACATTCTTGGCTTTTTTATTTGAAACCAACATGCCTTTATCTCTTAAAGTAGACAAATGGTGAGAGACGTTACTTTGAGAGCTGCCAACACTATCAGCTAAATCTCTAACTGATAAAGTGCCACTTCCTAATGTGCATAAGATCTTAAGTCTTAATGGATGCGAAATTGCTTTTAATGACAAAGCAGCGCAATCAAATTGTTCATCAACCATTAAATTTTCCTTTAAAAAGTCACGCAGGATAGTTAAAAACTAAATGTTTTCAGTGTATTAGCAGATGCGCATACTATATTATTAACATGATTAATTCAATATTTATTAATATAATCATTTAATTAATCATGTTAATTGCAAACCAAGCATCAACGCTATATTATTGTTTTAATTGTATTTATTATCTGATACATATAAATAAGCCCTGTTCAATTTTTAATGATTTTAGCTATTTTTTAAAAAAACACCGAATATGCAAAACAACAAAAACATTCATTGCCTTATTCTTGCCGGTGGTAAGGCACGCCGTTTTGACGGGTTAGATAAAGGGCTCATTAAAGTAAATAAAATACGGCTCATAGATCACGCTATAAATAATATTCAACCCCAGGTCAGTGATATCATTATTAGTGCAAACCGCAATCTACAAGAGTATGAAAAACTTGGCTTTCCCGTACTGACTGACAATAACGATAATTTTGATGGGCCACTTGCCGGCATTTTGCGGGCGCTAGAACACATCAACGACGGTGTACTTGCTGTCATTCCTTGCGACATGCCCGTTATCAATAAAGATTTAATCTCACGCCTATTTCAACAGCTTTCAGTGACTCAAGCGGATATTTGTTGCGTGAATGATCAGACAGGGTTACAACCATTATTAGCTATAATGCACCAACGTGTTTTACATAGCCTGCAAGAGTATCTACAGGCCGGGCATCACAAAGTGATGGATTGGGTGACACAGCAAAACCTGGCTACGCTCGATACAGACAACACTTCGTCTTTATTAAATATAAATGACATGAATGACATCAAACTATTTGAAGCAAGCAATCATGACTAATCTATCGCATCAATTCAACATACCCGTCATTGGGTTTGCGGCATTCAGTGGTACGGGTAAAACCACGTTACTAAAACAACTTATTAAAGAATTAAGTCAAACAAAAAATATAGGCCTTATTAAACAATCTCATCATGATATCGATATCGACGTTCCTGGCAAAGATAGCTTTGAATTACGCAAAGCAGGAGCAAGTCAAACATTAATTACATCACCTTATCGGTCTGCACTTATAAAAGAATACAAAGATAACCATGAGCCTGACCTGATTAACATAATTAACCAACTTGATATAAAATCGTTAGATATTATTTTTATAGAAGGATTTAAACATGAATGCTTCACTAAAATCGAACTACATCGTCAAACACTTGAAAAACCCTATTTATATTCAAATGATGAAAATATTATTGCCATTGCTACAGATGACAAAAAATCATCTCATACCATCACAACATTGGATTTAAATAATACGACAGAAATACTTAACTATATTTGCAAACAATTTTTTTAAACACAATACTTTTTAATCGAGAATAATCATGAAACAAGATTGCGACCAAATGGCCACCAAACTATTAAGTGTAGCTGAAGCCAAGCAAAATATACTGGATAACATTACCGTAGTAGATGGACAGGAAAAACTGGCTATACGCCAAACCTTAAACCGTATTCTCGATACAGATATTCAATCAACGATTAATGTTCCACCCTATGATAATTCTGCCATGGACGGGTACGCAGTCAATAGCGCTGACCTCCCACCCACTGGTGAAATTGAACTTAAAGTAATTGGCAAATCATTCGCAGGACGTCCTTATGATGGCAAGTTAAATACAGGTGAAGCGGTACGCATTATGACTGGCGCTGTCATACCCGATGGCGCAGACACTATTATTATGCAAGAACACGCGACTGTGACAGAGTCCTCTATTCTAATCTCATGCGGTCACCATAAAGGCGATCATGTTCGTCGCATTGGTGAAGACATGAAAACTGGCGACACCGTTTTAAAACAAGGAAAGTTAATCACTCCTTCTGAACTAGGGCTATTTGCTTCGCTTGGCATTCCTGAAATACCTGTAAAAAGAAAATGTCGCGTTGCTTTTTTCTCAACCGGTGATGAACTAAAAAGTGTTGGCGAACCACTTGGTGAAGGCCAAATATATGACAGCAACCGTTACACCCTGTTTGGCATGTTAGATCGTCTAAATGTCGAACTCATTGATATGGGCGTTATAGCTGACGAACCTAGTGCTGTAAGAGAAGCATTTCAAACAGCATCGACTATTGCCGATGCTGTTATTACATCCGGCGGTGTTTCAGTCGGTGAAGCAGATTATGTAAAAGACACGCTTGAGGAATTAGGTGAAGTGAACTTCTGGCGAGTTGCGATGAAACCGGGTAAACCACTAGCAATTGGTAAAATAAACAACGCTGCATTTTTTGGTGTGCCTGGAAACCCTGTTTCGGCCATGGCTACCTTTTACCAATTTGTTCAACCCGCTTTACAGAAAATGATGGGGTTAAAAGATAATTTCAAATTAACCATGCAAGTACCCTGTATGACAAAATTACGTAAACAAGCTGGCCGTCTTGAATATCAGCGTGGCATACTTTCATATAATGACAATGGTGAAATGATTGTCAACAGCACGGGTGTACAAGGATCACACATTCTTACATCTATGAGCCGTGCAAACTGTTTTATTATTTTACCTGCGGAGAATGCTGGTGTTACTTCGGGGGACCTGGTTGAGGTTCAACCATTTTCTGACATTATTTAATAACTTATTTTTATTCTTTCAAAATAAAGGCGCGGATACACAAACCCACGCCTTCGTATTAAATATTTATTTTTTTAAGCTTGCTCAGCCGTTTCAGCTTCTGCTTCTATCTGCTTGCGAACGTCGTCCATATTCAATTCACCCGCCTTGTTGATTAGCTCACCAAAGGCTTCTTCTGGCAGCATGCCAGGTTGTGAAAAGATAACAACCTGTTCACGAAAGATCATCAATGTTGGAATAGATCGAATTTGAAAATGTGATGCAAGTTCAGTCTGGTCTTCTGTGTTTACTTTTGCGAAAACAACATTTTCATGTTTCTCTGAAACTGCTTCATAGATAGGAGCAAAGCTTTTACAAGGGCCGCACCATGGCGCCCAAAAATCAATGATTACGAAGTCATTATTACCGACGATTTCATCGAAATTATCACTTGTCAGTTCAACTATAGCCATAACCGGCTCCTATAAAATTACTAAAGAGAGGTTATTATATAGAATATAAGAATATAATGAAATATGTTTAATGCCAATTAGATCAATAAATTAGACAATTTCCATCAATGAATCGATGTTTCTACTCGATTGCGACCTAAAGATTTTGCGCGGTATAAGGCTTCATCGGCTCTATCTATAAATGAATGGCAAATTTCACCCTCATTATATACTGCGATGCCTGCTGAAAATGAAGGTACTCTGATATGTTCGTCCTGACAATCACAATACAATTGCTTTACTCTATCCATGGCTTTGCTAAGCGCACAAACCGCGCCTTCTTTGTCTGTATTAGGTAACAAAACGGCAAACTCCTCACCACCATAGCGAGCCACCAGATCATATTGACGAAACAAACTAAATACATTTTCTGCATAACATCTCAAAACTTCATCACCTACTGAATGTCCATGTTCGTCATTAATATTTTTAAAATTATCAATATCTATCAGCGCTAGTGATAATGGTACATGATGTCTTTTAACTCGACCCAGTTCGTCATCGAGCCGATCAAGGAATGCACGGCGATTTGGCAATTCAGTTAACTCATCGGTCATGCTTAGCATACGAACGCGTTGCAATTCTTCGTCAAGTTTAGATTTATCACCCTCAGCATTATTCAGCACTTCAATGGCTTCATGCAGGTGGTCAACCATAGAACCGTGATTGCCTTTTAACTTATGGACCATATTCAGCATTCTTTCTCGAAGCGCTTCCATTCCTTCTTTTGATTCCATGTCATGAAGTTCATGCGCGAGTAAATCAAGTACCACTTCAAACTCTTCATTCTGAGACAGGTTTTGCTTGAAATCTGCCCCTACTTTTTTTTCTGAACGACTTAACATAGCCAAAGCTGATGGGGCTTCATTCTCTGCTGAATTACTAACTTCTTCAGTTGGTTTTTCCTCACTACCTAGTGGTAAAAAGGAGGATAGACTTTGTTTTATCTTTTCTTCATCCAGCGTTTTCATTGATAGTAGATGGTCAGCATATAAGTCGACTTGCGCCCGTATCATTTCTAGATCGGATGGCCAGATAGGGGGTTGTAAACGCCGTTGCAATAACCTGACCTGTACCGCTAATGGAGAGTCTTCATTCAGATGTTGCAAGTATGCATCTAGCAAGGCATGTGCGACAGCATGATAAGTCCGCTCAGTCTGTTCTTGATGATGCTGAAAATCAGTCAATATATGCTCTACCTGCTGGTAAATCACTTCACCGGCGGGCAAACTTTTTATCACTTCAAGTACGTATAAAGCTTTACGAAGACCAGCATGGCTGGATGTTTGCGGATTGCCCAATTCTGACCCCTATTCCCTTTTTATTAGTATCTTTACAAAAATAACATGTAATAAATCACTAATGCCTCACATCATGAGGCAATAGCCGCTATCAATTAGCACAAGAAAATTATTAATACTTATTATTATTTTTATGGTTAAGATCACTTAATCCATCAAGCGGGTAAGATCTTATAGTCTGTATATTTTTTTAGACAATTAAGTTTAATCTATTTAAGACAAACTTGACAATATGTTATTCACAGAATACCGAGAGATTAACTTATCTTATTGTTTTATATGAATTTCATGGAAAGTTAGATTTTTACTACTTAGGTTACACTCAACAAATAAATAAAAATAAAAAAGCATTGTTAACTTCACATTATCAATGTATTCCCTAGTTCAATTGAATACGTTGTCCCCATGGCACTTTAGCTTTACCTTTAACTAACCAAATTGTCGGGTATGAAGGCTCTAGTTTTGGAAAAGCCCCTTCAGCATCTGTAAAATAGACCAGTAAATCAGATTGCCTTTGCTCTTGATCTAACCAATCAAACACTGGGTTAAAATTTGTTCCGCCACCGCCACTGAATTTTTTTGGCATTTCAAAACTATCCCATGTTTCGTATTCCCATGGGCCATCTTTGTCCAAAGCTTGATCACAAGCTAGTAAGGTTATACGCGCCCTAACCTGCCCTTTAATCGCATCCACTTCAGCTATAAATTCTTCCACTTCAGTGGCTGATATTGAACCGCTGGTATCAATGGCTATCGTGATATTAACCTGTGAGCTTCTCATGCTAGGCAAAATCGCAGAACCCTCTCGACGTGAAGGCCTGGAATAATTGTAGTCATCTCGTGCGACTGCTGTCATGTATCGAGCTAACATCATTCGCCATGGTAGTTGCGGCTGTAATAAGTGATCGACCATCCTTGCCAGGGCACCACTCATTTTACCTGCCTGCATCGCTTGCTGAGCTGCCCCCGCCATGCGTTGACGCCACTGAATTGATAGCTGCTCTTTTTCTTCTCCTGATAAAGGTGGTGGTTGCGATGCACCACCACCTTTATTTTTATCCAGTTCTGCTTCCTGGCCCTGACCTTCACCTTCGGATGTTTGCTGTGACTGACCTGAGCCTTTCTGAGATTCAGAACTATCTTGCTCTCCATCATTCTCATCGTACAAATGCTGGTCTTCCGTTTGTTTGTTTTCAAGATCATCCAATAACGGATAGATCTCTTCGGCTGTCATATCATCAAACGTTGAAAGATAGAGCGCGTCGGGCGTTGGATGCAGTCCGTCTTTAACCAGAATAGGATTAATCGCAAAATCGCATGCCAAATCCCAACGATGTTTTACCCGATGTTGGCGCCGTGCGAAATGAGATAAGGCACAATGAAGTGCCTCATGTGCAAGAACAAACTGTGTTTGCTCAAGACTCAAGTCATTTATGTAATCATGATTATAATAAAATGTTTTCGCATCAGTAGCAGTGGTTTTACACCAACTTGGATTCGCCTCTAGTATCGGCAACCTTAATACCAATGCACCAAGGAACGGTTTATCAAGTATTAAACGTGTGCGTGCAGCACTTAATTTTATGTCTACTGATTCGCTCATCAGCTAAACAGCATGACATCCGCTACGGCTTTCGCCCAGGTTGAAAATTGAGGTAATGCAAACAAATCCTGGCCAATTGCGCGATGCATATCAGAAACCAACATAACACCCATTTCACGCTGCCTGAAGCGTCCTGCGAAATCGAGGATATGACCCATAACAACTTCAGCTTCGTCTGTACCCTTAACTTTAATCGCACGACCAACCAACGCAGATGCAACTGCGTACTGCAGATCAATTTCCTTTGGTACTTCAACTTGCTCGCCTCGAACAATGGCGTCAATATCCGGTAGCTTATCCAGATTCTCAATAAACGCCGACAATTCAATACCCGCAGCTGGGCCAACACAAGCTTGCAACGTTCCAGTCAGTGTTTTTGGGTTATCACCAAACTTATGCAATGCGCGATGGGCAAATTCCCAGGAACGCGGTGATGGAAATGCGACAGGATTGTGCGCTGGATCAAAATCAAACAATAACTCGGGACGAAAACGTAAAAATCCAATCAGTCGTTCGTCAATATCATGCTGATAAGCCCAGGCGACCCAATCATCCAGATTAACATCTACCTCAAAATGAGAGAAACGATTCGCCAATGGCGCTGGCATACTATAGGTCACACCTCGGTCTCCTTGACGATTACCCGCTGCGAAAATAGCCCATCCTTCTGGTACTTCGTAAGCGCCTAATTTTCGATCGAGGATCAATTGATAAGCCGCGGCTGAAACACTCGGTGGAGCGGATGTAATCTCATCAAGAAACAAGATACCTTCTTTTCCATGTCTGTCTACGTCTGGCAGCATTGATGGAATAGCCCACTCTACCTGGTTATCTACCCTGAAAGGAATGCCTCGCAGATCACTTGGTTCCATCTGAGAAAGCCGGATATCAACTATAGAAGCATTATGCTTTTCGGCTACCTGGGCTATCATTTGCGACTTACCCACCCCAGGTGGCCCCCACAACATAACAGGGGTATGGTGACCACTTTGGGCACTCGAAAATTCTGTTTCCAGTATCGAAAATAATTGTGCTGGGCGCATGTAGCCTCCATAAATATAAGTTGTTGGCGCCAGAAAGCTCGGTATCATATCAAAAAGGTATGAATTAATCCGTAATTTGAGTGATTACCCTACTAATCCAAGGTTATATTAAGAATATTCAAGACTTTCGTACACTTGCCGTCATATAGCATATGAAAAGAGCATAACAGGGAATCAAACATTATTGTTGATAAGAAACTATGAACGAAAATAATCTACCTAACATTCTACACATTGAAGACAACCCGGATATTTCACTGATTGTTGCGAAGATCTTGTCCAAAATAGCGGTTATTACACATGTCGATAACCTCGCTCAAGCCAGAGAAAAATTATCAGAAGGATCGTTTGATCTTGCAATTCTTGATCTGGTTTTACCTGATGGCTCAGGACTTGACCTGGTTGATGAACTTAAAAGCAACAACCCACCCATTCCCGTTATCATTCATTCAGCTCATGAGGTATCTGAAAATATTCATAATGTTGATGTTGTTTTATCAAAAATGCATACTCAACATGATGTACTGCGTGGCATCGTCAGAAAATTAACCGGGACAGAAGAGGTCGTTAATAGTTAATACTGAAGCATTAACTAAATTTTTCTTACTTCACCTGAATTCAGGAAATGTGCGTAGTCTTTTAAGACCAGATCATGATCAAAAGCCAGTTCTGGCAACTTTTTAAGCGTAAAAACACCTGCATTCTTAGCATCATCCATACCGACTGGTTTACCTGTAGCAGTAGCAATATACACAGCGCTGACAGTGTGTCCGCGTTTATCCCGTTCAGGATCAGAATACATGCCCAGCAATACTTTTAACGTTACATCCAGACCCGTTTCTTCTTTTGCCTCTCGTATGGCAGCCTGCTCCAGTGTTTCTCCAACATCAACAAAACCACCTGGCAAAGCCCAACCATACGGCGGGTATTTTCGTTCGATTAAAACAAAACCTGCATCAGGAGAATCAACAAGTTCTATAATGGTATCGACGGTTATCTCTGGTGTGACTGGACGATTCATAATTTCAACTCATTGCTTACGAACAAAACGAATAATCTTACGACGATCACGTTTACTCGGACGCCCTTCGGCAGCAGGGTGCATTTGAGCAATCAATTTACGTTGTACTGAATTTTCTTCACGTTTACTTATACTTTGCTCAGTTTCAGTATAGAGCAGCTGTGCTTCTTTAGCAGGCCGACGTTTACTATTAATGTCATTCACTGTCACCACAAAGACATCAAAACCACGCGTAATTTCCAGCTTATCACCCGACTGAAGTAGCTTAGCAGGTTTGACGCGATTACCATTCAAATGCACTTTTCCACCACTGACCGCCTCTCCGGCAAGCGAACGCGTTTTAAAGAAACGCGCTGCCCATAGCCAAATATCAATACGTAAGCTACTTGTCTGCTTCTGCTTCATAATATTGAGTATATCAGTAAATACGCCAAGCCATTGAATCCTTTAAAATTAATCAGAGAACTTTGTTTTTTATTGATAGATACATATTTCTTGTTTGCCTATAAGTCCCGGATTGTATACATTAGCATCCAGCAAATTTTCAAATTCCTAAATTCTAACCTTAAAGAGAGAAAACCAATGAAACTGATACTACTCGGAGCACCTGGTGCTGGTAAAGGCACAGTAGCAAAACTATTAACTAAAATAGATGGTTCAGTACAAATTTCTACTGGCGATATTTTACGTGCCGCAGTTGCTGCTGGTACAGAACTGGGTAAACAAGCAAAAGCCGCTATGAATGCTGGTGAGCTGGTTTCTGATGATTTAATCATGGGTATCATGGGCGAGCGTCTGAAAGAAGATGATTGCAAAAGTGGTTACTTACTCGATGGTTTCCCACGCACTATCCCACAAGCTGAAGCACTGAAAGTACTGTTGGCTGATATGGGCGAAGAATTGGATGCTGTTGTTAGTATCGAAGTTGAACGCGATGTTATTCTTGACCGTCTGACTACACGCCGTACTTGTGAAGATTGTGGTGAAATTTATAACGTTAAATCCATGCCTCCTAAAGAAGAAGGCAAGTGTGATAAATGTGGCGGCAATGTCGTTCAACGTGATGATGAAACTGAAGCAGCGATTAGTAACCGTCTTGACGTTTACAATGAACAAACAGCTCCTTTAGCTGGCTTCTATGAAAAAGAAGGTAACTTATTATCAGTTGCTGCTACATCAAGTGACTCTGTTATAAATGCTATTAAAGCGAAAATTGGTATCTAATCGTTTTTTCTACGATTTAAAACCAAAAAAAGCCCGGTTATTGACCGGGCTTTTTTTTATCTATTTTTTCGATTTTTAAATAGAAGTTGTTACTCTGTAGGAGCGACCCCTGGTCGCGAACATTTTTGCTTTCATAGGATATATCTAAAAGTTCGCGATCAGGGGTCGCTCCTACAAAATAATATTTAAATCACTCTCCAAAGGGATGATTCAAAATAATCGTTTCTGCACGATCGGGGCCAGTTGAAACTATATCAATCGGTGCACCAATCACTTCTTCAATACGTTTCAGGTAAGCCTTGGCATTTTCTGGCAAGTCATCATATTTTTGTGCACCAACGGTAGACTCACTCCAACCCGGCATCTCTTCATAAACCGGTACGCATTGTTCAAATGCATCTGCACCGATAGGTGGGACTTCACGCATTTCTCCGTTGTATTCATAACTGGTGCAGAGTTTCAATGTAGCCATGCCATCCAATACATCCAATTTTGTAATACATAAACCACTGATGCTATTAACACGAATAGCTCTACGTAATGTCACCGCATCAAACCAACCACATCGACGAGCACGGCCAGTTGTCGAACCGAACTCATGGCCTTTGGTAGCCATATGCTCACCATCAGAATCTTTTAAGTCTTCGCCATCATACAACTCAGTTGGAAACGGACCACTGCCTACACGTGTTGTGTATGCTTTAGTGATACCAAGAATATAATCAATATCCATTGGGCCGCTACCACTACCACACGCAGCACCACCTGAAGTTGTATTCGATGACGTTACATAAGGATAGGTACCTTGGTCGATATCCAGTAATGTACCTTGCGCACCTTCATACATAATGCTTTCACCGCGCTGACGTGCTTGATATAACAATTCAGGGATATCTCCTACTAATGACAACAACCTGTCACGCATAGCCAAAATACCATCCAGCACTTCCTGATAATCAACTGTTTCAAATTTAAAATAATGCTCAAGTGCAAAGTTATGATAGTCCATTACTTCTTTCAATTTGATTTTGAAATGCTCAACGTCATATAAATCACCCAAACGAATTCCACGACGTGAAACTTTATCTTCGTATGCAGGGCCAATACCACGACCCGTTGTACCAATTGCTTTTTTACCACGCGCGACTTCACGCGCCTGATCAAGGGCAATATGATAAGGAAGAATTAATGGGCACGCTTCACTGATTTTTAATCGCGAAGTAGCAGGCACACCTGTTGCTTCAAGGCCATCCAGTTCTTTAAATAATGCCTCTGGTGATAACACCACGCCATTACCTATCATGCATTGAACATTTTCACGCAGAATACCTGAAGGAATTAAATGTAAGACTGTCTTTTTACCTTCAATAACCAGTGTATGCCCAGCATTGTGTCCACCCTGAAAACGTACTACAACTGAAGCGCGATCAGTTAACAGATCAACTACCTTACCTTTACCTTCATCGCCCCAGTGAGTGCCAATAACAACGACATTCTTACCCATGATTTTACCTATCTTTTAAATTATATAATTAATGATTAAACGATTTTTTATACTGACGTAACTTGCCAGCTACCATTCTGTTTTTGTAATACGCGATCACAACCCAATTCAGCAGCGCCACCTGTTTGACCAGGTAGTGCAGCAATAACCCGCTCACCTGCCAGCCTTAATTGGTTAATTTTTTCGCGACAATCTTTATCTTGCTCCGCAGGTGCGAAAATACCTGCCGCTTTATCACTTGCCTTAGCTGATGACAAATAAATCAGCGTCTTTAAGTCCGCACTGAATCCTGTTGCTGGTCGCGCTCGTCCGAATATTCTGCCAATATCATCATAACGTCCACCACGTGCAATCTCTTGTCCATACGATGGGACAAATGCTGCAAATACTAATCCAGTTTGATACGCATAACCACGTAACTCAGCCAGATCATAGTGCACGGGTAAATCAGGCATTCTTTGTTGTATCAACTCAGAAATTTTTATCATATCTTCAAGTGCCGCAACAACATCAGTAGCCGCACCTTTGAATATAGTTTTTGCGCGTTGCAAGGTTTCAACGCCACCATTCAAATCTGCCAATGCTGCAAACCATGTCTTCATATCATCACTAAGATTTAAATCAGCAAGAATAGATGTTATTTCAGGTATGGCTTTGCGTTGCAAGGCATCAAATAATCGCTGTTCATCTGTTGCTTTTAAGTCAGCCTGTTCGGCAAGGCTTCGGAATATACCGACATGCCCCAGATCAATGTGTACATCTTCCAGGCCTGTTAAATTCAATGTCTCAAGCATCAGCTCAAGAATTTCCAGATCGCTTTCCACGCCTGCATGGCCATATAATTCAGCACCCACTTGCAATGGAGCACGTGAGCCTGCAAATCCATCATTAGACGTTCGTAGTACTGTACCCAAATAACACAATCTAACAGGCTCATCCTGTTTAATCTGGTGAGCATCAATACGAGCAGCCTGCAATGTCATATCTGCCCGCACGCCCATCTGACGACCACTCAAAGAATCGGTAACCTTAAAGGTTTGCATATCCAGCTCTTTTCCTGAACCTGCTAACAGTGCATCCAGATATTCAATAAAAGGTGTCATCACCATGTCGTAACCGCAGCTATTATAGTGATCCAACAATTTTCGACGTATCTGTTCCAGCCCACGTGCCTGTTCAGGCAGCGCCTCTTCTATACCTTCAGGCAGCATCCATTTCGCTAATTTGCTTGTATCTTGAACCGTCATGAGTAACCTTAATAATCTGGCGCCACTTCAAAGGGCGCAAACCCGTTTATTTTACCCTTGCTTTTAACTTGAAACCAGTCGAATTGACCGTTTAATCAGAATGATGATATTTCTTTATGAATGAAAAGCTTACCGTACTTTTAAGCCACCAAGGCAGTTGCATAGTAAGGTGACAAAAAAATTATTTTACTAAATACAGCATAATCACGCCGACTATCATACTCAGGAGACCCGTTATCCTCAGAGTCCGATCATCCATCTGAGACATTTGACTCATATATTTACGCATGCTACCGGGGCTTAGAAAAGGCAGTATGCCTTCAATGACCAGCACCAACGCCAATGCTACAAGCAACTCATCCATTTTATTACCCTCAAAAAAATACCGGGCAACGCCCGGTATTTTTTATCTCAGTTTACAACTTAACGTAAGCCGTCTGTGCTTCCAAAATAACGGAAGAATTCAGAATCCGGCTCCATTACAAACATGTCTTGCTTACTATTAAATGTTTTACGGTAAGCTTCAAGGCTACGGTAAAATTCATAGAATTTTTTGTCCGCACCATAAGCTTTCGCGTATATCTCAGTTGCTGTGGCATCTCCCTGACCTTTTATCTCTTCAGCTTCTTGCTGACCCTTTGCAATAGTTTCTTTAACAGTACGATCAGCTTGCGCTACGATAATTTGTTTAACTTTCTCACCTTGCGCACGATAATCTTTTGCTTGTCTCAAACGTTCAATACGCATTCGGCCAAATACCGAGTCCTGTGCTTTTCCGGGTAACTCTATTTGTTTAATACGAACATCCAGTATTTTAATACCAAATTTACCCAACTCAGTGTTAGCACGATCAGTAATGTTATTCATGATCTCAGCTCGCTCACCAGAAATTGCTTCTCGTAATGTACGCGTACCCAGTTCCTTTTGCAGTCCATCTTTGACGATGGCATTCAATCGTATTCCTGCTTGCTCTTGCACACCGAATGCACGATAGAATTTTTTCACTTCTATTATTCGCCATTTCACAAAGTAATCCAGATCAACGTATTTTTTATCGCCAATCAAAATGGTTTGTGGGCGATCATCTAATGTCAAAACCCTGTTATCAAATTTCTTAACTTTATTAACAATGGGTATCATAAAATGCAGACCCGGCTTGTAGTCGTAACGCTCAATCTTTCCTAGTCTGTCAACTGCAGCAAACTCTGTTTCAGACACAGTGAACATAGAGAGGTAACCGACACCCAGTACGCCGAATAATACAAATAAAATAGCTAACGTTGATGTTTTCATTATCGACCTCCTCTGTCACGACCATTATTATCCGAATAAGTCGGGACAAACCCATTACCCGATGAACTCTTCGATGATGACCGCGTTTCGTTTGTTGCGCCATTCGAAGACTTCATGAGCTCCTGTAACGGAATATACATAATATTATTACCTTGCTTCATTTTAACCATAACCTTACTGACATTACTCAGCACTTCTTCCATGGTTTCCAAATAAAGCCGTTTACGGGTAATCTCCGGAGCCTTTTTATATTCTGCGTAAGTTTGCAGGAAACGACTCGTTTCACCGTTTGCTTTGGCAATTTTTTCAAGCTTGTATGCATATGCGTGTTCACGCAAACTTTGTGCCTGACCTTCCGCTCTTGGAATCACATCATTCGAATAAGCCTGACCTTCTTTCTTATATCGATCCTGATCTTCTTTAGCTTTCTGAACATCAATAACGGCTGCATCAATTGCAGTTGGTGGTCTGGCGGCCTGCAAGTTCACAGTAGCCACTTTAATACCTGTCTGGTAATCATCCATCAAGATTTGAATTTCTTGCTTGGTCGCCTCTACCAATTCAGTACGACCCTTACCTTCTAGTATGCTATCCATCGTGCGATGACCGACCGCAGTACGAAGCGCACTTTCTGTTACTTCTTCAAGTGTCAAAATCGGATTAGCTACTTTAAATAAATAGTTTTTCGCATCTTCAACTCGATATTGAATTTCAAGCTGAATGAAAATAATATTCTCGTCACCTGTTAGCATTTGATACTCTTGGCTATAAGTACCAACTTTGGTCACGTTAATTTTATATTCTTGTTCAATAGGCCTGGGTAGTCGCCAATGCATACCTGGCATGGTTACTTCTTTAAATTTACCAAATTGCAGCACAACAGCTTTTTGTTGCTCATCAACTATATAGATACCCGATGCAGCCCACACAGCCATAATAATGGCCGCAACAAATGACAAGAAAAACACTGATCCTCCGTCATTTGATCCACTACTGGAACTCGAGCCACCACCGCCCAGAACACCTTTAAATTTGTTCTGAATTTTTTTTACAATCTCATCTAGATCTGGTGGCCCATCCTGGTTATTTTTATTACCCCAAGGATCTTTATCTTTATTGCCACCCGGTTCATTCCAGGCCATGATTAACTCCGTCTTTAATATACAAACTGTTTAATTTAAGGCAGTTATTGTAGAGCTACCTGTCTTGTCTCGCAACTGTACTGGATTTACTTCCAATTCAACAGCGAATTTCTTCTGTATTCTGGAAAAATCTTGCTGTGACAACAAAATCTCCAACAAACTACCACCGTTTTCACAACTTTCTTCCTGACATACTGCACCTATTGCATAAAGTGCTGCCCGAATATTACCTTGTTGTGGTAACAAGCTTATCCATCCATTTACTTTTTCCTGCAAGAGAAAATCACTGAGTGCTTGTTGCAGCAACTCCAGTCCATCTCCTGTTTGCGCTGACAGCCAAACTCTTATTGGTACGCCATTCTCATCTCGGTCGATCTTGGCAGGTGTTTCTGTTAGGTCAATTTTATTATAAACCTTGATTTGTGGGATCTCATCAGCACCAATCTGTTTTAATACTTTATTGACCTGATCAATGTAAGCATTACGTTCCGGGTCATTGGCGTCAATCACATGCAGTAATACATTAGCTTCACAGGTTTCTTCCAGGGTTGAGCGAAAAGCCTCAACCAAATCATGCGGTAAATGACGAATAAACCCTACCGTATCTGCTAGTACTATATGCCCTATACCTTGAATATCCACTCGGCGTAACGTCGGGTCCAATGTTGCAAATAACTGATCGGCTACATACACACCCGCATCGGTTAAATGGTTAAACAGGGTAGATTTACCTGCGTTGGTATAACCTACCAATGATACAGATGGCACCATGGCCCTGCGCCTGGCACGACTACCAAGATTACGTTGCTCGGTATGTTTCACGAGTCGACGTTTTAACTGTTTTATTCGGCCTCCAATTAATCGGCGGTCTGTTTCCAGCTGTGTTTCACCCGGCCCTCGTAAACCAATGCCACCCTTTTGCCTTTCAAGATGGGTCCAACCTCGAACCAACCTGGTTGACAAGTGTTTTAACTGCGCCAACTCTACCTGTAATTTACCCTCAAAGGATCGCGCACGTTGTGCAAATATATCCAGTATTAAACCTGTACGATCTAATACGCGACACTGTAATTGAGCTTCAAGATTACGTTCTTGTGAAGGAGATAACGTATGGTTAAACAGTATTAAATCTATCTGTTGAAGTTCAATCTGCTTTTGTAATTCATCTACTTTACCCGTACCAATAAAGTAACGGCTATCAGGGCGATTACGGCTACCCGACACAACATCAACTACACTGGCACCAGCAGATAGTGCTAGTTCCTTAAATTCTTGCAGTTGTTCTCTTTGACCTTCTGAAAAAAAATCGATATGAACTAGAATGGCGCGTTCACCAACCTGGGGACGATCAAACAACATAGCCCCCGGGTTGAATAAAACGAAAATCTTTAGGCATTGCCAGCATCAGAATCTTCTGTAGCAATTTTAACATTACGAGCAGGAACAACAGTAGAGATAGCATGCTTATAAACCATCTGACTGACTGAGTTTTTCAATAAAATAACAAACTGATCAAAAGACTCTATTTGACCCTGTAGTTTGATTCCATTCACCAGAAAGATAGACACAGGTACCTTTTCTTTACGCAATGCGTTTAGAAATGGTTCTTGCAATGATTGTCCCTTAGCCATAATTGGCCTCCTTATTATATTATTAGTGTAATACTGCTATTAATTATACATACTCTGCTAAAAGTCCAGAGTAAATTATTCAAGTTAAACAATTACTTAGCTACTCACCACCACAACAATATAGCTAAGCGAACTTAATTATAGCACAAAAAAAACATGTGCTTTGTTAACCTAAATCTAACTCTTTAAGACTATTCATTACCTTATCAAACAGCTGCTTATCCTCAGATTCATGCCAGTTAATCGATGAATTTGATCTCAACCAAGTCAACTGTCGTTTTGCCAGCTGTCGGGTTGCGATAATAGATTTATCGACCATATCTTCATATGTATAGTCACCTGACAGGTATTTCAAGGCTTGACGGTAACCAACACAACGCATCGATGGTAAATCCAGATGCATATCGCCTCTTGCAACTAATCCCTCGACCTCACTGATAAAACCTTGTTCCAGCATTTGATGAAAACGCAACTCAATACGTTGATGTAAAATTGATCTATCCGTTGGTGAAATAGCAATTTGCAGAACGTTATAAGGAAAGTCTGACTGCACCTGCTCCTGAAAATGTTGTGTGAGCGTTTTCCCTGTTATTTCATAAACCTCCAACGCACGTTGCAAACGTTGAGGGTCATTTGGATGGATACGCTGAGCTGACAGTGGGTCAATCAGTGCCAAGCGCTCATGCAAAGCCTGCCAACCTTTTTCAGCTGCTTCGGTTTCTAATTTAAGCCGTACAGCTTCATCAGCAGAGGGTAATTCAGACAACCCTTTAAATAACGCACGGTAATACATCATGGTACCACCGACTAACAATGGTACTTTGCCTTGTCTGGTTATGTCAGCCATTGCCTCTAATGCATCATTACAAAAACTGGCAACCGAATAAGATTCAGCTGGGTCAATAATATTTATTAAACGATGTGGCGCTATTTTAAGCAGCTCCGCATCCGGCTTTGCTGTACCAATATCCATGTCTTTATATATCAACGCAGAATCAACACTGATAATTTCGCAAGGAAGGGATTGCACAAGATGAACAGCCAAATCTGTTTTACCAGAGGCGGTTGGCCCCATCAGGAATATCGCAGGGGATTTGTTTTTTGTTTCAATCACAGAATAATTTGTCAGGTTATGGCGCTCATAATGAGAAGATCAATATTTATTCTAACGCAAAAGACTATTACTGACCTCGCATAAATATTTTATCAAGCTCTTTTATACTAAGTTGATGCCAGGTCGGACGACCATGATTACATTGTCCGCTACGTTCTGTTTTTTCCATATCTCTTAACAAGGCATTCATTTCAGTAATCGTTAATTGTCGATTCGCGCGCACTGAACCATGGCAGGCCATTGTAGAAAGCACTTCATTCATTTCATCTTTCAGACGCTGGCTGTTTCCGTATACAATCAAGTCCGATAATACGTCACGTACCAATGTGGCACTGTCTGCTTGTTTTAACAAACTAGGCACTTGTCGCACAGCAAGTGTTTCAGGGCCCATCCTATCGATCACGATACCTAATTGTTCAAAACTTTCTCTGTTTGTTTCTGCAAGGTCTGCCTCACGTTGACTAACGGTTACAGTAACCGGCACCAGCAAAGGCTGTGAAACAATACCCGTGCCTTCTACTGCTGTTTTGAGTCTTTCGTAAGTTATACGTTCATGTGCTGCATGCATGTCTACTATTACCAAACCTTCAGCATTCTGTGCCAAAATATAAATACCCTGTAATTGCGCTAATGCAAAACCTAGCGGCGGTAATGCTTCATTACCCGTCTCAGTAAGGTCTGCGTTATTACTGACTGGACGAGTGGCTGATTCAATAAACTGACCATAACTCTTATAAGCTTCCTGAACAGGTAAGCCCATATGTTTCTGCTGCATAATAGGACCAACACCAGCTGGAGATCGTGTTGGATACGCCGTAGAGAAATCATACGAATCTGCCAATACCATTGACTCTGCCTGATCTGTTGGCCGCACATCAGCCAGAACTTTTTTCAATGTTTGACTAATGAAACCATGGACAGACCTGCTTTCACGAAAGCGTACTTCAAATTTAGCGGGGTGAGCATTAACATCAACCATTATTGGATCAATTTCAAGGTATAAAACATAAGCCGGTTGACGCTGATGATGAAGCACATCCTTATACGCAAGTTTAACCGCATGCATTAATAATTTATCTCTCACCATTCGACCATTAATAAAAAAATGCTGCAGGTCAGCCTGACTTCGCGAAAATGCAGGCACAGCAATCCAGCCTTTTAATCGTAAATCAGCAGCCTGATTATCCAAATGCAATACATGCTCTACAAATGTGCTACCACATAACTGCTGCAGTCTTTTTTCTTGCTGTTCACGACCATTAGCAATAGGCATATTATAAATAGCCTTGCGATTATGCGTTAGATTTATTTCTGTATCGAAGTGACTAAGCGCAATCCTTTTAACAATATTTTCAAGATGACTAAACTCTGTTTTATCTGTTTTTAAAAACTTACGCCTTGCAGGTGTATTATAAAAAATATCCCGCACTTCAATTGTCGTTCCATTTGGATGCGCGGCAGGTTTGGCTGTTTGCTCTTCATCACCTTGGAGACTAAAAGCTGAATCTTGCTCCTGTGGTTTTGAGGTTAAGATTAAACGCGATACGGAAGCAATACTCGGCAAGGCTTCACCGCGAAACCCTAAACTATTAACACGCTCCAGATCTTCAAGTGATTGAATCTTACTTGTTGCATGCCTTTGTAATGCCATATGCAATTCATCAACTGAGATTCCTTTACCATTATCTCGTATACGGATAAGGTCCTTACCACCCTGTTCAATATCGATATCAATGCGGGTAGCACCTGCATCCAGACTATTTTCAAGTAATTCTTTTACCACCGATGCAGGGCGCTCTATTACTTCACCTGCAGCAATCTGGTTTATTAAATGTGATGGCAGTTTTTTTATTGGCATTTTTTAATCATAAAAAAACCTGCATGCTAATTAGCACACAGGTTTTGTCTTTAAATATTTCGTTATTTTAAAAGTCATCTCTACCACTACCTGATGAGAAGCTTGCCAAAAATTGCAATTTCCCAAGAATACTAATAGAAACAACTTTACCCCCTAAATTAATCTTGCTATTAATTTATAATATATTGAAAAACAATATACGCTAAATTAAAACGAGCGCAAGTGAGCCATTGATAATATGGAGGAAAAGACTAGACATTAAAGATGAAAATTGAAGTGAAAAAATATAACTAATTGTTAGTGCTTGAAATCATTAACCTTCCGGGATAAGCAAAACATCACCAACCCGCAGTGTGTCTTTTCCTAATCTATTTTTATATTTAAGTGCTTTCAAACTTACATTATATTGACCTGCGATTACGCTTAAATTCTCGCCTTTGGTTATTCTGTGACGGCGCTGAGCCAATAACGTACCTGGAACCATATTATGCGTAAAATAAGTTTTCACACCCTTCATTATTGAACGCGCCATACGTTCCTGGTGTTTTGAATTAAGTAATTTCTTCTCTTCCTGCGGATTAGAAATAAACGCAGTTTCTACAAGAATAGATGGAATGTCAGGTGATTTAAGTACCGCAAATCCTGCCTGCCCTACTTTTCTTTTGTGAATTCGGTTCACGTTTTTTAACTCGGATAAAACATAGTCACCCAGCTCAAGACTAGCCTCTACTTTTCCATTCATTGATAGATCAAGTAAAACAGAAGCAAGCAGATCATCTTTATCATCGAGACTAACGCCACCAATAAAATCAGCAGCATTTTCACTTTCAGCTAACCAACGTGCCGTTTCTGTACTGGCACCGCGTTGAGACAGTGCAAAAACAGATGTCCCTCGTGCACGTTTGTCATGAAAGGCATCAGCGTGTATTGAAATAAACATATCAGCTTTATGTTTACGTGCAATTTGGACGCGTTTTCGCAAGCCGACATAATAATCGCCTTTACGCACCATCACTGCTCGCATCCCATGTTGTCGTGATATCAAACGCTCCAACCGGCGTGCAATCGCCATTACTACATCTTTTTCACGTGTACCTCGATAACCCGTTGCACCAGGGTCTTCACCGCCATGCCCTGCATCAATTGCTATAACTAAATTACGCCGAGCATCTTTTTTTACTTTTTTAGCCTGTTTACTAACCGAGGCTTTTTTTACATCTTTATTTTGCAGGTCAATGACTAAACGGTGTCCGTAATTCTGATGCGGTTTCAACAGAAAACTTTTAGCTTTTACATCATTAGATAAATCAAGAACAATTCTGATATCCGATTTTTTATGCTTACCCGTGCGAATGCGTTTTACGACACCTTTAGCATATTGAGAACCAGACAACGTGTTAGTCAACGTCGCATCATGTAAATCAATAACAATACGGTTTGGTTTTTTTAAGGTAAAAAGAGAATGCTGGACCGGTGAACTGATATCAAAAACAATTCGCGTGCTTTCTGGCGCAGCCCAGAGTCGGGCGTCTCTGACAATGGAACCTGCCAAAATTGCGTTGCTGATAAAAAGAAGAATCAGCGTAATAACTGTTTTGCCTAATAAATGCATGGGTCACCATGACGACTTAATTATTTTAAGTATGACTTGATTCTAGGAGTAAAAATAATAAATGTCAATATAATCCGTAAGATAGCTCTATCTTCTAGACTAAATTATTACAAAAGGCTCATAATTCATTGATGAATGACTGTATTGCAGGGTCAGTTGCCGTAATTTTCACATTTCGCCCATTGTCTAAATAATTGATATTTATACTAATAGTTGGTTTCATCAACCTATTACCGGCTTTTTCAGGCCATTCAATCAAACAAATTGAATTATCCGACATAATGTCCCTGATACCAATAAACTCAAGTTCTTCCGGGTCCGCTAATCGATATAGATCCATATGATAAATCGTACTGCCTTCAAGCTCATAAGGTTCTACCAATGTATACGTTGGACTTTTCACTCGGCCTCGATACCCCAAACCTTTCATGAAACCTCGCGCTAAAGTCGACTTTCCTGCCCCCAGATCTCCATGTAAAAATATAACTGCAGGCGCAGTTGTCTTGCTTGCCAGTTTCTCACCCAGTAACAACATAGCGGCTTCATCGGCTACAAATATTAAATCAGTCATAATCAATTTTCATTTATCTGCTGGCGAATAAAAGGTAATAAGTCAGTTGCTATCATGCCACGTTCACCAGACAGACCAGCTTGGTCGGCAGCATGTGCATGTAATTGAACACCGCAACATGTTGCATCGATTAACGAAAGGCCTTGAGCAATGAGTGCTGCAATAACACCTGTGAGAAGGTCTCCCATACCACCACTAGCCATGCCAGGGTTTCCATCACGACACAAAAAACAGTGTTGCGTTTTATTATCTAACACCAATGTACCACTACCTTTCATTGCAACC
>Ga0316205_10001719_pt1 | contig 25827 bp, 23 predicted proteins | sample 3monthpyrite_MG_FD_204941 | JGI IMG/M metagenome (GOLD analysis project Ga0316205, IMG submission 204941) | Microbial mat bacterial communities from mineral coupon in-situ incubated in ocean water Damariscotta River, Maine, United States -... | ecosystem: Environmental > Aquatic > Marine >... | reverse complement strand
TTCAAGGGGCAAGAACCCGGTTCCAATGAAGAGATTAAAGAATTTTGTACCCTCGAATATGGTGTTGAATTTCCGATGGCTTCAAAAGTATCTGTACTAGGTGATGATCAATCACCACTATTTACCTATTTAACTAGTTTGCCAAATCAAGATTTCGATGGTGACATCAAATGGAATTTCGAAAAGTTCTTAATCGATCGTGAAGGAAATCTTCAGAGAAGGTTCCGAAGTGCAGTAAAGCCAGAGAGCGCAGAGCTGACAGTGGCAATAAAATCGTTACTGTAAATATTAAACTGAGGTGTTGACTTAGAATTCGATACCTCAGTATATTTGATGCTCTCAAAAAAGGTCCGGTAGTTCAGTTGGTTAGAACGCCTGCCTGTCACGCAGGAGGTCGAGGGTTCGAGTCCCTTCCGGATCGCCAAAAAGCTCTGAACTAAATGAAGTTCAGAGCTTTTTTTATTTTAAGAGGTATATTTTCTAGTTGATATTAGTTTAAGTTAAAAAATAACAATGAGATCAATCTATTCAACATATGATGTAATTGTTGTTGGTGCCGGACACGCTGGCAGCGAAGCCGCGGGTGCAGCAGCTCAGCTTGGGGCCAATACATTATTGATTTCAATGAATATAGAAGCGATAGCAAAGATGTCTTGTAACCCCGCTATGGGTGGCGTTGCCAAAGGGCAACTTGTTAGGGAAATTGATGCACTTGGCGGGTTAAGCGGACTTGTAAGTGATGAGTCAGCTGTTCAGTATCGTATGCTCAATCGCAGTAAGGGGCCGGCAATGTGGAGTCCGCGGTGCCAGAGTGATCGAATGTTATACGCACAGAAAATGAGAGAACGGCTGGAAGAAATTCCTTCTTTAAGTTTTAGGCAGGACAATGTTGTTGATCTGCTCACTGAAAAAAACAAAGTCACAGGTGTTGTTACTCAGACAGGTCAGGTCTTCCGTGCAAAAGCTGTTGTGCTAACAAGCGGTACTTTTCTAAATGGATTGATTCATATTGGGGATAGTAATTATGGTGGCGGCAGATCGGGAGAAAGGAGCTCTGTTGGAATATCAGCGGCTCTCGAAAAACTTGGTCTTGAAATTGGACGGCTTAAAACCGGAACGCCACCACGGGTGGACGGACGATCCATAAATTATTCGAAGCTTGAAATCCAATATGGTGATGATGATGCTTCTCCTTTCTCGTTTATGACGGAAGGCGATCTCCCAAAAGCAGAAGACCAAATGACTTGCTGGATTGGATATACAAATGAGGAAGTTCATGAAGTTTTAAAAACAGGATTTGATCGTAGTCCATTGTTTAATGGCCGAATAAAATCAGTTGGACCGCGCTACTGCCCGAGTATCGAGGACAAAATTAATCGCTTTGCGGATAAGGATCGTCACCAGTTATTTCTAGAACCGGAAGGAAGGAATACGTACGAGATGTATCTCAATGGGTTCTCAACATCATTACCAGAAGAAACACAATACGAAGCTTTACGTACCATTCCGGGTTTCGAAGAAGCAGTAATGATTCGCCCGGGTTATGCAATTGAATATGATTATTTCCCCCCACATCAGATAAAAAGAAGTTTAGAAACAAAGATTGTAGAAGGGCTCTTCTTTGCCGGGCAGATCAACGGAACTACAGGTTACGAGGAGGCGGCTTGTCAGGGTTTGATGGCGGGAATCAATTCTGCACTAAAAGTGCTGGATAAAGAACCATTTATTCTCAAAAGATCGGAAGCATATATTGGTGTTCTAATTGATGATCTTATCAATAAAGGGACTGAAGAACCCTATCGAATGTTTACATCTCGTGCTGAGCATCGAATTTTACTACGTCAAGACAACGCTGATTTGCGCTTAACAGAGCTTGGATATCAGATAGGGTTGGCAACTCAAGAGCGATATGATAAATATGTACAAAAGAAATTAGAAGTAGAGGCACTCAATAAATTGGTTTCAAAGTATACGGTTCGACCGGAAACAATGGATACGATGTTACTAGATTTAGGAACCGCCCCACTTTCTCAACCAGTAAAAGCAATGACTGTTCTGATGCGCCCCCAAATTCATCTCAATAATATCATTGATGCTGATGATACACTAAAAAAAGAAGTAAATGCAATTACATCGAACAAGTACGTGTTGGAACAAGTTGAGATTCAGGTGAAATATTCAGGGTATATTCAAAAAGAATATGAAATGGTTAAAGAGTTGAGTAATAAAGAGACGTCTGTGATTCCGGAAAAAATTGATTACTCTAAATTAAAAAGCCTTTCTACAGAGGGCTTGCAAAAACTTTCGAAAATTAAACCCGAGACCATAGGTCAGGCTTCGCGAATTAGCGGAGTCTCTGCTAGTGATATTGCGGTGCTCTTGGTCTATTTAAAAAACTAGGTTTCATGTGAAACATCAGATTCTGTATTCAATTCTAACTGATCAACAGCTTAATCACTGGGAAAAGCTAGTTAACAATAATATTGAATCACTTCTTTTATACTCCGATCAGCTACTTTGGTGGAACAAAAAAATTAATTTGATTAGCCGAGATGTTTCACATGAAACAGTCTTTGAGCATATCAAACATTCCTTAATAATTGGCGCATTGGATTGTGTTCAAAAAGCAGAGCACATAATTGATGCCGGTAGTGGGGGTGGTATACCGGGGATACCGCTTGCGTTGAGTTATCCGAATAAAACCATTTTGTTGAATGATATTGTTTCCAAAAAAGTGATGTCAATGAAACAAATAGCATATAAGCTAAAGCTTGATAATGTGTCAACTGTACATGGTTCAGTTGCCTTATTGGAAATGGGGGCAAGTCAGCTTGTAGTCTCGAAACATGCTTTTAAGGTTGATGAATTAGTGGGTTTATTAGGAGATCGAAAATGGAGCACGCTTATCTTCTTGAAAGGAGCAAATGAGGCAGAATCTGAAATTAGGAAGTTAGATATTCCCGTATCATCTAATATCATTGAATTAGAAATGAGTTTAGATGATCCATTTTATAAAGGAAAGGGAATTGTAGAAGTGAGGAAATTAAATGAAAAGCTCTGAGCGAAGATTAAAATTAATGTTGATGCTTCAGCAACCTGGTGAAAAGTTAACGGTTGAACAAATAGCCGAAAAATTTGGGGTTAGTAGACGAACCATCTTTAGGGATTTCAATGTGTTACAGGAAATAAATGTTCCGATAACTTGGGATAAGTATGCTGGCTATGGAATGATGAAGGGCTACAAGATTCCGCCGCTAATGTTTACATCCAAAGAGCTGGCAACTGTTATGGTTGGGCTAAATTTCGTTAAGTCACAAATTGATTATGGCTTAGTGGAAGACGCTGAAGGTGTTGAGCTTAAGATCAAAAATGTGCTACCTCATGACTTGAGCGAATTTATGACCTCACTTTCAAACCGAACAATTGTTGATCCGTATCAAAAATATGGTGCTATAAAAAGAGATGGCGGAGATTGGTATTTATTAAGTAGCGCGATTTCACAGGAGCACCGAGTTGAATTTCAGTACGAAACGGCAAAAGGTGAAATCAAAACAAGAAAAGTGGATCCATATATTTTGGTATTCTTCGAAGATCACTGGAACATGATAGGTAAATCTCATCTTCGGGGTGATGTTCGAAATTTTAGACTTGAAAGAATGTCGGAAGTCCGAATTTTGAACGAAGAAATTCAGTCGAAGCAAAAAATTGACGTAGAGGCATTAATTTTTCGATCTGACGAACGCGAGCAAAAAATAATGGTAGTATTAGATGATGCCGTCGCTAACCGATTTAAAGCAAATCTACCGGCTAAAATATTTAGGGAATCCCGAGAAAATGTTAAAAAAATTAGGATCGAGTTTAACTTCGATAATCTCGACTTCATCAACGAATGGCTCCTCCAATTTGGCGCTTCATTAAATGTGGAAGCTCCGGACGAACTAAAAGAAAAGAGAACGGACTTATTGAGCCGAATGCTCGAATGAGTTAATTAGTTTTTCGGAACTCGCAGAATCTTCTCCATCTTTTTTCCTTTGGCTAGTTCATCCACCAATTTATCGAGATAACGGGCATGCCGGGTAAGTGGAGTATTAATTTCCTCTATGCGATAACCACAAATCACTCCTTTGATGAGTTCAGCGTTTGGATTCAAACTTGCCTGCTCGAAGAACTCTTTGAAAGTTACTTTCTCTTCGATGAGCTCTTCAAGTTTTTCTTCATTGAAACCGGTAAGCCATTCTATAACCTTGTGTAACTCTTCTTTGGTCCGGCCTTTCTTTTCTATTTTGTTTACATAGTGTGGGTACACCCCGGCAAAGGTTAAAGCAGCTACTCGTGCATCGTGTTCGGGAGTTGTTGACATGGGAGTTCAATTGGTTATTAGTACATAAAACAACATCGTGACTAAAAGTTCAAGATGGATTTTTTTTCACAACTCTTCGATAGAAAAGTCGGCATATAGCAAGGTTTCGTCTCGTAAATCCTGTGCATTCATTAAGCTCCTATAGATTCCCCATTTCGGCCGAACAAATTCCCCGTCTTCTCTCCAGTTTATGATGGATGAATTTGAATATTCAAACATCATTGTATCGTCGCTAACTCGTATTATTTCAATATTATAGATTCCTGATCTACCATAAAGAATGGTTTCGGTAACTTCCAGCCATTCCTTAACTAATGGAGCCAACTCAGTTTGTGCCAGCGTAATCTGATTGTCGATTTCGGCCTAGCGAAGTTCGAGTCTGCCTGGATCGGATTTTCTGGTAGTAAGTGTGTACATCGGCATGCTATCGTAGGTACCACCGACTGATTTTAACTGATGAATATGCGTGAAATTGGGCGAGGATCGAAATCCTGCCGGCAACTTAAATTTCCATTTATAAACAACTATTTCACCATCAATTCCTAACAGGTTGTCCGGTGACTTGTTATAGGCTTTTATCTCGTTCCGTTGTCAGTCAAAAATAATACACCGATCGTTGTCAGGCTCCACATGAATATAAAATTGAAAGACATTGATATTGAGTTCGTTATCAAACACCTCATCAATGTGATCGCCAAATTCGGCGTGGTTACAATCCGGGGTCTCAATGGGGTTAGCACCCGGCTCCAGCACCGAGGTAATTAACTCATAAGTATCTCCCGGTCCATCTGCCCGTAATTCTATCGCACCTAAATTCAAATCTTGTTCAAGTATAATATTTACAAAATTATTGGAGAAGTCTGAGTCGTAGTATTTGTCTTGAAATGCTACTTTAAAAGAGACCCTTGCTACAGCCAGTGTAGTGTCGGTGTTAAATAGTAACTCTTTTTCAATCTCACTTTCCAGCGCTCTTCCAAAATTATAAACCAAAGTCTGATCTAATTTTTGAACCAAATCTACTTGATCTACCCAGGAAATGAAGGTCTCTGCCGCTGTTACAGAAATATCTGTTGTAATAAGTTCATCATCGTCGGCACAACTGATTAGATTAAGAGATAAAATCAATCGTAGAATTAAATGAATCGGGTTCTTCAATCTTGTGTGAATTGATAAATGGAAATTGTCCTTAGTTTAACGAAAATACCCACATAAATTGTGGGTCAAAACTCTTTTTACCCAACGGGCTAATTGGTCTCCCGAACGGAGGCAGATGACATGGGAGCTAAATATTACGTTGAATTCGATCAGAAAGGCTCTGTTTGGAATTCCACTATTTATTGGGAAAGTCCCACCTTCTTGAAATAGAATTCGGTGCTTGGTTACGTATAGGAAAAACTTGAAAACATGAATCCAATATGGGATGACTTGGTGAAAGATTGGTTGACGTATTCATTGACAGTTACAATATTGGAGCAACTAGTATTAAAAAACCCTGACCAATTACTTGAACAGGGTTTCGAAATCTAAACTAAACAAAAAAAGCGAAATTAAACCTCTTCGGCTACGTCCTCGCCTTCATCTTCATTCACAACTCTGGTTACAGCGGCGATGGCTCCGTCTGTGTCGAGGCGCATAATGCGAACGCCTTGGGTGTTTCGACCCATGGTTCGGATGCCGGAACAACTCATTCGAATCACTTTTCCGCGCTCCGTGATGATCATCAAATCATCCTGATCGGTCACTTCTTTCAAGGCAATCAAATCACCTGTTTTGGGGGTCACTTTTAAGGTGATTACACCCTTACCTCCACGACTTTGCTCTCGGTAATCATCCACTAGCGAACGTTTACCGTAGCCATTTTCAGAAATGGCAAGAACAGTAGCTTCATGGGAGTTTTTAATTACCACCATATCCACAATCTCGTCTCCTTTGCCAATAGTCATGCCACGAACACCTGAAGTATTTCTGCCCATTTCTCGAACATCGGTTTCATGAAATCGAATGGCACGTCCGTTTTTATTGGCCAGAATGATGTTGCTGTCACCGTCCGTAAGTGCTGCGCCAAGCAAAGCATCTTCTTCACGAATATTTATAGCAATGATTCCATCACGCCGTGGTCGACTATAAGCTTCCAGAGAAGTCTTTTTAATCTGACCTTCGCGCGTACTCATCACAATCGACTGACTTTTCACATACTCTTCGTCGTTAAGAGTTTTTACAGGTACGAAAGCTTTAATCGTATCGTCTTTAGTAATTTCGATCAGGTTTACGATTGCACGACCTCTAGCAAGGCGGCCACCTTCTGGAATTTCGTACACTTTTAACCAATAACATTTTCCTTTTTCCGTGAAGAACAGGATGTAATTATGATTAGTGGCAACGAATAAATGTTCTACATATTCCTCATCGCGAGTAGTAGTTCCCTTCATTCCTTTTCCGCCACGGCGCTGCCGACGATAACCGCTCACAGGCATTCGTTTGATGAAGCCTTTGTTCGAAATGGTTACTACCACGTCTTCATCAGCAATCATGTCCTCGATATTGAAGTCTTCGGCAGAATACACGATTTGAGTTCTTCGCTCATCACCGTATCGAGCTTTGAGGTCCACTAATTCTTCTTTGATAATTATCGTTTGACGATTTCGGTCTGAGAGAATTAACTTAAAACCTTCAATTTTATCAATGATGTCGCTGTATTCAGAATCAATTTTCTCACGCTCTAAGCCGGTTAGTTTCTGAAGACGCATCTCCAAAATAGCTTTAGCCTGAATGTCGGTTAGAGCAAATTTTCTACGAAGTTCAACATTCGCAATTTGAGGATTCTTAGATGCCCGAATAGTTTTGATAACCTCATCAAGATTATCAAGAGCAATCTTAAGGCCTTCTAAAATATGAGCCCGAGCTTCGGCTGCTTCAAGATCATATATTGTTCGGCGAATAATAATTTCGATGCGATGCTCAACATAATGATGAATTAGCTCCTTTATGTTCATCACTTTAGGCCGGCCTTGCACCAACGCCAAATTGATGATGCCAAAAGTGGTCTGCATTTGCGTGTATTTGTATAACTGATTAAGTACAACGCCCGCATTTGCAGATCGTTTTAGGATGATAACAACGCGCATCCCTTCTCTATCAGATTCGTCTCGTACTTCTGAAATCTCTGTAATCTTCTCATGATTTACGAGCTCAGCAATTTTCTGAATCAGTGTACTTTTATTAACTTGATATGGAATTTCTGTGATTACAATTTGCTCTCTACCACCGCGAAGTTCTTCTGTATTTGCACGAGCCCGAAGAACCACTTTACCACGACCGGTTTCATAGGCTTCTTTAACACCTTCGTATCCATAAATAATACCACCTGTCGGGAAATCAGGAGCGGTAATGGTTTTCATCAATTCTTTGATCTCGATCTCAGAATTATCGATGTACTCAATCACTCCGTTTATTACTTCCGTCAAATTATGAGGAGCCATATTTGTGGCCATTCCCACAGCAATCCCGGAAGAACCATTAACCAATAAATTCGGGAACATACTTGGAAGAACAGTTGGCTCTTGCAGCGTGTCATCAAAATTCGGCTGATAATCTACCGTGTTTTTATTGATGTCAGTGAGCAATTCTTCGGCTAAACGATCCATTCGAACTTCCGTATAACGCATGGCTGCTGCAGAATCACCATCCACAGAACCAAAGTTTCCCTGACCGTCAACTAGTGGGTAACGAAGTGAAAATGATTGAACCATACGAACAATCGTATCATAAACAGCGGTATCACCATGTGGGTGATACTTACCAAGAACTTCCCCAACAATACGAGCACTTTTCTTGTACCCCCGATTGTGAAGCATCCCAAGATCGTTCATTCCATATAGCGCACGACGATGCACTGGTTTTAATCCATCTCGAACGTCGGGCAATGCACGTGAAACAATAACGGACATCGAGTAATCGATGTATGAAGACTGCATTTCATCTTCAATGGTTATTGGTATAATCTTTTCTCTAGCCATATATAAAAAATTCTAAATCGTGTAGATGGTTAATTAGATATCAAGTTTTGCGTACTTCGAATTACGCTCAATAAATTCACGTCTAGGCGCAACGTCGTCGCCCATTAAGGTAGAAAACATTTTATCAGCACCGGCAGCACTTTCTATGGTCACCTGCTGAAGCGTTCGCGTTTCAGGATCCATGGTTGTTTCCCAAAGCTGCTCCGGGTTCATTTCCCCTAGACCTTTATATCGAGACACATCAAACTTGCGTTTACCTTTTTTGTACTCGTTGATGATTTTGTCCCTTGTAGCATCGTCCCAGGCATACTCAATATTTTTGCCTAATGTAATTCTATATAATGGTGGGGTTGCAACATATATATAACCCGACTCAACAAGTGGGCGCATATATCTATAAAAGAAAGTGAGTAAAAGCGTTCTTATGTGAGAACCGTCGATATCAGCATCGGTCATAATGATGATTTTATGATATCTCAATTTCTCGAGCTCAAACTCTTCTTCGCTATGCCCAATACCCGATCCAAAAGCAGTGATCATAGCCTGAATTTCTTTGTTCTCAAGAATCTTGTTGATCTTGGCTTTCTCTACATTCAGAATCTTACCACGTAATGGGAGAATGGCTTGAAAACTTCTATTTCTACCCATTTTTGCAGATCCACCCGCAGAGTCGCCCTCGACTAGGTAGATTTCGCAATGTTCAGGATCTTTAATGGAGCAATCAGCAAGTTTACCGGGTAAACCACCGCCACTCATCACGCTCTTACGTTGAACTAATTGACGGGCTTTTCTTGCCGCCTCCCGGGCTTCTGCGGCTAGAACTACTTTCTCGATTACCTTTTTTGCAATCTTAGGATTTTGCTCCAGATATTCATTCAACTGATCATACACTGTGATCTCAACCGCGCTCTGAACCTCGGAATTACCGAGTTTGGTTTTCGTCTGCCCTTCGAATTGTGGTTCAGCAACTTTCACAGATAGAACAGCGGTTAAGCCCTCTCTAAAATCCTCACCTGAAATAGTAACGCTACTATTCGTTTTAATAATTTTGTTCTTATCAGCATAGTTTTTCAAACATCGGGTTAACGCTCTTCTAAAACCAGAAACGTGTGTTCCGCCCTCCCGTGTATTAATGTTATTTACATAGGAGTGAACATTCTCGGTATAAGACGAATTATACTGCATAGCCAAATCAACGGGGACACCTTCATATTCGCCACTAATATTTATAGGGCTAGGCATACTAGTATCACGGGCTTCATCCAGATAACTAACAAAATCCTTTAAACCTCCCTCATAATGATAAATTTCTTTGCCCAAACTCTCATCTTCTTCACGTAAATCAATTAATTCAATAGTGACTTCAGGATTTAGAAACGCCAACTCACGCATGCGCTCAGCAATGATGTTAAATTTAAATTCAACCGTTTGCGTAAAAATTGAATCATCCGGCGTGAAGTGGATTATAGTACCGGTTCTTTCGGTTTTCCCGATAACACTTAACTGATCTTTGGTAATCCCTCTCTCAAAACGGATGCTATAAATTTTTCCGCCTCGATGAATTTCCGCAGTAAAAGAGGTAGACAGTGCGTTCACACAAGACACACCCACGCCGTGCAACCCACCAGATACTTTGTAGCTGTCTTTGTCAAACTTACCACCAGCATGAAGCTTGGTTAATACCACTTCAACAGCGGGTATACCAAGCTTTGGGTGCTTATCAACAGGAATACCACGACCGTTATCTTCAATGGTCATAGAGCCGTCTTTGTTAATTTGAACAATAATTTGGTCGCAATGTCCTGCTAACGCTTCGTCAATACTATTATCAACAACTTCGTTAATTAAGTGGTGGAGCCCGCGTTGTCCGGTGTCTCCAATGTACATTGCAGGTCGCTTTCTAACTGCTTCAAGACCCTCCAAAACCTGTATATTCGACGCCTTGTAGTCAGTTTTTTTGTTTTCTGCCATAAAAGATGGGGGATAGCTTTAATAGATGAGGTTTTTAACGTCAGAAAATAGCGCTATTACGAGCAAAAACAAAAAGAGACGACGTCAATATCGAAAAAAGAAAAGATTGCGACGCTCAGTGGAAATATGAGAAAAATAAAATCGCCGCTCAATGTGGATAAAGTGGCGTTTTGGTGGAAAACTAAAAAATTTAGAATATTTCCTGCATACAACGATTGAATTATCAGCAAAAACCCTTATCTTTGGCGTCTATCTGCAAATCGAAAAGCAAAGAACAATGTCGCGAAGAGACGATATTACTGGCAGAAAAGCGATGAATGGTTATCGCTCTTCTAAAGCCAATAACAAAACGAAACACAGGTTTCATTTAAATTTACAAAAACGCCGCTTCTACATTCCTGAAGAGGACAAGTGGATTACGCTGAAGGTTTCAGCGAAAACGCTTCGAACCATTAACAAAAATGGTATTACTGAAGTATTGAAGGATGCGCGTAAGAATGGAACACTTTTAAAACAAGTTTAAACGATGGCAAAAGGTAACAGAGTTCAAGTTATTCTTGAGTGCACGGAAAAACCGGGTTCTTCTCGGTATGTGACAACCAAGAATCGTCGTACGCAAACAGAACGTATGCAATTAAAAAAATACAATCCTGTTTTAAGAAAACACACTGTACATAAAGAAATTAAGTAAGTAGAGATATGGCTAAGAAACAAGTATTCGGTTCGGAAGCATTACAAGCAAAAGCATCTGCCAGAAAAATGGCAAAAGTAGTAATCTCTACTAAAAATGCGAGTGGTAAGTTTTCTTATCAAGAGTCTATGATTGATCATGAAAATGTGAAAGACTTCATTCAAAAGAATAAAGCGTAAGTAGCTGCCGTAAAGACTTTTTAAAGGTTACACATGCTGATTGTGTAACCTTTTTTTTTGCTTATTATCCAACACTATTAAATATTGAGTCATGTCGGTTAAAGATCAAATATTCTCAGACCTTAAAGATGCTATGAAAGATAAGGATCAGAACAAACTACGTGTTCTTAGATCTATAAAAGCGAAGATGATGGAGGCTGAAATTTCTGAAAGAAAGGGTGGTGAAGCATCGCTCTCAGATCAGCAAGCTATACAGGTTTTGACCAAAGCGGCAAAACAACGCAAAGAATCCATCGATCAGTTTGAAAAAGGTGGTCGTGAAGATTTGGTTGCCATTGAAAAAACTGAATTGGCCATTATCGAAGTCTATTTACCTGAAATGATGAGCGAAGATGAAGTACGGATAATCGTGCAAGATAAAATTAATGCCGTAGGTGCAACAGGACCGCAGGATATGGGTAAAGTGATGGGCCCGATAATGGGACAACTTCGTGGTAAAGCTGATGGCTCTCTTGTTAGTCAACTTGTTAAAGAACTTTTAGCCGGATAATATGCACATTCTAGATCTCATCATCGCCGTTCCACTTTTGTACTTTATCTATAAAGGCGCAGTTAACGGAATTGTAAAAGAGATCTTAAATATTGTAGGAATTATATTGGCCGTTTTCCTCACGTTTAATTATATGGATGCATTATCTGTGATTATTGCACCATTTTTTGAAGAGGAAGCCTCTACTTACATCCCATTTCTATCGGCAGCTTTATTATTTTTAGGAACGCTTATTATTATTGCAATCATTGGTTATTTAACCAAAGAATTATTGAAAGCAGTAAAACTAAGCATCGTGAACAGGGTACTTGGGGCACTTTTTGGGTTACTTAAAAGCGGCCTGATTGTAAGTACCATTCTGTTATTATCTGCTGGATTTAATATCCCAAAAGAAGAAGTTCGTGATGAGTCTTTACTATATCCATACATCATTTATTTAGGCCCATGGGCGTATGATGCGGTCGCTGTTATATATCCAGGCGCAGAGAATTACACTGAGACCATCAAAGAGAACTTGAGTAATTACAATCCTATTGAAAACTTACCAATCATAAACGATAATTAGATCATAATGTCATTTCTGCCCGTTCAAGAGCAGCTTGAAATCATCAAAAGAGGAACGGTTGAAATAGTTCCGGAAAGCGAACTCGTTGAGAAACTTACCAAGTCGTTTAATGAGAATAAACCCTTAAAAATTAAACTAGGCGTTGATCCAACGCGGCCCGATTTACATTTAGGGCACTCTGTAATACTGAGAAAACTTCGTCAATTTCAGGATCTCGGTCATGAGGCAATTCTTATTATCGGAGGTTTTACTGCAATGATTGGCGATCCAACGGGTCAAAATACGACACGACCGGCCTTGACGATAGAAGAAGTTGGAGAAAATGCGAAAACATATATAAAGCAAGCAGCTAAGATATTAGATTCAGATAAACTTACGCTCGTAAACAACAACGATTGGTTGGGTACAATGAGTTTTATGGATGTAATTAAATTGACGTCTAAAATGACCGTTGCACGAATGATTGAGCGGGATGATTTCTCGAAGCGATTCACTAATAATGAATCCATTTCATTACACGAGTTTTTATATCCACTCGCTCAAGGGCAAGATTCAGTATATTTGCATTCAGACATAGAATTAGGCGGCACAGATCAAAAATTTAACCTGTTAGTGGGTAGACAACTACAGAAAGATGAAAGACAGAGGCCACAAGTTGCATTGATGATGCCATTACTTATTGGGACAGATGGATCAGCAAAAATGTCTAAATCGTATGATAATTATATCGGGATTGATGAAACCCCGAACGATATGTACGGCAAGTCGCTATCCATTCCAGATGAATTAATCTATACCTATTTCGAATTGGTGACGGATGTGCCGGTTTCTGATTTATCAGCAGTTAAAACAAAAGCAGAATCTGACCCAAGAAATGCAAAGCATGATCTGGCATTCGCGATCACAAAATTATATCACGGGGAAGTTGCTGCAAAAAAAGCGAGAAATCATTTCGAAAAAACCGTAATCAATAAACAAGTTCCTGATGATGCACCCGAATATCTTATTGATTCGTTAGCACCAAAAAGAATAATGGAGATAATTGGTGATCTTGAGTTCTCACCAAGTAATGGCGAAACAAAGCGACTTATAAAACAAGGTGGCGTTAGCATTGATGGGGAAAAAGTAACAGATTTAGGATTTGAGATTTCGATAAGTACTGATGGGGAAAAAGTACTTAAAGTTGGAAAGCGTAAATATGCAATCCTAAAGGGCAAATGATGTTGAAAGTAAGTTCGTACAATATTAATGGTGTTCGTGCTGCTCATCGAAAAGGGTTTATAGATTGGGTAAATCAATCGAATCCAGACATTATTTGCATACAAGAAATGCGAGCCGATGAAGCTCAGTTGCCGGAAGAAATCAAAGAATTGGATTATCAGCAGTACCTTGTATCCGCTGAGAAAAAAGGATATTCCGGGGTCGCAATTTTCAGCAAGAAAGATGCTCAAGAAGTTAAAGTAGGTATAGGGGTTGACTGGATTGATGCCGAAGGCAGAGTTATTACTGCCGAATACGACAAGTTTCGACTTGTATCCGCATACTTTCCAAGTGGGACTACAGGCGATGTGAGACAGGAGATGAAAATGAAGTTTTTGAGCGATTTCAAAGAGTGGTCAACACAATTTATTGATGATCCTAAACCCACTATTATTTGTGGAGATTTCAATATTTGTCATTTAGAAATTGACATTCATAATCCGGAAAAACAGCAAAAAACATCTGGATTTTTACCGGAAGAAAGACAGTGGGTTACTGATTTTATAGATACTGGATTTGAAGATGTATTCAGGAAAATTCATCCTACAGCAAAGGATTTGTATAGTTGGTGGAGTTATCGAGCCGGCTCAAAAGGGAAGAACAAAGGCTGGCGAATCGACTATCAAATGGGGACACCTGAAATTGCGAGTAATGCAAAGGAAGCAGTTATTGAGAAAGAGTGGGATATCTCAGACCATGCTCCGGTTTCTATAGTTTATGATATTTGAACGCCACGTTTGAAGTTTGTTGTACTTTATAAATTGATAAATAATAATAATCTATATTATGCCAACGCATTTTAAAGGGACAGACAAAGAGGTTCGTGCACTAAATACATTTATCAAACTAATGCGGTCGACGGAAAGTTTGAATAACCGCCTGAACTTGCATCTCTCTGAAAACAAACTAACGGTAAGTCAGTTCGGTTTATTGGAATCTTTGCTCCATGTTGGCCCTCAAAATCAACGTGAACTGGGAGCTAGGTTGCTAAAAAGTGGTGGTAATATCACCATGGTGATTGATAATTTGAAAAAGAGCGGATTAGTTAAAAGAGAGAGAGACCCCAACGACGGTCGCGCTATGATAATCTCGCTAACGGAAAAGGGAACATCTTTTATCACAGATTTTTTCCCTAAGCATTTAGAAAAAATCGTTACCGAATTTGACATCCTCGAACCTGAGGAATTGGAGCAACTTGGAGTACTTGCAAAAAAAGTAGGTACCCAGACAAAATAAAAACCTCGCGGATCGGTTTTTAGATTGTATTTAAAACTCCATAAATCCCTCAGGGGGTAGGCTTGATTCGCTTACTCCCTCTTTTTTTGATATTCAAAATAACAGGGACGTGAAAAAATAAATTCATAAGATTTCAATCTGTGAAATGGAATTGATCGTGCAGAATCCAGACTCTGCTAGTTCGAAAAACAAGAAATTATCTTCTCTTATTTTTTTTAGTTCCCGGATTTTGAGCTCCTCTTTTTTTATTTCGATTCGCAAAAAACTCTTGTCTGCGTTGTTGTCGCTCTTTTTCCGCTTCCTTCTTTTCGATTGGGGTCATAGGTTTATCCGTTTGGGGATACGGATTATCGCTAACAACCTGGATCTTTTGTTTAGTGAGTTTCTCAATACTTCTCAAGTAGATGCTTTCTTCGGGCTCACATAATGAAATGGCAACGCCATCTTCACCTGCACGACCACAGCGCCCAATTCTATGAACATAGGTTTCCGGCTCATTGGGTATATCAAAATTGATGACATGTCGGAGCTTGTCGATGTCAATTCCACGAGCAGCAATATCGGTAGCTACTAATATTCTAATTTCACCAGACTTGAATTCAGTTAGAACTTTTTGCCGCTGATTTTGAGCTTTATTACCGTGAATCGCTGCCGATGTGATATTCTTTTTCTTAAGATTTCGAACAATTCGATCCGCGCCATGTTTGGTGCGTGAAAACAATAGTACTTGCTTCAATTCAGCATCATCAAGGATGTGCAATAACAAAGCATTTTTGGATTTCTTATTGGTGAGGTAAACATATTGCTGAATAGTTTCGGCAGTTGATGAAACGGGGTTTACAGCAATTTTTTGAGGATTTGTCAATATTTTTCTTGAAAGCTCAACAATATTTTGAGGCATTGTAGCTGAGAAAAATAGAGACTGTCGTTTCTTGGGCAATTTGGCAATGATCTTCTTGATGTCATTGATAAAACCCATATCAAGCATACGATCAGCTTCATCCAATACAAAATATTTAATGTCGTTTAAAGAGAAAATCCCTTGATTCATCAAATCAAGTAAGCGCCCCGGCGTTGCCACCAGCACGTCCACTCCGCTTCTAATTCTGTTTACCTGACGATGTTGCTTAACTCCGCCAAAGATTACAGTATTCGTGACATCGGTATATTTACCATAAGTTGAAAAGCTTTCACCAATTTGTATAGCAAGTTCACGCGTTGGGGTAACCACAAGGGTTTTTAATTTTTTTTGGCCGGATGGATTTTCCCTCTCATTCGATAAATGTTGGATGATAGGAATAGCAAATGCAGCTGTTTTTCCCGTCCCGGTTTGGGCGCTGCCCAATACATCGTTTCGATCTAAAATAAGAGGGATCGATTTTGCCTGAATTGAAGTCGGTGTGGTATAATTTTCATCCTTCAATGCTTTAAGTATTGATGGAAGTAATTGTAAGTCGTTGAATGTCATTAATTAATTAAATAGAGAAAGCGCTGGGCGTGTGGTGCTCGATGCAAAAAGCCTCAAAACGTATATTGGTTTTAATATTGAATAACCAAATACAATAATAAAAGGAGTAAAAGGGCTATAAATAGTTCTATTAAGCCAAACAAAGTTTGTATTCAGAATGCTGTAAGGTAAGAAGAATTACAGAGAGTTAGGCTTCTACTCTCAGGCAAGTATGCCGAGATTTAGTTTAAATTAAGTTAGATCTACGTTTTGATGATTCTTTGCTTCGCTCAGGATGAACTATTCGATATAAAAAAAGCACTCATTGCCTGACTTTAAGCACAGTTCAACCTGATCCGCCAGCTGGCGGAGAATATTTGACAAGAATTAGAATTGGAACGATCCTTCTCCGAACCCACGGTCAGACGGGTAATCCGTCAGACCGATAGACTCAAATCATAAAGTAAGAATCGCGGATTTACCGGATTTTTGGATTTCGCTGATGCGAGCATCCCATAAAATTGAATCCATTTCCGAATAATTTTACCCCTCGCGGTCAACCTGATCCGCCAGCTGGCGGAGAAGGTTCTTGGAGAATATTTGACAAGAGTTGGTATGATTGATGAATTACACCGACATAATTTGGAACAACCCTATTGTGCCACTGCCATCTTCCAAGGGAATACCTACGGGGCCTATGGGGGAATCTTGAGCTGGGAAAATAGCTTTCAATAAATTTCTAGCCTCCGCATGTCTTTGACAATAGAATCTGCGTTAATCCAAAAATCCGATTAATCAGTGATTCAAAAAGTGATATGGGAAAGACAGATGGGGTTCTTTACTAAAGTTCCTTCTCCAACTTATCAATTTGATCTCGGATTCTGGCGGCTTCTTCGAATTCCATATTTTTGGCCGCATGTAACATGGTTGCTCTAAGGTGCTCAATAAGCTTGTCTTTGCTCTCGAATGTGACTTCGTGCATTGCTGGTGAGGCTTTGTAAAGTATTCCGTCTTCTGCCACTTTAATGGATTCAAGGTAATCCTGTGCAGCTTGTTTTTCTGCTTCCTGACCGAAATCGAATTTGTCTTTCGATATAAGCGCCGGATCAACGAGTGGTTTTAATTCTTTTTGAATAGTTTGAGGAGTTATACCATGTTTTTTGTTGTAATCTTCTTGCACTTTTCGGCGACGATCGGTTTCATCTAACACTTTACGCATCGAGGCAGTGATTTTATCGGCATATAAAATTGCCTTTCCATCCACGTTACGAGCAGCGCGACCAACAATCTGAAATAATGAAGTCGCTGATCTTAAAAAACCCTCTTTGTCCGCGTCCATGATTGCAACAAGACTCAATTCAGGGATATCAATGCCTTCTCTCAGCAAGTTAATTCCAACCAGAACATCAAAGTCACCTCGGCGATATTTGAACAAAACTTCGATTCGTTCAAGAGCATCAAGTTCAGAATGCATGTAAGCCGCAGAAATGCCAACATTTTTCAAATATTCACTCAATTCTTCAGAGAGCCTTTTGGTCAACGTAATTATTAATACTCGTTCTTTTTTAGCCACGCGTTGTCGAATTTCATCCATCAAGTCATCCACCTGATTACCCAAAGGTCGAACTTCAATTACCGGCTCCATCAACCCCGTAGGACGTATAATCTGCTCTGCATACACGCCACCACTTTTTTCCAGCTCATAATCTTTTGGAGTGGCACTTACAAAAATCACTTGATTAATAACCGATTCCCATTCATCGAAAGTAAGCGGACGATTATCCAACGCGGATGGAAGTCGGAAACCATGATCAACTAATTGAATTTTCCGCGATCTGTCACCACCGTACATTGCAGAAATTTGTGGAATGGTTTGATGGCTTTCATCCACTACACAAAGAAAATCTTCAGGGAAATAATCGAGCAAACAATAGGGACGCTCACCCGGTTTTCGCGCAGATAAATAGCGGCTATAATTCTCGATACCTGAGCAATATCCAATCTCCTGAATCATCTCGATATCAAACAAAGTTCTCTGCTCCAGGCGCTTTGCTTCCAGAAACTTCTCTTCATCAATTAGAACCTTTGTTCGCCAATGCATTTCGTCTCTAATTTGCTGCACAGATTCATCAAGGCGGCTTTTGGTGGTAACATAATGCGAAGCCGGATAAATCTTAAACTCTTCAACTTCCTCGATTACACTACCTGTGTTAACATCAAAAAGTTGAAGTTTTTCAATCTCATCACCCCATTGTGTAATGCGCAAACCTTCATCAGAATAAGCCGGATAAACATCTACAACGTCGCCACGGACTCGGAAAACACCACGCTTGAAATCGAGATCATTTCGGGTGTAATGTAAATCCACCATGTCATACAGCAGCTTGTTTCTGGGGATATTCATCCCGGTCTTTAGTGAAACAATCAGCTTTGCATATTCACTTGGCGATCCAATACCATAAATACAACTAACCGAGGAAACGATGACTACATCCCGACGCCCCGAAAGGAGTGAACTTGTAGCCCGAAGTCGTAATCGTTGAATTTCTTCATTAATGGATAAATCTTTTTCGATGTATTTATCCTGTGCAGATAAATAAGCTTCCGGCTGATAGTAATCGTAGTAAGAAATAAAAAACTCAACGCGATTATCCGGATAAAAATCACTCAATTCCCGAAATAATTGTGCAGCAAGTGTTTTATTGTGGCTCATAACCAGTGTTGGACGCTGTACATTTTCAATTACGCTAGCAACTGTTCTTGTTTTTCCAGATCCGGTAATACCGAGCAACGTTTGAAATTTATCTCCGGCAAGAACACCTTCTGTTAATTCAGCTATAGCAGTGGGTTGATCGCCAGCGGGAGAAAACGGGGAATGAAGTTTAAAAACGGACATGAGAAATAATTATTTAATCAAAACCATCATATTGTTTTGAATTGCGCCATCTACGTTTAATCGATAAAAGTAGATTCCAGAAGCAAGTTCTTCGGCTTTGTAAACAAAAGAATATTCACCGGAATTCAAGTATTTATTTTCAATGATTGAAGCAACTTTAACACCATTGATTGTATGAACAGTTAATGAAACTTTCGCAGGTTTAGAAATTTCAAAAGGTATGGTTGTACTTGGATTAAATGGATTGGGGTAGTTCTGAAATAAGGTGAAATTTTCCGGTCCATCCGATTCTAGCCGATCTGTTGACGTCTGTGTTTTAAACTTAAAATCGGCTACAACGGGAGTATGATCAGACGCAAGAATAGTATCCAACACCTCTAAATTATAAACCGATAAGGTGTCACTATCTAAAGTAGGGGTGTGAAGCGAAAACGTATTTAGCATTTCTAAAACGGATCCTGAATAGACCATATAATCCAGTCGACCGGCGCCGAAAGAACTATTTTGGCTGAACCAGGTAAATGATGTAGGAAAACCCGGATTATTTGGTTTAGCGTCTTCTAGTGCGCTGCCATCCCAATCCGGATTAAAATCTGAACCATACGCGTCTTCATTAATTATATCGCCAGTTATCAGAGTTGTTTGTTGCTGACTCAATCCAACCAGATTCATATCTCCCATAATTATGATGGGTGTATTTTCCGGAATGTTAAATTCCTCGCCATTTTTGGAGTCTCTCAAGAAGGCCATAAATGCATCAATTTCCAGTTGCCTTCCCTCATTATTTGCACAACAAGGTGGATGAGCCACAATAACGAAAATGAAAAAATCTACAGCATCTAACAAATAAACAGAGTTTCCATTTACAGTCTTACTCTTAATTACCGGATATCGGCTAACAATTAAATTGTCGGTACCGGTATCACCGGAATACCACATCTCACCATCTTGTGATGGAATGAATTCTTCAACTAATTCAGCCGCTTGAGCGCCACTGTTTTGATAAACCTCCTGAAAACCTATGATGTCCGGTTGAACCGCCGAGATAATACGTTGATACTCATTCTTAAGGCCGGCATTAAATAATGCGTCGCGTCTTACATTGTATGAAAGCACTCGAAAATCATAACCGGAGTTTTTTGCTATTTGGAACGGTTGCGGCTCAAATGTTGACTGAATATCCAGTTGATAAAGCGCTGCTTCACCTTCATTTGGAAGAAACTCATTTCCGGACACGGAATAAATGAAAAGTGATAGCTCATCAGAACCGAAAATCTTTATGCCGTTTACTTCAGCATCAAGATTTAACTTAAACTCGATGGTGGTTGAGGTAACTGTTGGCGAGGCAATGAGTCCGACATCGTATGGGCTTAGATTGATGTTTTGGTCTGAGTGAAAAATCCCCGTTCGTTGACCAAAGGAGAATTCAAACTCGTAGCCAATTCCATTACTTTCAATACCCGTTTCAATGTTATTATCTGTATCAATATATAAAACCAGATCATTGTTTTCTTGTAGATCGATCTCCTCAGATACTTCAAGTAAGAAGTAAATAAAGCGATCGTCGTTCGATATTTTCAGCGTAAATAAATCGATGTTATCACTATCGCCCTCTGGATCTGAAAACTGACTCTCAACGTCCTCCCAGTCATTAAACTCTTCATCCAAAATTATTTGTCTTGCAAATGTTGAGGTGCATAAGAATGGAAGAAAAAACAATAGGATTATAATTCTATTCAATATTCAGTGAAATTTGAAAGTGATAGATATAAATTTGAAGCAAAAAGAAAGGTAAATTCTTTTAGATTAATGCGCATTAATTAAAATTAGATAATATCCAATGCCTCATCGCCATAAGGAGCTTCAAGACTCAAGAAAACGTATTGACGAAATTGATGAGCAGATCTTAGATTTGCTGGCTGAGCGGGCAAAAACCGTGCAGCATGTTATAAAAACAAAAATCGAAAACAAGCTTCCTGTATTTGTGCCGATAAGAGAACAGGAAAAAGCAGAGGTTTTTAAGGCATTGGCCGCAGAGCGAGGTATAAAGCCGGAATGGGCGGAAGATTTTCTTAGACTTATAATGAGCTCGTCGCGAGATAGTCAGTCTCAATCTAGATTCCCAATTGCCACCGAAGATCCAAAGCATATTTTATACATTGGTGGCGAAGGTGGAATGGGTAAATTGTATAAACGCATTGCAGATCAGACCGGTCACCGTACATATTCAATAGATAAAGGAAACTGGTTTGAGCTAGATGAGATAGCCGATAAACTAGATATGGTGATAATTACAGTTCCTATCAATGTTACCGAAACGGTAATCGGGCGCCTAAAAGGAAGACTATCTGAAAAAACAATTTTAGCCGATTTCACTTCCAACAAATCTAAGCCGATCCGCGCAATGCTAGAAGCGCACTCAGGGCCGGTAATCGGGCTCCATCCAATGCATGGACCCGATGTAGAGAATCTGTCGAAACAGCTTATGGTAGTTTGTCCTGGGCGTGATGCTGATAAAGCGGATTGGTTTGTGAAACAGTGTGAATTATGGGGAATGCGGATTATTAATGCGGATCAACAAAAGCATGACCATGTAATGCATTTGGTTCAGGGATTGCGACATTTTGTGGCTCTATTGCATGGCTCTTTTATGAAGCAATATGATTTGAAACCATCGGATATGGTTGAGTATTCGTCACCGATTTATAGAGCTGAACTCATGATGACAGGTCGCATTTTTGCTCAAAGTGCAGAACTCTACGCTGATATTGTGTTCTCAAACGAAGAACGTCGAGAATTGCTCATTAATTTCCTTGAACATCATCAGAAATTAGCGGAAATGGTTAAGTCCAATGACCGTGAAGGGTTCATTCGAGAATTCGAAAGTGTAACAGATTTCTTCGGGCGGTTTGCCACACAGGCACTGGAAGAATCCGGGTATTTGATAAACAGGTTAGCGGACAGGTTCGCTTAATATTTAGTTAAGTATTTAGTCACGAATGAGATTGATTACATAAATGAATTACAAAAAAAAATCCTTCAGAGCTAACAGAAGAAACTATTTCGCTTATTAATCAAGCAGTCAAAGATTATCCAAATTCTGTAAAGCTTTGGATTTTGCGTGGCGATTTATTCCAACTCATAAATTTTGAAATAGCCTTATCATTAGAAGAGTCGTTGAATTGCTATAAAAGAGTGTTGGAAATAAATCCAGATTCTGTCGAAGCAAATTTCGAAATGGCTTCTTTCTTAAATAATGTTTTGGGATCAACCTGAAAAAGCTCATGGTTTTTATAAAAAGGCAAAGAATGCATAACAAACGTTTCCCCATGGGGATCTTCGACAAGTCGGACTCGTCTAGGGTTTGGGATTTTAATAAGAATAAGTCGGTTCGCCACTTAAACGCAGGGTCGTTAGTCACCTAAACTGACAAAGAGATTTCATTCAATATTTTGTACTGAATTTTGTACTTTTATTAGGACAATACTTTAATTCTCTATCTTATGTCTCATATTCAACTTGATCAAGATATTCGATCACTTTCCGATTTCCGAGCTAATGCAGCATCTTTTATAGAACAAGTTAAATCAGAGAGGAGACCTCTTGTTATTACCCAGCATGGTAAAAGTTCTGCGGTATTAATTGATGTGGAAGATTATCAAAAATTGCTCGATAAAATTCAGTTATTGGAAGAACTATCTGCAGCACGCAAAGAATTAAATAATGGAGAAGGTATATGTCACGAAGAATTTATTAGTGAATTGAGATCTGAATATTCGTGATGAAAATTATTTGGTCGCCCACTGCCAGATCTAAAACCAGAGAAATTCTCAAATACATTTCCAAAAATAATCCGGATGCTGCTTTATCTCTTATTGACCAAATTGAAGAGAAGGTCGAAAAATTAAAACACAATCCAGAAGTTGGCAGAGTTTTACCTGAAATGAACAATGTGAGCATTCGAGAAATTGTGGTACACAAAAACTATGGTGTTATTTATGAAGTTTTTCAAAATTCAATCGAAATTTTAACCATTCGACATTTTCGGCAAGATTTCTCTACTTCTAAGTTATGAACTCGGCGGAGCAGAACAAGCATTACCCCAATGGGATCTTCGACAAGTCGGGCGCAGACGGGGTTTCAATTTGGTTTGTGGACGAACAAATAATTTGGTTACTTCAACAAAAACCGTAACCCTTGATGTTTAAACATTTGGGGCAATATATAACTTCATAAAATTTGTGGTAAATATTGTATCTGCTAATCTTTTCAATTTTTTTATACCAATCTCAAACAATAAATATTGGAAATGCTGCATTTTCAAAGCAAGAATTTAAGGTAGGGAAAGGGGAATCATCAATAGCAATTGACGATTTTAATGCGGATAAACATTTAGATATAGTGGTAACAAATTTAATAGAAGAAAACGCTCTTGTTTTTTTAGGTAATGGTCAAGGCCACTTAACTCAAATCGGTAACATTAGTGCTGGAAAGTCCCCTACTAGTGTAACTACATCAGATATTAATGATGATGGTTTTGTTGATATGATAATAGCCAATCATGAAACATCATATATTACTATTCTTAATGGTGATGGTCATGGAAATTTTACGACTGCGAAAAACTCTCCCTATGCAATTAATGTAAATCCTCATCCCCATGTTGTTTTACTTAAAGACATCAATGGTGATAAAAAAACTGATCTGATTGTTGATAATCGTAGCACAAATAGTTTATTGGTTTTACTAGGAATGGGGAATAATAAATTCGAAATAAAGAGTCTTTTGATTGATGTTGGCGGCGACCCATATCGTGGATTTGAAATTGCTGACATAAATAATGACAACCTACTAGATATTGTTACGCCGAATACAAATGACGTTAGTATTCTTCTTAATACTAAGTCGAACGATTTCTTCTTCGAAAAAAAATCTATAAAAACGGAATCTCCATTCTCTGTAAAATTAGCTGACATTAATGGGGATGAAAAAATTGACTTAATAGTTGCTTCAAGCGGAAACTCCGTAACAGTTATTCTAGGTGATGGTCACGGTAATTTTTTAGAGACCCAAAAAACAGTATTTAATATGGGTCAGGGCGCGAAACAAATAGCTGTTGGAGACATAAATGGAGATGGAATAAAAGATGTTTTTGTGAGTAGTTGGAATAATGGTTTAATTGTTATTTTAGGGGGGGAAAAGAATTTTGAAACCGTTAAAATTGACCTGCAAAACATTCCAAATCCGTGGGGGATTGAACTTGCAGATATGAACGAAGATGGAAAAGAGGATCTTTAAATAACAGATGGTTCAAATGATTCCTTAGTGTTATTTTTAAGTCAGTAATTACGTCAATGACAAAGGTTTGTAGTTCCACCGCCGAAGATAGGAAGGTCTTATTCATTTATTAAAAACCGAAAACAAGTACAGCCAACCTGCCCGAAGCCACTTCAGATTCCGGATCAAGTCCGGAATTACAACAGGGTAGTAAAATTAAATTCGGAAGCAACGCGGTAGGAGATATTTGGTAGAATGTGTGATCGTTAGTTTGAGTGGAATCGAAGTAAAAAATCGGGTAGTTCTTTATTTCTTTCGGCGGTTTTTTAGGTACTTTTGTCCGCACAAAAGTGACAATAATATTCATCAAGATCCTGAAACAAAACTGAATCTAATTCAGCACATGGTTCAAGGTGACCAAATTTATACAATGACAGATAAACCCTGGATCTACGATCACGATGAACCCTTAGCTCGATATTCTTTGGGGCAGGAAGGTTCAAATCCATTGATTGGTATTGGGGTTAACCCAAGCACCGCGGTTCCGGGAAACCTTGATCCAACAGTAGCTGGTGTAGCGCGTTTTGCTATTGAAAAAGGATATGATGGCTGGTTGATGTTCAATTTGTATCCACAACGTGCGACGAATCCAAACAACATGCACAAACAATTTCAAAAGAAAATCCATCAAAAGAATATGGATGCTATTGAGCGATTAATTGGTCCACAGTCATTGGATGTTTGGTGCGCCTGGGGTACGCTCATCGAAAAGCGAAACTATCTGTCTCGATGTATGGCTGAGATGTTCGAGCTTTTAGAGTCAAAAGCATGTAGCTACTTCCATCGTGGAGCAATTTCAAAAGCGGGGCATCCGCATCATCCCTTATACCTCCGAAAAACAGCGCCGATGGAAGCTTTTGATTTGAAGGAGTATGTGGCGGGTATTATTAAGTGAATTACACTCGACCATAAAAGGTACCTGTGCTTGTCGAAGGTTCTTTTGATTCGACCTCATCTGTCTTCTCATTCTTAAAGAAAAAGACTTATTGTTAGATGAAGATTTATATTTTTTCCCATCACAGTAAAAAGGGAGGAGCCAAAAAGTGACGAATCTATTCAAATGGATAGCAGAAGTATAAATCCGAACTTTAGGGTCAATCGTAGCATCCGAAAACTAAAAAACCTACCAAATCATATTTCGTACACACAGGTAAAGACTCATAAATACTGCGGTCTTCGGTAAAAAAATGATTAATAACTATAGTAATGTGTCAAAGTATTAAAAATGAAGAGGGCCAAATGATGGAACATAAAAAGTTATCATCTGGGTCAGAATCAACATTACTAAATCTGTGATATTAATAAATCACAAGTATGCT
>Ga0316205_10001718_pt1 | contig 25859 bp, 22 predicted proteins | sample 3monthpyrite_MG_FD_204941 | JGI IMG/M metagenome (GOLD analysis project Ga0316205, IMG submission 204941) | Microbial mat bacterial communities from mineral coupon in-situ incubated in ocean water Damariscotta River, Maine, United States -... | ecosystem: Environmental > Aquatic > Marine >... | reverse complement strand
CATTTGATTCTGTAATTTCAGATACAACACGAATTGAATATGGGAATTCTTCAGTTGTTGGCATACACGCTAAAACACCACGTTTTGCTAAACGACCATGACCAATTTCACGACGACCTGGTGTTCCGACACGACCCGCCTCACCCACTGAGAATGGAGGGAAGTTGTAATGCAACATAAAGTTGTCGATGATCTGACCTTCTAATGCATCAATTTTTTGTGCATCACGTGAAGTACCAAGCGTTGTAACAACTAATGCCTGAGTTTCACCACGTGTAAATAATGCCGAACCATGAGTACGTGGCAAAACACCCGTACGCACAGAGATAGCACGAACATCATCAAGTTTACGACCATCAATACGTGGGTTACCTGAAATGATACGACCACGTACGATTGATTTTTCTACTTTACCAAATGCGCCCTTCACTTCATCTTTTGTGAAACCGTCATCTGATACTAATTTTTCAACAGCTGCATCGCGCACCTTATCAACCGCTGCGTAACGATCCAGCTTTTCAGAAATCTGGTAAGCCGTTGTTAAATCAGCAGTTACTGCATCAGCAACTTGTTTATTTAAGTCTTCGTTAACAACTGGCGCAGTCCACTCAATTGCTGGAGTAGCAACTTCGTCTGCTAACTCCTGTATAGATTTGATAACCACCTGGAATGCTTCATGACCAAACATAACCGCATTTAGCATAACTTCTTCTGATAGCTGATCAGCTTCAGATTCAACCATCAGTACTGCATCAGTAGTACCGGCAACAACTAAATCAAGCTGAGACTCAGCAAGCTGGCTATATGTTGGGTTCAAGATGTAATCGCCATCTTTGTAACCAACACGACAAGCGCCAACTGGGCCCGCAAATGGTGCACCAGAAATAGCCAGTGCAGCAGATGTACCAATTAAAGCTGCGATATCAGGATCGATTTCAGGATTAAGTGACATTACTGTACAAATAACCTGAACTTCATTGGTATAACCTTTAGGGAATAAAGGACGGATAGGTCTATCGATGAGGCGACTAGTCAGAGTTTCTTTTTCTGATGGACGACCTTCACGTTTGAAGAAGCTTCCTGGGATTTTACCAGCAGCATACGTACGCTCCTGATAGTTCACAGTTAATGGGAAGAAATCCCGAGGCTCTCCACCTTTTACAGCTACGGCAGTACATTGAACAACAGTACCATCCATATCTACCATAACGGCACCTGAAGCCTGACGAGCAATCTCGCCAGTTTCGATAGTTACGTTATGATCCCCAAATTGAAACGATTTTTTAATTGCTGTCACAGGTTATACCCTAGTTATCTATTTAATTGTTGGCTAACGTTAACGGCGTAGACCAAGATTTGCAATCAGATCTTTATAACGATCTGTATTTTTTGACTTTAAATAGTCTAGTAATTTACGACGCTGGTTTACCATGCGTAAAAGACCACGACGAGAATGGTGATCTTGCTTGTGTTCTTTAAAGTGTTCCGTAAGTTGCACGATACGTGTAGTTAATAGGGCCACCTGTACTTCTGGTGAGCCTGTATCGCCTTCAGCACGTGCATGTTTAGATACTACTTCAGCTTTAGCTGTAGCTGTCATTGACATTGTCAAAACTCCTGACTTTATGTTTGCCTCAAAAATTGAAGCCGGATTTTATCACGGTTTAGGGGTGTGACAAAAGCTTTTGTTCGCCTTAAAGCCTGATTATTCAGGGATTTGGCTTAAATACTCTCTCTAAACGCACATTACACTGTTTAGGTACATTTCCATCGGGGAAAGGTCACCGTTTTTTGGTGCCCTGTCCCCTGTTTGATGCCATCAAGAGTATACGGGGTGGGCTCGTTATACTGTCGGCTCTTGGTGGTATGGGTTAAGGGGACAGGGCGCAAAAGGCGCGACCTTTCCCCGATGGAGATGAACCAGAACAGGGTAATAAAAAGCAGCCCCTTTCACTGATGGAGATGAGCTAGAAACTACAAATTCATCATACGCTTTGGTGCAACACGCCCGTCATCCTGAATATTTCCAATTCCGATGAACTGGTCACCATCATATACTCTCACCAGACCTTCTGTTGGTGCACGCGCTATCTGCACTGGCTGACCTAGTTTAATATAATAAGCACTATCAGCATCAAGCTCTACAACTGGCCAGTCTTCAATGCCACTATCTATAGCCAGCATCACATCATCTAAAGCGTCAAAACCTCCTTCAGCAATTTCCATTAACTGATCAAGCGTTAACATATCAGACTTATATGGGCCTACTGAGGTACGCCTTAACTCGGTAACATAAGCACCACAACCTAGTTTCTCACCCAGATCTTCAGCCAGTGTTCGTACATATGTGCCCTTAGAACATCTTGTTTCTAGCTCAATTTCACCCTTTTCAAAAGAAATCAGCTCTAATGAATAAATGGTAACTGGCCTGGCTTTACGCTCAACTTCAATACCTTGACGTGCCAGGTCATATAAACGTTGACCATCTTTCTTTAATGCAGAATACATTGGCGGTACCTGCATAATATCGCCAGTGAGTTCAGGTAAGTATTTTTCAATATCAGTAAGCTGTATATGTTCAAACGGGCGGCTTTCTATAACCTCACCCTCTGCATCGCCGGTAGCCGTTTTTGACCCTAACTGGCATTTGAATCGGTAGGTTTTATCTGCATCCAGTAAAAACGCAGATACTTTAGTCGCCTCACCTAAACAGATCGGCAACATTCCACTCGCCAGAGGATCAAGGCTGCCGGTATGACCCGCTTTATTTGCATCAAATAAACGCTTTACCCGCTGTAACGCATGATTGGAGGAAATTTTTAATGGTTTATCTAGAAGTACAACGCCATGAACGGCGCGACCTTTCTTTTTACGACCCATGTATAAAACCTAAAAGCTTTTGACTCAGAGGAACAGAAACGCAAAGCTTATTTTATTATTTGCGCTACACGCAAAACAGTAAAACGGCTTTTCTCTGTGCCTCCGCGTCTCTGTGTCAAAAATCAATCGTCAGATGCATCCGCATCGCTAGAACGTGCTTTGGCAATCAATGACTCCATTGATGTACCTCGCTCAATGCTTTCATCATAAAGAAACTTCAATGATGGCACGATTCGCGATCGAATTCGCTTACCTAATTCACGACGAATAAAGCCACTCGCCTTATTCAGTCCTTCTTCAGCCTGCTCACGCTCATCGTCATTTAGTACTGTAAAATAAATTACCGCATTACTTAAATCACGACTGACTCTAACTGCTGTAAAAGACACCCAGTTCACACGAGGATCTTTAATTTCATCACGCACAAGCTCTGCAAGCTCTCTACGAACCTGTTCGGCCATACGTTGTGATCGGGAATATTCTTTTGGCATTAATTAATAATCTGCTGTTTTTAAAGCAAAGATAGCTTCCCCGCAAATGAACACGGAGAAACTGCTTTAAATTATAAAGTCCGCTCGACTTCAACACGTTCAAAGACTTCGATCTGGTCACCAACTTTAACATCGTTGTAGTTTTTAACACCAATGCCGCACTCAGTACCACTCTTCACTTCTTCAACCGCATCTTTGAAACGTCTTAACGACTCAAGTTCACCTTCGTAAATAACTACGTTTTCACGTAAAACACGAATTGGCTGATCCTTCCTAATAGTGCCTTCCGTAACAATTGAGCCGGCAATTAAACCAAATTTTGGCGATTTAAATACATCTTTAACTTCAGCCAGACCAATAATATCTTCACGGTATTCCGCAGAAAGCATGCCGGTTAATGCCTGCTTAACATCATCTATCAAATCATAGATAACACTGTAATAACGCATATCAACACCGCGTTCAGCTACAGATTTTCTTGCGGCGGCATCTGCTCGTACATTAAAACCAAATACAACAGCATTAGATGCAGCGGCCAGGCTAATGTCAGTATCATTAATACCACCGACACCAGAACCAATAATAGCCACATCAACTTCACCGTTATCGGCTGCTAGTTTGTACAATGATTCTTTAATTGCCTCAAGACTGCCCTGCACGTCTGCTTTAAGCAGAATATTCAGGTACTTAACTTCACCTTTACCAAGATTAGTAAACAGAGAGTCTAGCTTAGCCTGTTGTTGTGCAGCAAATTTAACATCACGTTCTTTATGACTTCGATTGCCTGCTAGTTCACGTGCAGTTCTCTCATCAGTCATTACCTGCGTTAAATCACCAGCAGAAGGTGTACCTGACAAACCTAATACCACTACCGGTATAGAGGGACCAGCTTCATCTATCTGTCTGCCATTTTCGTCAAATAATGCACGAACACGGCCGTATTCATTACCTGCTAATAAAATATCGCCTTTTTTCAGACTGCCTTTTTGAACAAGTACAGTTGTAGTAACACCTCGGCCTTTATCCAATGTAGCTTCTACAACAATACCCTGAGCAGGGCCTTTGCAAGGCGCTTTAAACTCTAACATTTCAGCTGTTAAACTAATGGCCTCTAATAAATCGTCAATACCTTCACCCGTTTTAGCAGAAACATTAACAAAAATATTTTCACCGCCCCAGTCTTCAGGAATAATTGCATGACTGCCTAATTCTGTTTTAACACGATCAGGGTCAGCCGCTTCTTTATCAATCTTATTAACGGCAACAATCAAAGGCACACCAGCTGCTTTAGAGTGCTGTATTGCTTCAATTGTTTGCGGCATAACACCGTCATCTGCAGCGACAACCAGGATAACAATATCAGTTGCCTGAGCACCACGAGCACGCATTGATGTAAATGCAGCATGTCCCGGTGTGTCTAAAAAGGTAATAACACCTTTATCTGTTTCAACATGGTAAGCACCGATGTGCTGAGTAATACCACCCGCCTCACCTGATGCAACCTTAGCTTCGCGAATATGATCTAGTAAAGAGGTTTTACCATGGTCAACATGACCCATAATAGTAACCACTGGAGGACGCGGCTGCTCATCATGCAACTCGTCTCCTGCAGACGCTAATAATGTGTTTTCACGATCATCAGCAGAAGATGCCACTGCATTATGACCCAGCTCTTCCACAATCAAGATTGCAGTTTCCTGATCAATAACCTGATTAATGGTGGCCATAACCCCCATTGTCATCATTGTTTTAATCATCTCACCGGCTTTCATAGACATCTTGATAGCAAGATCTGAAACTTTAATAGTTTCTGGTACATCTACATCATAAACAATTTTTTCAACCGGTTTTTCAAATGCATGTTTTGCTTCTGCATTCTGTGTCGCAAGCACTTTACGACTTTGTTTTTTACCTCGGCCTTTTTTACCTGATGCAACATGCAGTTCTTTTCTGCCGTAACGAGTATCGCCCTTATTATGACCTTTAGCTGCTGCTTTCTGTGTACCCTTGTTACGATCATCAGAAGCTGGAGCTGTAGATGCTTCAGCTTTTGCAGCACCACGCGCTTTTGCATTAGCCACAACTTTTGCCTGCTGCTCAGCTTCAATACGAGATTTTACTGCTGCTTCTTTTTTCGCTTGCTCATCTTCTTCACGTTGCTTTGCCGCTTCTTTAGATTTTTCAATTGCAGCAACTTCGGCTTGTGCACGCTCTGCTTCACGGGCTTCTTTTTCAGCCATTAAGCGCTGAATATCTGCTTTTTCTTTTTCTTTTTCATCACCATCAGACGACTCGGCATCACCTAATTTTGAGATACTGCGTTTTTTACGAATTTCTACATTAACGGCTTTACTACCCGAGCTTTTTAAAGAAGCTGTTGATTTACGCTTAAGTGTAATTTTGCCTTTACTTGCAGTCGCTGTCGTATTTTTACCATGACTATTACGCAAATGATCAAGCAGTTTAAACTTCTGTTCATCGGTTATTTCCGAATCACCATTAGCTACCACTATGCCTGCGTCTTTTAACTGTTCTAATAATCGCTCTACCGGTGCGCCTACGACCTCGGAGAGTTGTTTAACTGTAACTTGTGACATTCTCTAGTTCCTCCCCAGGGTTACTGGCTTGTCTCTTCTTCAGTTTCAAACCAGGGTGCCCGCGCGGTCATAATTAATGCGCTAGCACTCTCTTCAGACATATCTTCAATTTCCTGCAACTCATCAATCGCGAGCTCTGCTAAATCTTCCATCGTACAAACACCTTTCGATGCAAGCATATTTGCAAGCTCACTATTCATGCCGTCCATTTCAAGCAAATCTTTCTGAGGCTCACTTACAGACTCTTCCTGTGAAATCGCCTTCATTAATAAAGCATCTCTCGCTCGACCACGAAGCTCTTCGACAATATCCTCATCGAACTCTTCTATATTCAAGAATTCACTTTCTGGTACATACGCTACTTCCTCTATACTAGAGAAACCTTCAGCTGCCAGAATAATTGCTACATCTTCATCTACATCAAGCTGCTCCATAAACAGCTCAACCAGAACCTTGCCTTCAGCCTCCGATTTTTCTTCCATATCTACGGTAGACATAATATTCAGATTCCAACCAGTTAACTGGCTGGCCATTCGAATATTCTGACCACCTTTACCAATTGCCTGAGATAATTTTTCATCTTCAACAGCAACATCCATTGAGTGAGCATCTTCATCAACTACAATAGATAACACTTCAGCTGGCGACATCGCATTAATAACAAATTGCGCCGGATTATCATCCCAAAGAATAATGTCAACCCGCTCACCTGCCAGTTCATTTGAAACCGACTGGACTCGTGAGCCTCGCATACCAACACAGGCACCTACAGGGTCCATGCGTGGATCATTTGATTTAACTGCAATTTTAGCGCGTGAGCCGGGATCACGAGCACCAGAAATAATTTCAATCAGATCCTGACCCACTTCTGGAACTTCCAGTTTAAATAACTCAACCAGAAACTCGGGGGCTGTACGACTAATAAATAACTGTGGACCACGGGCTTCAGAACGCACTTCTTTTAAATAACCACGCAACCTGTCTCCTGAGCGTACCGCTTCACGGGGAATCACATCTTCACGAGGAATAAAACCTTCAACGTTATCACCCAGATCAAGATAGATGTTACCGCGTTCAACACGCTTAACCGTGCCCATAATCAACTCACCAACTCGATCCTGGAAAGCCTCAACAACACGAGCTCGCTCTGCTTCACGTACCTTTTGTACAATGACCTGCTTAGCTGTTTGTGCCGCAATTCGGCCAAACTCTACTGATTCGATTTCTTCTTCAACATAATCACCCAGTTGAATATCAGGTTCGTCAATTTGCGCGGCTTCTAAAGTGATTTGTTTTAATGGAAATTCCAGACCACCTTCTTCCATCTCTTCAGCTACTTCCCAGCGACGAAAAGTATCATAAGCGCCGGTCTCACGGTCAATACTCACGCGAACTTCAACATCTTTACCCTGCTTCTTACGGCTGGCCGTAGCCAGGGCAGCTTCAATTGCCTCAAAAATGATTTCCTTTTCAACCGCTTTCTCATTTGAGACTGCGTCTACTACGTAAAGAATTTCTTTATTCATGTCTGGCTCCAAAAACCCGTATATCTAGGTCTTACCTAGAACTGCGGAACGATCCGCGCTTTATCGATTGAGTCTAAGGCTAGATAATGGGTCTCTCCATCCATTTCAAGAACGACATCCTCATTCTCTATACCCTTTAACTTGCCTGTAAAATTTCTTTGCCCTTCAAGCGTGGGCACGGTTAATTTAATTTTTACTGTTGAACCCGCAAATCGCTCAAAATCTGCGGCTTTACGTAATGGCCGGTCCATACCCGGAGATGAAATTTCCAAATTAAACTGCCCCGGGATGGGGTCTTCTACATCTAGAACGCTACTAACCTGAAGACTAACTGCACTACAGTCTTCAAGTACGATACCGTTTGGGCCATCAATATAAATACGTAACAATCCATCAGTCGGGTGTGGTCGATATTCGATATCCACTACCTCATACCCCATGCCTTCTACTACAGGCTCAATAATTGACCAGATGTCGCTCACGCTTGATAGTTACCCTTATCTGTTAGACTGAAAATCACAGGAATTTTACACCCGTATCGAGCCATAAAAAAGGCCCCGATGTACGGGGCCTTTCTTATAAAAATTGGTAACCGGTGCAGGATTTGAATCTGCGACCTTCCCATGTTTATTAAACCATGAGACCGGCTACTCTTTGGGCTCATAAGCCGAAGATCCCTGGCAGACCTATAACTTATGAACCTACTAAAATTTGGTAGCGGGGGCAGGATTTGAACCTACGACCTTCGGGTTATGAGCCCGACGAGCTGCCAGACTGCTCCACCCCGCATCAACTTGGAGCGAATAGTACAGATATCAAAGACTTAATGCAAGGCAAATAATAATAGATTACTTTAATCGCTCGATTAAGTATTAAATTAAAGGCGAAACAGTTTAATTAGCCTAAAATAAGTTCATGATGAAGATCTCCAGACTTCTTTTCTCCACACTTATGATCAGTCCGCTACTATTAAATGCCGAAAGTTATACTTTTTCAGGAGGTAAAAACAATCTGGTACACACCATTGCTGCTGAAGTTTTAGTAAAAGCTTATAAAAAAGCCAATATAGAAATAAACCCACTCTTTTTAACCCTGCAGGAATCATTAAAACGCTCTAATTCTGGCGAAACCGACGGGGAACTTGCTCGAATTAGTACAATAACTCGTTTCTCACCCAATTTAAATAAGGTCCCGGTATCAATTATATCAGTAGAGGCCGTTGCTTTTAGCAAGAACAGATCTTTAGCCATTAATAACTGGAACGATCTGCGCGGGCATAAACTAACCATAGTAAAAGGAGTTAAATTTATAGAAACAGGAACAAAAGGCCTTCAAAAAAACTTCGTTGCTACTCATGAAGACGCGTTACAACTTTTACAGTCAGATCAGACAGAAATTATCGTTATTCCAAAACTAGCGAGTATTAATCTTATTTATCAAAAAAAATATCATGAAATAAGACCCATAAGCAAATCACTAAAAAGACATAAACTCTATCATTTTGTACATAAAAAAAATATTCACCTTCTACCTATTATCACCCCTATCTTACAAGAGATGAAAAATAGCGGCGAAATAGAATTCATTAGAAAATCAGAATTAATGAAAGCCGCAAATAAATTCTAAACTCGGGACTTTCTAACTGAATGTTTTAAATTAATTGAGTTTAACCGCAATATAAATTTACAGTCGTTACATAAACTCTTTTTAAGAAAATGCTGTTATGCAAATTGACATAAGTGCGGCTGGATATAAACCTAACACCAATACAGACAAGCCATTAGCACTAAGTGCAATCTGCATATCACGCGGACAGTTTATTTCATTTTTATCAACTGCCTCGTCAAAGTACATTATCTTAACTATTCGCAGGTAATAATAAATACCAATAATAGAGAAGAACACAGCAACCAGGGCTAACCACAGCATATCAATATTAACTACCGCTTTAAGCACTGCCAGTTTTGCCCAGAAACCAACAGTAGGAGGAACACCTGCCATTGAGAAAATAATGATTAACATCATAAATGCAAACCATGGACTGCGCTGGTTTAGTCCTTTCAGATCATCAATATTATCTGCTTCAAATCCTTTACGTGTTAACAGAATTATCACCCCAAAACCACCTAAAGACATTAATGCATAGGTTAATGTATAAAACATTGCCGCTGAATAACCTTCCTGATTACCAGCCAATAAGCCAAGCATAATAAACCCAACATGAGAAATAGTTGAGTAGGCCAATAAACGCTTTAAGTTTGTTTGAGCAATTGCAATCACATTACCAATAATCATCGAAAGAACAGCCATGATAATGAACATTCCTTGCCAGTCTGTTTGTAAACTACCCATACTTTCTGCGAGTAATCTTATTACCATTGCAAAACCTGCTACTTTGGGTGCAGTTGCAATATAACTCGTCACGGTAGTTGGTGATCCGTGATAAACATCTGGAATCCACATATGAAACGGTACAGCACCCAATTTAAATGATATGCCAATTACCATAAATACCAGACCAAAAATAAGTACGATATTGTTGCCTTCCATTTTATCAAGCGCAACGGCAACTTCTACAATATTTAATGAACCGGTCATGCCGTATACCATTGACATACCATACAACAACATGCCTGAAGCTATCGCACCTAATACAAAATACTTCATAGCAGATTCAGCTGCATTAGGGTTATCTCGATCAAATGCGACCATCGCATAAAGCGATAATGAAAGTAGTTCTAGACCCAGATACATTGATAGAAAATGATTTGATGAAATCATTACCATCATACCTAACAGGCCAAACAGGCCAAGCACATAAAACTCGCCTTTAAAGATATTACGATCCTGTAAATAACGACGAGAATATACAAAAACAATAGCCACCAGCAATACAACAGCATATTTTAAAACAGTCGCTAACAGGTCATTCACAAACAATCCATTAAAAGCCAGTTCACGTGACTCAGGACTTTGCTGTGAAATCAGCACCAGTGTAATAATAAGCCCTATCTGAGATAACACATAAGTCACATTACGACTTTCATCTTTCAGATAAACATCAACCACTAAAACAGTACATGCAAGAGCCAGTAAAAACATCTCTGGCATAGCGATTGAAAGATTAAGCATTTCTAGTGTCATTATTAATTCTCTATTTATAAATCAGTCGTTTTAAGGCAGTTTTGACTGAGCAATATGTTGTAACAAATTATCCACAGAGGCGTGCATTACATCTACAAGTGGTGCTGGGTATAAACCTAAAGCTAATACAGCAATAGCTAGTACCGACATGATTAATAATTCACGTTGATTTAAATCTTCTAACGCTCTTACTTTGTCATTTGTAACTTCACCATAAAACACCCGCTTAACCATCCAGAGAGTATACGCTGCACCTAGAATCAAAGTTGTCGCCGCCAGAAATGCAATCCAGAAGTTAGCTTTAAATACTGCCAGAATAATCATGAATTCGCCAACAAACCCAGAAGTACCAGGAAGACCCGCATTAGACATTGCAAAGAAAACAGCAAACGCAGCAAAAACAGGCATAGTATTTACTACTCCACCATAATCAGCAATTTCACGACTGTGCATACGGTCATATAAAACACCAATCATCAGGAACATTGCGCCTGAAATAAATCCATGGGATATCATTTGCACCATCGCGCCTTCAATAGCGAGAACAGCACCGGTAATATCAACATTGGCTGGATTATTTAATATTTGATAAACCGAAAACAGGCCTAATGTTACAAAACCCATATGTGCAATAGATGAGTAAGCAACCAGTTTTTTCATATCACTTTGCACCAATGCTACGAAACCAATATAGACCACTGCAATAAGTGACATAGTAATAATTAACCAGTCATAAGACATACTTGCATCAGGAGTAATTGGTAAGGCAAATCGAATAAAACCATAACCACCAATCTTTAACATGATTGCTGCCAGAATTACCGAGCCACCAGTCGGTGCTTCAACGTGCGCATCAGGTAACCAGGTATGTACTGGCCACATAGGTACTTTTACTGCAAATGCAGCGAGAAATGCAAAGAAAATTAAAGTCTGTTCTGTCATACCAAGTTTCAGGTTATGCATATCCAGGATTGCAAAACTACCGGACTGGTAATACATATAAATCATCGCCACCAACATAAACACGGAGCCGAAAAAAGTATAAATAAAGAACTTGATCGTTGCGTAAACCCGGTTAGGCCCACCCCATACACCTATGATAATAAACATCGGTATTAACATGGCTTCCCAGAAGACATAGAAGAACATTGAATCTAGCGCTGAAAACACACCATTCATCAAACCTTCCATAATCAGGAATGCGGCCATGTACTGAGATGCCCGTTTCTGTATAACTTCCCAACCAGCCAATATGACCAGGATTGTTGTAAAGGTAGTTAAAATAATCAACGGCATAGATATACCGTCTACACCCAAATGGTAATAAATATTAAAATCACCTATCCATTCAAAGCGTTCTTGAAACTGCATTGCAGATGTTGCACTATCGAAGTTGGTATATAAACCAAGACTTAATACAAACGTTGCAACTGAAACAATAAGTGCCAGACGACGTGAGCCCTCTGAACCACCTTTATCTCCAGACAATAACACTGCTGCGCCACCAATAATTGGCAACCAGACGACCAGACTTAGAAGGGGCCAATCTGCAAACATTATGATTTAATCCTGATGTTATTTTTCATTATGAATATTTTCATTCGTATTTTATTTCTGCTTTCAAACTCTTGAAAGAGAATGTAATTAGCCTGCCGGGTTTGCAAATAAATACAACAAACCCACCAGCCCCAAAATCATTGCAAATGCATAGTGATAAAGCATACCTGTTTGCATATGTCGAACGACGCCTGCAAACCAGCCGACAACTTTTGCTGAGCCATTTATAATAAGCCCGTCAATAATTGTTACATCACCTGCTTTCCAGAAACCTTTACCTAAAGCACGGCTTCCATCACTAAATACCTTTACGTAAAGCTCGTCAATCCAGTATTTTTTATCCAGCATCTTGTGAATAAAGGAAAACTTTTGCTGTGCGTTATCAGCAATCTGTGGGTTTTTCATATAAATATACCAGGCAGCACCCACGCCTGACATAGCCAATAAAAATGGTAAAGAAAAAATACCATGCTCAACCATTGCCCACTGACCATGGAAACTCTCTTTCAATGTAGCCATAACATTATTTGATTCATGCACAACGATGGCATCAGCAAAATAACTGCCAAATAACATTGGCTCAATGGTCATCCAGCCAATGATTACAGATGGAATGGCTAACGCAATTAATGGAAATGTAACCACCCAGGGTGTTTCATGAAGGTGATCTTTAGTATGTTGATCCATACGTTCTTTGCCATGGAACACTAAAAAATACATTCGGAAAGAATAAAAGGCTGTAATAAATACGCCTGCCAAAACCATCCAGTGAACAATGTCTGCACCGGGCAAGTCTGACGCACCTACCGCAAGAATAATTGAATCTTTTGAAAAGAAACCTGAGAAGCCAGGGAAACCTATCAGAGCTAATGAACCGATAAGTGATGTTATCCAGGTGATCGGCATATATTTTCTCAAACCACCCATCTTGCGCATGTCCTGCTCGTGATGCATTGCGATAATAACTGATCCTGCCCCTAAGAATAAAAGCGCTTTAAAAAATGCATGGGTCATTAGATGAAACACGGCTGCGGAGTAAGCTGAAACACCTAAAGCAACGGTCATGTAACCGAGTTGTGAAAGTGTTGAATAAGCAACCACTCGTTTTATATCGTTTTGAACTATACCGATAAGCCCCATAAACAAGGCCGTAATTGCACCAATAATCATAACAAAGGTTAGTGCAGCTTCAGAAAACTCAAACAGTGGCGACATACGTGCCACCATAAATATACCCGCTGTAACCATTGTTGCAGCATGGATCAAAGCTGAAATAGGTGTTGGACCTTCCATTGAATCAGGCAACCAGACATGTAACGGCACCTGAGCAGATTTACCCATAGCACCTATAAATAACAATATACATATCACACTGATAACTGACCATTCACCAAAGCCAATATCTAATACCTGATTTGATATTTGTGGAGCAGCAGCAAATACTTCTTTGTAGTCAAGACTACCGGCGTACATCACAACTGCGGCAATACCTAGAATAAAACCAAAGTCGCCGACGCGATTAACTAAAAATGCTTTTAAGTTTGCATATATCGCTGTTTCTTTTTTATACCAGAAACCAATCAACAAATAAGAAATAAGCCCAACCGCTTCCCAACCAAAAAACAGCTGTAAGAAGTTATTCGACATAACCAACATCAACATGGCAAATGTAAACAATGAAATGTAACTAAAGAAACGCTGATAACCCGGATCGTCATGCATATAACCAATCGTATAAACATGCACCATTAACGATACACCGGTTACTACACACATCATCATCACTGTCAGTTTATCGACTAAAAAACCGACTTCGAATCGCAAACCATCACTTACCATCCATGTATAGACCGTCTGGTTATAAATATCACCGGCCTGCAATACAATATGGTTATATGCCATAAGTGACAGAATAAATGAGGTTGCAACACCTGCAATCGTAACCGTATGAGCACCAGACCGACCAATAGCTTTACCAAAAAAGCCTGCCATAATGGCGCCAAATAAAGAGGCCAGAGGTATTGCTAAATAAATTAGTTCCATATCCATCTTTCTAACCCTTCAGCGTATTCAATTCAGACACATTTATTGTCTGTCGGTTACGGAATACGACAACGAGAATCGCAAGACCAATGGCGGCTTCAGCTGCTGCTACAGTGAGAATAAAGAAAACAAATACCTGACCTGCCGTATCGCCCAAAAAATGCGAGAAAGCGATAAAGTTAATATTAACCGCTAGTAACATTAATTCGATGCACATTAAAAGCACAATGACATTTTTTCGATTAATAAATATACCCGCAATACTAATTGAGAAAAGTATCGCACCAAGAATGAGGTAACTAGATAATGGGATCACTGCTTATTCTCCGAGTCAATAGTTTCCGACTTCATTTTTATAATCCGCAAACGATCTTCTTTTAATACTTTCATTTGTTCACCCGGCTTTTGATAACGGGTATTTGGACGACGACGCATGGTTAATGTAATTGCCGCAATGATCGCAACTAACAGAATCACTGATGCGAGTTCAAATGCATATACATAATCAGTATAAAGAACACGACCCAACTCTTTAGTATTACTATAATCAGCAGCATGAGACTCAGGTACCGGGAACGCCTGCAAGCCAAAATGCTCTGGCCCTACAACCATTATCATTTGTACAATTAATAAAATTGCAATAGCAACTCCAAATGGCGCATAACGCATCAAACCCTCGCGCATGCGAGTCACATTAATATCCAGCATCATTACAACGAACAGAAACAACACCATTACCGCACCGACATAAACCAGTACCAGCGTAATAGCCAGAAACTCAGCCTCTAGTAATAGCCAGATCGCCGAACTTGCAAAAAATGTAAGCACCAAAAAGAGTACTGAATGTACAGGATTCCGCGCACTAACTACGCCCAATGCAGCCACTACCATTAAAGTAGAAAAAGCATAAAAGACGACTTCAAAAAATGTCATGTGTTGATTCCGATTATGTTTCTTAATTTAAATGCTGTTTCCCTTGAATAAACAGGAAGCACGCAAATTATTTTCTATTAATTCTTTTTATGTAAGTGCAAATTCACTCGCATATTCCAATCTTAAAACCTTTACCTGTTCGAATAAATTCGAACCCACATCATCTGTAGGGGGCATCCGCTGCACGATTTGCTGCTATTGATTCTTCATATTTATCACCAACAGCCAACAATTTATCTTTAGTCATAATGTTTTCACCACGGTTTTCAAAGTGGTATTCAAAAACATCCGTTTCTACAATTGCATCAACGGGGCAAGCTTCTTCACAAAAGCCGCAATAAATACATTTAAACAAATCAATATCATATTTTGATGTGCGCCGTGTTCCATCATCACGCTCTTCAACATCTATAGTAATTGCCAATGCAGGACACACCGCCTCACATAACTTACACGCAATGCAACGCTCTTCACCATTTGCATAACGTCTCTGTGCATGCAGCCCCCTAAAACGAGGCGAAATGGGTGTTTTTTGTTCTGGGTATTGCAGGGTTATCTTTCTTTTAAAAAGGTACCCCCCTGTTACCATTAAACCCTTAATCAGCTCCAGAAATAAAAAGCTCTTTAAATAATGTTTAATTGTTCTCATTGTCATTTTTATGCTCCCGCCACACTTGCTGCTGTATCTACAGCCCAGGGGCCAACTTGCATTACCACCATCACAGCTTCAACAACCAACCAGACAATTGTTACAGGAATAAATACTTTCCATCCGAGACGCATAATCTGATCATAACGATATCGTGGGAAGGTAGCTCGGAACCAGAGGAACATATAAATAAAGAACATGGTTTTTAAAATAAACCAGTGTGTACCATCACCTAATAAAGCATGATCGGCCATAGAACCAAAAGGTGACATCCAGCCACCGAAAAACATCAGAGATGTCAGGGCTGCAATCAGAATTATATTGGCGTATTCCGCAAGAAAGAACACAGCGAAAGCCATACCGGAATAATCTACATGGAAACCAGCTACGATTTCAGACTCGCCTTCTGCAACATCGAATGGCGCACGGTTAGTTTCTGCAACACCTGAAATAAAATAAACAGCAAGTAAAGGTAGTAAAGGCAACCAGAACCAGCTCATAAAACCACCTTCCTGACGCGCTATTATATCACCCAGATTTAAACTCCCACTGGCCATTAACACACCAACCAGAGCAAAACCCATTGCAATTTCATATGCTACAACCTGGGCAGCTGATCTGAGCGCACCCAAAATTGCATATTTAGAATTTGATGACCAACCCGCAATTATGACACCATAAACACCCATTGAAGTGAGCGCTAAAATATATAACAAACCTGCATTTAGATTTGATAATTGCACACCCTCAAAAAAGGGAATAACTGCCCATGCAGCCAGTGCGGGGCCAAGAGTTAAAATGGGGGCTAATAAAAATAAAAATCTGTTCGAGTTAGTTGGAATAATAACTTCTTTGAACATTAATTTTAAAGCATCAGCAATCGGTTGCAACCAGCCTTTTGGCCCAACTCTATTGGGACCTAAACGAACCTGCATATAACCTATAATTTTTCTTTCTGCGTAGGTTACATAAGCAACACATAACATCAGAGGAACCATAATTATAACAATGTATAACAGGTTTTCTGCTAACACCTGTATCCACTGAGGTAACCAGTTCCAGAAATCAACCATAAAATCCGGTGCTAATGAGAATAACCACTCCATAATCAGGCCTTCTCCAACTCAATCGGTGAATAGGTAGTACCCATTTGAATACTTAACTCCTCAGATGCTGGTAACCATACACAATCATCAGCTATTGCATTATCAATTTTAATATCCGTCAGTTCACTATGACCAGACTGGGTAATCGATACCCTGTCACCTTCCTCTAGTTTTAACTTGCCAGCCAACACAGAATTAATTGCCACATGATTTTGATCTGCATCTTTTGTTAGTTGCAATGGTGTAGAACGCCTAACCAGTGAATCTACTGCGTACAATGGAACATCACCTACACGCTGCAAGCCACTTACTTTTGTAAAACCAGCAATGGGAGAGTCTCCAGTCAAAGCATTATCTAACTGAATATCACGGCATTGTTCTTTAACTTCATTGCGCACATCTTCAGATGACATATATTCAAAGCCATCAACTTTCATCAAGTTTGCAAGCACACGCAATATTTTCCAGCCAGGACGCGACTCACCTAAAGCAGTGGTAGCGCCTTTAAAACTTTGCCAGAAACCTTCAGCATTTACATAAGTACCTGAGGTTTCACTAAAAGCAGCTAGAGGCAAAATCACATCTGCATAATCTTTCATAGCTTCGCTGGCATAGTTATTTATGACAACTTTAAAATCAGCAGCATCCACTGCATCCATGGCTTTCGCAGGATTAGCCACATCAAACTCAGGTTCAATATTAAAGGTTATTAACGCTTTCTTTGGAGTAGCCACCATTTCTGCGATATTAGCGCCTGCAGAATTAGCTTTTGATCCACCCGCAAAACGATGCGGCACACTTCCCGCTAACCATGCACCAGCTGCATTTGCCGCTTCTGGTAAGTAAGCCAGAGTTGCATCGGTTTGCTTTGCTATTGCATGACTTAGAGCACGTAGTGTTGAAAACTGCGGATGTTGTACAGCAATGTTCCCAATGAAAATAGTTGCAGCAGTACCTGCCGTTTTTAATTCTTCAGCAATCGCTTTATGACCTTCATCAATAACAGAGTTTTTGACAAGTTCAGAAACATTTGCCTGATCCGCGCCAACCGCTTTAGCGATAGCAGCCAGATTTTCAACCATGCCTTCTGCTGACGAAATTAATTCATTACTAGTTTTAAAACGCCAGTTAAATTTACGCGGATTAACCGCAGAAATTTTCACCTGATGATGCCTAAAAGCCTTTCTAAAACGATGAGCAATAAGGGGCTGCTCTTTACGCACATGAGAACCCACTAATAAAATAGCTTCCAGGCGCTCGATTGATTCTATACTTTTATTAATCCAGGGCATTACTGGAGCAAAATCCTGATCGGTGAAATCAGTCTGTCTTAATCGGTGATCAATATTATTACTACCTAGACCACGCATTAATTTTTGCGCTAAGAAATGTTCTTCTACAGTTGCATTTGGAGACATCCAACATGCTAATTCATCAGCTGAATTTTCTTTAATAACAGCCTGTAAACCATCAACTGCATATTTAAGTGCTGTATTCCAGTCTGTTTCTACCCATTCACCATTCAACTTCATCAGAGGCTGGGTTGCACGATCATCAGCATGTAAACCCTGATAACTAAAACGATCACGATCTGAAATCCAGACTTCATTAATAGATTCATTTGCCCGTGGCACAACACGATTTACTTTACCATCGAGAGTATGCAGGAATAAATTCGAACCAACCGAATCATGTGGAGACACAGATGCATGTTGCTGCATTTCCCATGCACGGCCACTAAACCTTGAAGGTTTTGCCGTTAATGCACCGACTGGACAAATATCAATTACGTTTCCAGACATTTCTGAGTCAACACTTTTGGAAATAAACGTACCGATAACAGCACGATCGCCACGATCAGTCATACCCAGTTCACGCATGCCTGCAATTTCTTCCCCAAATCGCACACATCGAGTACATTGAATACAACGAGTTAATTCAGTTTGAATTAATGGGCCAATATCTTTATCAAACACAACACGTTTAATATCCGTGTACTGTGATTGATCTCCACCATAACCTACTGACAAATCCTGTAGCTCACATTCACCGCCCTGATCACAAATAGGACAATCTAATGGGTGATTAATCAATAAAAATTCCATTACCGATTTTTGTGCTTCTACTGCTTTAGCAGATTGCGTATGAACAATCATGCCTTCCATAATTGGTGTTGCACAAGCTGGCATAGGTTTAGGTGCTTTTTCAACATCAACCAGACACATACGACAGTTAGCAGCTACTGATAATTTTTCGTGATAACAAAAACGCGGAATATGAATACCCGCTTTATCTGTTGCCTGTATTAACATCGAACCTTTCGGAGCAGTTAACTCTACATCATCAACGGTAAATGTAACGATATCTTCTGACATTATTTGCCGGCCCCGTCGATCATGGAACATTTATGTTCGATATAGTATTCAAATTCTTCACGATAGTGTTTAATAAAACTTCTTACTGGCATTGCGGCTGCATCACCTAATGCACAAATGGTGCGGCCTTCAATTTTTGCAGCAACATCATCTAATCGATCTAAATCTTCTATCTCACCCTTGCCTTCAACAATACGCGTCAGCATTCGATACAACCAACCTGTACCTTCACGACAGGGCGTACATTGACCACATGATTCAGAAAAATAAAATCGTGATAAACGCTGCAGCACTTTTACCATGTCAGTGCTGTCATCCATTACGATTAACGCACCGGAACCTAACATAGAACCCGCTTTAGTAATCGAGTCGTAGTCCATGTTTGCTTCAAGCATAATTTCTGCTGGCACAACAGGCACCGATGAACCGCCAGGAATAACCGCTTTTAATTGTCGCCCCTCAGTAACACCACCAGCAAGCTCTAATAAGTCTTTAAATGGTAAGCCCATATTAACTTCGAAGTTACCCGGTTTTTGCACGTGTCCTGAAACAGAAAAACATTTAGTACCACCGGAGTTCTCAACACCGAAAGCCTTAAACCATTCAGCACCCTCACGCACAATACTCGGTACTGATGCGAGTGATTCAGTATTGTTTATCGTTGTTGGTTTACCATACAAACCAACATTAGCCGGGAATGGCGGTTTGAATCTTGGCTGGCCTTTTTTACCTTCTAATGATTCTAATAAGGCGGTTTCTTCTCCACAAATATAAGCACCTGCACCAAGTGTTGGATACAAATCAAAGTCCACACCTGAAGCATTAATATTTTTGCCTAAATGGCCATGCTCATAGGCTTCTTTAACGGCACCTGAAAAATGCTCGTAAACCTCATCCATAAACTCACCGCGCATATAGTTGTACCCTACCGTAGCGCCAATGCAGTAACCCGCAATAAGCATACCTTCAACTAATGCATGGGGATTAAATCGTAAAATATCTCTATCTTTACAGGTACCCGGTTCAGACTCATCTGAATTACAAACAATATATTTTTGCACCGGTGCATTACGAGGCATAAAGCTCCATTTCAAACCGGTAGGAAAACCTGCACCACCACGACCACGCAAGCCGGACGCTTTTACAATTTCAATAACATCTTCTGGTGACAGTTTTTCCTGCAGGATTTTATTCCATGCCTGATAACCGCCTACCTTTAGATAGTTTTCATAGGACCATTGCTCGCTTTCAAATTGCAGCGTTGCGTAGCAAACTTCGTTAGCCATGCCGAATCACCATAATCTAGTCCAGCCCGTCTATGATCTCATCTACTTTTTCAATAGTGAGCTCAGTGTAATATTTATGATTAACCTGCATCATTGGGCCACCGGCACATGCTGCAAGACATTCTTCTTCAACTTTTAAATAGATACGACCATCATCTGTGCTTTCACCTAACTTTATACCCAGCTTTTTCTCAAGGTGATTTACAATCGTATCCGATCCCATCAACATGCAGCAAACATTGGTACAGACCGCTACATTATTTCTACCAACCGGGTTTAATTCATACATCGAATAGAAACTAGCTACTTCATAAACTTCTATTTTTGATAGTTCCAGTCTTTTCGCTACCGCATCCATTATTGGTACAGTTAAAAAACCTTTATTTTGATGTTGCGCCGCATTCAAAGCAGCCAACAATGCAGATTTTTTATGCTCAGGTGGATATCGAGATTCCCACTCGGCAATTTCTTCTAACGTATGCGCTGATAAAATTTGTTCGTCTGTACTCATCGGTCTATTTCACCAAATACAATATCTTGTGTTCCAATTACGGCAACCACATCAGATAACATGTGTCCGCGGGTCATTTCATCCAATGCAGATAAATGTGCAAAACCCGGAGCACGAATTTTTAAACGGTAAGGCTTATTCGCACCATCTGAATTTAAATAAACACCAAATTCGCCTTTAGGGTGTTCAACCGCGCCATATGCCTCACCTTCAGGCAAACAGAAGCCTTCAGTAAATAATTTAAAGTGATGAATCAGAGATTCCATATCACCTTTCATTTCTTCACGTCTGGGTGGTGTAACTTTATGATCCTGCGCCAGAACCGGACCCGGATTAACTCTTAACCAGTCTACACATTGTTTAATAATTCTATTGGACTGACGCATTTCTTCCATACGCACCAGATAACGATCATAAGAGTCACCGTTTGTGCCAACAGGAATGTCAAAATCCATTTTATCGTAGGCAGCATAGGGCTGTTTTTTCCGTAAATCCCACTCAACACCAGAACCACGCAACATTGGGCCAGTAAAGCCTAATTGCATTGCTCGCTCAGGTGAAACAATCGCAATATCAACTAAACGCTGCTTCCAGATTCGGTTATCTGTTAACAGGGTTTCATACTCATCAACATAAGTTGGAAAACGCTTTGTAAAGTCTTCGATAAAATCAAGCAATGAGCCACTTCGAGTATCGTTTAATCTATTAACTTCTTTTTGACTATGCCATTTTGATGCCTTGTATTGAGGCATTGAATCTGGCAGGTCGCGAGCCACTCCACCGGGGCGATAATAAGTTGCGTGCAAGCGCGCACCAGATACAGCTTCGTAAACATCCATTAAATCTTCACGTTCACGAAATGCATATAAAAACATTGTCATCGCACCCACATCTAAGCCGTGCGCACCAATCCATAACAAGTGATTTAAAAGACGGGTAATTTCATCAAACATAACGCGAATATATTGCGCACGCTCAGGCACTTCTACACCGAGTAATTTTTCTATCGCCAAAACATAACCATGCTCATTACACATCATGGAAACATAATCGAGACGATCCATATAACCAATGCTTTGATTATATGGCTTAGACTCAGCCAGCTTTTCAGTTGCTCTATGCAGTAACCCAATATGCGGGTCTGCACGCTGAATAACCTCTCCATCCATTTCCAGTATCAAACGCAATACGCCATGAGCTGCTGGATGCTGAGGGCCAAAATTCAATGTATAGTTACGAATTTCAGGCATGTTTAATCTTCACTTTCCAGTTCATTGTCAGACGGGTTATGACGTTTATTATTTTCTCTAATGACACGCGGAACAAGCACACGAGGCTCAATACTTACAGGCTCATATACAACACGCTTTTGTTCTTCGTCATAACGCATTTCAACGTTACCCGACAAAGGAAAATCTTTTCTAAAGGGGTGCCCTACAAAACCGTAATCAGTCAGGATGCGTCGTAAATCAGGGTGTCCATCAAAATGAATACCATATAAGTCAAACGCTTCACGTTCAAACCAGTTAACACCATTCCAGATATCAATCACTGATTTAACAACCGGATAAACATCATCTTCGGCAAATACGCGAACGCGTATTCGTTGATTGTTTTTGATAGATAATAAATGCACGATAACGGCAAAACGTTTTCCGTTATTTTCATTTTCAGGTAATTCGTCACCAAATTTCAAGCGCCCATGTTGCGCATTATCAACACCACGACTAAAACCATTTGCAGACGCATCAGTTTTCCACTCATCCTGACCATACGCGGAATAATCTATACCGCATAAATCAATTAGAATTTCAAAAGCAAAAGATTCATCATCATGTAATTTTTTACAAACAGTTAAATAATCATCTGCGGCTACTTCAATAGTAATCTCACCCAGCTCTAGTTTTTTGCTTTGTAATTTGGAAGCAAAAACCTGATCCAGCTGTTCTGATAGTTTTTCAATTGCCGTCATATTCATTAAGCCTGCCGAGCAATAGTGCAAGTGCGTTTGATTTTATTTTGCAGTTGTATAATTCCATATATCAATGCTTCGGCTGTTGGAGGACAACCAGGCACATAAATATCTACCGGAACAATTCTGTCGCACCCCCTGACTACTGAATAAGAGTAATGATAATATCCGCCACCATTAGCACATGAACCCATTGAGATAACCCAGCGAGGTTCAGGCATCTGGTCATAAACTTTACGCAGCGCTGGAGCCATTTTATTGGTTAAGGTGCCCGCAACAATCATCACATCAGACTGTCGAGGAGAGCCACGAAAAATAATTCCGAATCGATCAAGATCGTAACGAGATGCACCTGCCTGCATCATTTCAACTGCACAACAGGCTAAACCAAAAGTCATTGGCCACATGGAGCCAGTACGTGCCCAGTTAACAACACTATCAACTGATGTCGTCACAAAACCTTTGTCCAGAATGCCTTCTATTCCCATTCTAGCGCCCCTTTTTTCCACTCATATATAAAACCGATTACCAATATTCCAAGAAATAATCCCATAGCAACTATGCCGAACAGTCCAATATCCTCAAGCACAATAGCCCAGGGGAATAGAAAGGCGATTTCTAAATCAAAAATAATAAAGAGGATTGCAACTAGATAAAAACGTACATCAAATTTCAAACGCGCATCTTCAAATGCAGAGAAGCCGCATTCATACGGGGAGTTTTTCACTTCATTAGGTTTGCTAGGTGCAAGAATAAATCCGCCCAGCGCGATCATAGCGACACCAACGAATAAACCAACAGAAATAAAAATTAAAACGGGTATATAATTTTCGAGCATTTTATAGTTTTCTCACAGTCAATAAAGACGAAGTAAAGCTCTTGTTATTATTTGCAGCACTGACTTTAGTCAATAAATATGCTCATGTCATCACATATTATGTGTATCACACTATAAGTCCGGTTTATTAGTAATATTTATTGATTTAAAACACTGAATTTTGAACAGGAAAAAATATAATATTTTTAGAATATTATTATTTTATAATTTTTTGAGCGGGAAAAAGAGATAAAGCATATAAGTCGAGCTTAGATTCAAACAAAACCTGACCACAGATGAAAAACTTGCAGTACATTTATTCATCTGTGGTTAATATATGGTGCCGATGACTGGAGTCGAACCAGCACGAGCAAAGCTCACTACCCCCTCAAGGTAGCGTGTCTACCAATTTCACCACATCGGCGTGTTTTGTACTTTATTATCTTCACGGGCGTTCGGACTCCTGTCCTCTCTGCACTTTACGCATGCCCAGCACAACCTCCTGTTGTGCGTGAATGACTCCTTGCCCGTCATTCACCCAATTTCACCACATCGGCGTGTTTTGTACTTTATTATCTTCACGGGCGTTCGGACTCCTGTCCTCTCTGCACTTTACGCATACCCAGCACAACCTCCTGTTGTGCGTGAATGACTCCTTGCCCGTCATTCACCCACAACGCCCCATGTTTATTTTACAAACAAAAAGGCAATTATGGGAACACTCCTACATTTGAGGTTAACTGTAGGAACAAACCTGAAAGTCGCGATAAAACCGTTATTCTGAAGCAGGTATTCCGCTAGCAGGAGTAGTAGTCGATGAATCAGCAGCGGGTATGTCTCCACCTGGCGTGGATTCCACAGGAGCTGGCATTTCAGCCGCAGGCACATCAGATGATAATGGCATATCTGTTGCCGGCAACGGCGCTGGTTGCTCTAATACTGAACCACTTTCAACACTGCTTGCTGTTTGCAGATTAGATGAAAAATACGCCAATGCTAAACTGGTGGTAAAGAAAGCCGCTGCCAGAACAGCCGTAGTACGACTTAAAAAGTTAGCCGCACCTCGGGCACCAAAAACCGAACCCGAAGAACCACCGCCACCTAAAGATGCACCAGCATCAGCACCTTTACCTCGTTGCAGCATTATCAGGCCGATAATAGACAAGGAAAGTAAAACATGAATTACAAGAAGAATAGAAATCACTTATTATTTACCCTTAACCTGCCGCCTGGCAGATTGCTAGAAAATCAGCTGGTGTTAAAGAAGCACCACCGATTAGGCCACCATCAATATCAGGCTGACCAATTAGCTCTTTTGCATTTCCTGCATTCATAGAGCCACCGTATAAAATCTGTAAACCCTCAGCCACATCAGCATTTAAAGCCGCTATTTTGCCTCGAATAAAAGCATGTACTTCCTGTGCTTGCTCAGGAGAAGCTGTTTTACCTGTGCCTATTGCCCAAACAGGCTCGTAGGCAATCACGCCATCAGCAAGTGCTTCAACACCTTCTAGTGCTATAACCGCGTCAATTTGACGAGAACAAACATCGTTTGTAATCCCTGATTCACGCTCTTCAAGTGTCTCACCAATACAGAAAATTGGCTTTAGCCCATTACGACGGGCTGCTGCAAAACGCTTTGCAACTAACTCATCACTTTCACCATATAGTGCACGACGCTCAGAGTGACCAATAATTGCATATTCACAACCAATTTCTTTCAGCATCTCACCTGAAATTTCTCCGGTAAATGCACCTTTGTCTGCATCACAAACGTTTTGTGATCCAATCTTAATATCAGAGCCATCAACTGCGCCCGATACACGTGGGATAAAAACAGCAGGTGGGCAAACCACAACTTCTGCATTATTAACTGATCCCATGCCTTCCTTGATACCTGCAACAAGTGCTTTTACAGACTCACAGGAACCATTCATTTTCCAGTTGCCGGCTACCATTGGCTTACGCATAC
>Ga0316205_10001717_pt1 | contig 25861 bp, 24 predicted proteins | sample 3monthpyrite_MG_FD_204941 | JGI IMG/M metagenome (GOLD analysis project Ga0316205, IMG submission 204941) | Microbial mat bacterial communities from mineral coupon in-situ incubated in ocean water Damariscotta River, Maine, United States -... | ecosystem: Environmental > Aquatic > Marine >... | reverse complement strand
ATTTAGTATCTTATCATTCATGGCTTTTTACACTCCCAATTTGCTGCGCGGATTATACGCCAGTTCCTGTTTCATTTTACGATACAGGTCTTTGGCCGTATCGCTATCTGCTGGCGGCAAAGTGACTTGAACGACAACATAGAGATCTCCGGGGGGCTTGTCGGGAATGCCACGTGCTTTTAAGCGCAGTTTACGCCCATTGCTGGTTCCTGCTGTGATTTTCAGATCAACCGGACCATCCGGGGTTGGCACCTTAACCGTTGCACCAAGAGCCGCCTCCCACGGAGTCACTGGCAGATCAAGGTAAACATCACGACCGTCAACCCTGTAAATGCTATGCGACTTGAACTCTATTTCCAGATACAGGTCACCGGCTGGCGCACCTCCCATTCCGAATGAACCCTGGCCAGACAGACGAATACGCTGTCCTTGTTTAACGCCTTTGGGAATTTTGACATTCAGAGTGCGTTGTTTTGTTGATACATGCCCCTTGCTATCCAGTTCTGGTGTTTGCAAGGTGATGCTTCGAGTGGCACCCTGATACGCATCTTCCAGATCAATGAGCACCTTGGCATGATGATCTTCACCACGTGCATTAAATTCGCTATATTGTCGCCCCGCCTGTGCTGAGCCAAAGCCGCGTCCGAACAAAGACTCAAAAAAATCGCTGTAATCTGAGCCACTGGCACCGGCAAAATCTCCACCGCTGAACTCAAAACCGGCATCCCAGTTTGGTGGTGGCTTGAAGTCCTGACCAGCTTTCCAGTTTTCACCAAGCTGGTCGTAAGCGGCCCGTTTTTCAGGGTCTTTGAGTACTTCATAGGCTTCACCGAGCTCCTTGAATCGGGCTTCGGCATCGGCCTCCTTGCTGACATCAGGGTGGTATTTACGTGCTAATTTTTTATAGGCGCGTTTGATTTCATCCTGGCTGGCAGACTTATCGACACCAACAATCTTGTAATAATCTTTAAAATCCATGCATAGCTCCAGCGAATGACTGAATGACCGGGAAACAGCTTCTCCGATTCACGGCCTAAGATACGTAAATTAATTGGGTCTAATATTATCAGAAACTGATCTCTAACTCCGACTTACAAAGGACCAATGGGGCAGAAGATACTGTCAACTTATTCGTTGATGGACAGAATAACTCGCAGAGTAACTCACAAATTCAAGCCATTTCCATATTCTGGTTGCACCTCACCCTACTCCATTCAGAAAATGCTCGCTCTCTGAACTGTCGACAGTGAGCTGCCGTTAATAAATAGCAGCTAACACGAAATAGATTGTTTATGAATGCATGTACCGACAGAAATCGTTGCGCTTGGGCTGGAGATTTAAAACGACGCATTTGACGCTCTTGTTGTTGCGTCGGCTGATGTGATAATTCCGCACGATTGTTCTTGTGCTTGCTGTCCCTTCTATTTATTTGTCCACGTTGAAATTATTGACCTTTCTCAGACACCCATTCCTGCCTAATTTACGAATTCGCCATGCACAGGATATATTGTTGCTAACCTCTTAGCTAATTAAACCAATGTCGTAATCCAATGTTAATCCCAAAGTCGGGGCTACCGTCAGTAAGACCGATCATGATATTTCCCGTCAACATATCCTGTAAGTTCAATACATAAAAAGTTCCCAATTGAATTTCAAGTGGATCCTCTGTATTTTCAATGGTTGCACTACGCCCTTCAAGGGATACATAATTTCCGAAGCGGTTAATCATCTTAAAAAATGACCCGCCATAAAGGAAACTATTATCGTAGCGTATCGCAGCGGTATCACCCGTATTAATATACCCAGCGTGTATGTTCCCCGTAAAAGTAGGCCAATGCTTGTTGATATCGATTAGCACACCAATATCTAGCTCACCCGTTCCAAGCCCTTTGTTTTCATCCGCTGTTGGAAATTTAACAAGGAGTGAGCCATTCATAGATATACCGTTGGGCTGTTCAGACAATAGACTTCGCCCTATCTGAAACAATACATCGCCAAAACCCTCCTCCTTAAAAGAAGCATCATTCTCTAATGATAAATAGGGTATTGATATGCTGGCGTCATAATAAGAAGAAATCACACCCCCAACAAACTGGAATGAATAAAGGTCTGAGTCAATCGTGCTACCGAAATCACCTGTTTGATCACCTATGTCGAACCCAACATAATAATCACTATCGCTAGACTGGGCTGAAGCATGTGCTGCGTGTAGGATGCTTAGCATTAGTACTATGGCAATCCACAGTTTATGCTGTTTGGATGTCATCTTTACCCAATGTTCCTGTCATACTTACAGGCATACGCTCGCTTTATTACAAACTTATTACTCAACATTGAGCTGCTTATGCAACTGCTCCATGGTTTTCTCCATATCTTTGACTTGCTGCTGAAGCCTTTTTTGTTCCTGTTCCGTCATCGTACCTTGCTGCATTTTTGAAGACATATTATGTAGTGCTTCAGACATTTGGCTCATCACTCTTGCCATCCCACCGAACTGGCTCTGGTCTCTCAAACGATCCTGATCCATCAACTGTGTCATATCGCGCATCATGTCGCGCATCTGCAGCATCATACGTGACATTTCTCGCATAGTTTCCTGGCGCATCATTTGAGCACCCATCCGCTGGGAAGATTGCTGGGCATTCATCATCTGGGATTGAGAGCGATCCATTTTTCCACTTCCAGGCATCTCCCCATATGCCTGGCTAATAGTAAAAATAATTATTACCGCCATCAGTGTTGTAATTGTTTTCATCCTTTTTTCTCCTTACCTTGCCTATTCAAATGCTACATGCCACTCTTACCACCCATGCCACGCCTCATTCCTGCGCCATCTTTATGCATCATGCCCTTTTCTCTCATCATCGGACGCTCAGGTAAAACGACACCTTTTTCCTGGGCGCGTTTTTTCATTCTTTCATGATGCTTTTGACGATAAGCTTCACGCTCCTGCCTTGTTTTCATACTATGCATTTTGGCACGGTGCTCAACAAGCTCTTGCTTCGTCATTAGCTGGCGACCATAAACAAAGTCTTCAGCATCTTCTGCAATGACTATTGATGAGAAGCCTGAAAAGACAAAGAGCACGACAACTATTATGAGTAATTTCTTGTACATGGAGAGCCCCTCCCTCTAGATATCAATTAAGAAATACAACGTTTAACTTAGTCCGGAAAATTTAAAAATACATTAACCTTAAGAGTGATAACTATTTACTCACCTGACATGAACTAATACCAAAGATTTTATACAAGGGACACCAGCCGATCAGCGCTGTTGCCAACGGAATCACACCGACCCAACCCCACGCAGTCTGAGGCCCAATAAATGCCAAGCTAATTAAAACGATGCCAATAATAATCCTCAAGCTCCTATCAATCGTACCAACATTTTTTTTCACGATAAATACCCTCTAGGTTGATCATCATCTTGCCTTTGACCTGGCTTAGGTTGACAATGGAAATCTATCCTAGCATGCGTTGTTTAAGCTTTTCATAGGGTGTTCCCCCATATGTGCAGAGCGCGGCCTCAGGAAGTTGTAATAATCCTCCCATTGGGCAAGTTTTGTACGCAAATCAACATCCCCTGTGTAATCTAGTACCTGATAAAATTCACGTTGGTCGGTTAGATATGAGCGTTCTATTTTTCCATTTAATCGTGGCGTGGCAGGCTTGATGTAAACATGCTGTAGCCCTAGATCTGCTACATGCCAATGAAACTTCGTTATGCTAACGCTGCAATTGCCACACAATCATATCAGGACCAAAATGATACGTGGTTCTCAAATGAATAATTTTTTCTTCGATCGACTTGCGAATTCTTGGTTTATGGTTTTCAGGGCATGGCCGGCTATCGATTAAACCTTTCTCACCATGTACTTCATAAGTACGTTTCCACGTATAAAATGTTTCGCGACATACCCCAAAATAATGGCAAGTCTTTAAAATGTTGCCGATCTCTTTTGCGTAATTTAAAACCTTTAATTTCCTAGTTATGTCGTGTTGCGCATTCCTGTACTTTGCTCTCGACGCCTATAGTAGGTATAAAACAGCATAAACTGTCTACCTAAGTCGAGATTTTTATAGACATATTCTTTCGTACACATGGCGAATTCACTCCGATGGTGCATACAACTCAAAAACTTCTTTTTCTGTTAATTCCTTAGTTTTATTTGAAAAGCAGTAGTAGTCAGGTCTTTTATCACTAAAGTACTGCACTTCTATTTCTAGACCTTTCAATTCGGGAAAGAATCCGGCTGGGATACTATATTCTCCCGTTCCTTTAATTCTATAAAATAGATGCGTTCCACAATATGCACAGAACCCCCTTTCTGCCCAGTCTGAGGAATCAAACACTCGTACATTATCAATTCCTTCAATCTCTACTTCCTTTCCACATTGTAATGCGAGTGCAGGCCCGCCTCCCCACTTTCTACACATTCCGCAATGACATGCTGTGATATTTGGGCTAATACTCGACGCCTTTATTTTCACACTTCCACATAAGCATTTTGATTCGTCGAAAAGTAGATTAGTCATATGTTGTTCCTCAATTATTGATCAAGTACATAACAGTTTGATTAACAAGACACCATGTCTCGTTATACATTTTTATGTGTGTTTTTTAACATTGCTCAAGCCTCTGTTTGTCAGCCTTGGTTAGCTTGCCGACAACTAATGCATATGATTCCCTCGCAAGCTTAGTAATCATCCTGTCGGATAATTCACCATTAAGAGATATCGTTATCCAGTGCCTTTTATTCATATAGTAGCCAGGAACAATCGATTCAAATTGACTCACTAGAACCACACCATCAGTAGGTGTGCATTTTAGTGTTACTCGGGGGATTTCTTCGTTCTGTGAGACCAAGGCAAATATTTTTCCCATCACCTTAAATACCAGAGCTTCGGGTCCAAAAGGGCTACTTCCTTCCGCCCCTCTAAACTCCAGAAGATGCTTCTCTAATTTATCTTTTTTCATATTCCCTCATGCCATCGTCTGGCAGTAATAATCATAAAGGTACTGTCAACTTATTCGTTGGCAAACAAACTCAATTGCAGAATAAACCACGAACTCATGCTAACTCCAAATTTTGGGCGCACATCACCCTACTCCATTCAGAAAAAGCTCGCTCTCTGAGCAGTCGGTAATGTGCGACCTTCAGGAGATGGCGGCCAACATGAAATAGATTGTTTATGAATGCCTGTGCCGACAGAAATCGTTGCGCTTGAGCTGAAGATTTAAAACGACGCATTTGACGTTCTTGTTGTCGCATAGGCTGATGTGATAATGGTGCTCGCCTTAAGTCGATACAAAAACTTCATCGAGATACCAGGTATAGTCATTATTTCAAAATTAGCTCAGATATGGCGCGTTAGCTTGACAGTGCCTATATTTCCGATTAGAAACGAATATGTGGAAACCTCAACCGAGTCATATTGAGTTCTTATTTCCTCAAAATAAATGCCAGGCTATAGTAACGTGGCGACGCCGGGAAGGAGATCCGTATGAGCATTCAATCCGAACTTCAACAGACTATTATCGACATGGTGGATAACACTCGTGGCATTCTCGCCATTGATGAAAGCCTGCCTACCATAGCCAAACGTTTTGCACCCATCGACGTGGAATGTACAGAAACCCACCGTGAATCCTATCGCTCACTGTTACTCACCACTCCAGAGCTGGGTGATTACATCAGCGGCGTGATTCTGTTTGAAGAGACGCTGACACAGCGCAACGACAAGGGCCAGCCACTGCCCAAGGCTGCCTGGTCACAGAAGATCGTTCCCGGTATCAAGGTGGATAAGGGTAAGGGTCCGCTAGCCCTCTCTCCAGGTGACCTTATCACCCAGGGCCTGGATGGACTGGCGGACAGGCTTAAACAATACAAAGAGAAAGGGGTACGTTTCGCCAAATGGCGCGAGGTGTACGCCATCGACAGACATACGCCAACGCAACACGGTATCGAGGCTAACGCCGAGATGCTAGCCCGCTATGCAGCGACCTGTCAGGCAGCGGGTATAGTCCCCATCGTCGAACCTGAGGTACTCATGGATGGTGATCACGACATTGAACGCCATGCGGAAGTCACCGAGGCAGTGCAGCACGCCGTGTTTCATGCCTTACATCGGCATCATGTGGTTCTGGAGTTGATGATTCTCAAACCCAACATGGTGTTGCCGGGCAAGGACAATCGCCACGCCGAGCCAGATGAGGTGGCCACAGCGACGCTCAAAATCCTGCGTCGTACCGTACCTGTGGCCGTACCCAGCATCAACTTCCTCTCTGGAGGCCAGGGACCAGAAGAGGCCACCATCAATCTCAATGCTATCAATTGCCAACGCGACAATGCCCCCTGGCAACTGAGTATTTCCTATGGACGCGCCCTCCAGCAGCCTGCGTTACAGACCTGGGCCGGGCGAGCGGAAAATATTGAAGCGGCGCAACAGGCGCTACTCAAACGTGCACGCCTCAACAGTCTGGCTCGGCAGGGTAAATACAATACCGACATGGAGTGAGAATGACCCAACTACACTTTTTGCTGAAAATAGGCTATGAAATCATCTATTGAAACAGATCTGCCTACTGCCAAACTAAAACTGGTACGCCTGGGCATCGACACCTACCGCGAGAATGTCGCCTACCTGCATCGGGATTGCGAGATCTACCGAGCCGAGGGTTTCCAAGCCTTATCGAAGGTCAAGGTCTGCGCAGATAATCGACGTATTCTCGCTGTACTCAATGTGGTGGACGATGCCGCGATCGTGGCGCTCGATGAACTGGCTTTGTCAGAAGAGGCCTTTGATCACCTCGGCTTAACCGAGGGACAGTGGGTTACGGTTGATCACGCACAACCCCCCGTCTCTATGGATGCCGTTCGGCGCAAGATTGCGGGTGAGCGATTAAACCAACAAGATTTTCGCGCTATCGTTCAGGATATAACGGAAAGTCGCTACTCCAAAACCGAAATCTCAGCATTCCTTGTCGCCTCGGGGCAAACCGACATGGATCGCGATGAGGTGCTCTACCTCACACAAGCAATGTTGGATTCCGGTGAGCGCCTGGACTGGGATGAGCCCCAAGTGGCGGATAAACATTGCATCGGCGGCATCCCAGGGAATCGTACCTCCATGCTGGTGGTGCCCATTGTTGCCGCGCACGGCATGCTCATTCCCAAGACATCCAGCCGCGCCATTACCTCGCCTGCCGGAACTGCCGATACCATGGAAGTGTTGGCCAATGTAGAGCTAAATATTGGCGAGCTGCATGACATCGTTAGAAAACAGCGCGGCTGCATGATCTGGGGTGGGACGGCACGGCTGTCACCCGCAGACGACATTATGATCTCTGTTGAGCGCCCACTGGGGATCGATTCACAAGGACAAATGGTGGCCTCCATCTTGTCTAAAAAACTGGCCGCAGGTTCAACCCATCTGTTGATTGATATCCCCACCGGACCCACCGCGAAGATTCGTCATATGCGTCAGTCTCAGCGACTGCGTAAATTGTTTGAATATGTCGGCGACCAGCTGGGCATCCAACTGGAAGTTGTGATCACCGATGGGCGTCAGCCCGTTGGTAATGGCATCGGACCCGCGCTGGAGGCGCGCGATGTCATGCAGGTATTACAGAATGATCCCCGGGGCCCTAACGATCTTCGTCAAAAGGCCCTGCAGCTTGCGGGGCGGGTGTTGGAGTTTGATCCGGATGTTCGTGGTGGCTATGGTTTCGCTATGGCCCGGGATATCCTCGATTCCGGGCGTGCACTGGAAAAGATGAATGCCATTATTGCCGCCCAAGGTGTGCAAACAACCAACTATCCACTGGGGCAGTTGACCCATGACATTCTGGCGCCTACCAACGGCGTGGTTACCTCCATCGATAACCTTCAGATGGCGCGTATTGCACGATTCGCCGGTGCCCCCATGGATAAAGGCGCCGGTGTTGACCTGTTCAAAAAATTGGGTGACTCCGTCAAAAAGGGCGAACCACTCTACCGTCTCTACGCCGAATTTCCGTCCGACTTCAAATTTGCACTCGCGCTCTGTGAGCAGGCCAGTGGCTACATCATCGGCCAACAAGTAGACATTACCAAAGCCTTTGTGGAGATCTGATGTTACTGGGGTTCGAAGAATACGAGGCACAGTCCCAGCGCCTTGCCGAGGCGCTCGGCCGGTCTTATGCGCGGGTAGCTGTACACCATTTCCCCGACGGTGAAAGCAAGGTTACCCTGCCGGCCGAGTTGCCAGCACATGTGGTGGTTTGTCGTAGCCTGGATCGCCCTAATGACAAGCTCATCGAATTATTATTGACCGCCACTACTGCACGCCAGCTCGGCGCTCAGCGACTGACCCTGGTGGCTCCGTACTTGTGTTACATGCGTCAGGACACGGCCTTTACAGTAGGCGAGGCCATCAGTCAGCCCGTCATTGGCCGCTTTCTAGCCGAGCTATTTGACGATATTGTTACCGTCGATCCCCATCTGCACCGCACACACCACTTGGTAGATGCCGTACCGGCCACACACGCCGTGGCCTTGTCCGCCTCAGTGGCCATGAGTGATTTTATGCGAACTCATCCCAACGCCATCCTGTTAGGTCCCGACAGTGAATCCATGCAGTGGGTGCGCACCATCGCCGAGAGTAGCGGCCTGACATACGGTGTCGCCAACAAGCAACGTCTGGGAGATCGTGAGGTTCATATCACCCTACCTGATCTTGATTTGGAGGAAAGACCGATTGTCCTGGTCGATGATGTCATCAGCAGTGGTGAAACCATCGCCATCGCGGCGCAATGCTGTTTCAAGAAAGGAGCAAAGCGTGTTGATGTATTAGTGACACATCCCTTGTTAGCACAAGGTGCCATCGAACGCTTACAGCAGGTTGGGGTAGGAGAGATCTGGAGCACCGACAGCATCCCACACTCGAGCAATCGTATCGTCTTGGCCGACTTGCTTGCCGAGACAGTGCGAACCATTGCCTGAGATAAGGAAACCTCGTTATATTTGTGAAAAGAAGAGGGTTTTGACGCATAGCGACACATCATATGATAGGCGTTAAAATAAAATGTTGTCTTATTGAATCTTTGAGGCCAGTCTGGCAGATGATATAGAGAGACGCTAATGGCACTGTCAACTTATTCGTTGGCAAACAAACTCATGCTAACTCCAAATTTTGGGCGCACGTCACCCTGCTCCATTCAGAAAAAGCTCGCTCTCTGAACAGTCGGTAATGTGCGACCTTCAGGAGATGGCGGCCAACATGAAATAGATTGTTTATGAATGTCTGTGTCAACAGAAATCGTTGCGCTTGAGCTGAAGATTTAAAACGACGCACTTGACGTTCCTGTAGCCGCGTCGGCTGAGGTGATAATTCCGCTCGACTGCTCGCCATAGATAATGGCGCTCACCTTAAGTCGATATAAAAACTTCATCGAGATGCCAGGTATCGCCTGAGCGCCCTGCCTTTGAGCGAATCTTCTTCGCATATTGAGCCCCGCACTTCAGACACCAATACCGAATACTTTCATTGTTCACTTCGATGTCTCGAAAACTTAATGAGAAACGATGCTATAGCCATACAGCATGACTGATAATTTCGATTGGATAGCGATGACCTGAATAGAGATTTTTAGTATTCATAAAATCATTATGCCAACATCAGCCAAACGTGGCGCGTTAACTTGACAGCGCCTAATCAATATCATGACAACCCAAAGAAATCTACTCACCAATACACGACCAGCGACAAACCCAGTTGTTGTGGCCGGTCATTAGTATGAGGCGTGTTAACCATATAGGGTAACCACTGCGCCTGCACACCCGGCCGCATCCAACTCAATACCCAGTCATTCATTCCCCCCAATGGGTCAGTTAAAAAAAGCTGACTCTTCTGCCAGGACGTCAAGGTTTTCCCCGCTTGACGGCGCGCTAATAGCGGTGCTCTGAGTCGCATAAAATAGTGACCGACCACACTGCCCATTGCCGGCGTGACAATCATGTCTTGTATCGACGGCTGCTCAAAAAAAGCTTCGGCCCCATACTCAAACAATGTTGATAACCAGGCACTGTACCAAAAGGCGCCAGCCGGTGTCAGGCCGCGCTCTCGGCCGCGCACAAAATAGGTACCGCCCCAGTACGGATGTAAAATGTAATTGACATAATCCTTATCCTGATCCCAAACCAGGTCTCTGATATTTTCACGATACTTGTCCGAGCTGTAGTGTTTGCGCTGCTCATCCGTCCAACCGGACAAGTCTTCGGGACCGACATAGAGGATGCCCATCACCAGCAACTGATAGCCCATAAAACTATAGGTATCATTACGCAGACCACGCCAGTCTGGCTGCTTTGTATCCAAGGTAGTTACTAATGGAACTGAAGCCGACTCCGCAACGGCGGCACTTGCCAGCCACAGGCTACAAATAAGCACCATGCCGATTGCTTTCATATCAATGATATTGACGGAGCGCAAAGAAAAAGACAACATCAGGCGTGACATCGGTAACTAAATTTTGCGTCATGCCCAGATCAAGCTGAACCTGCTGCCGCCATTGCCAGGTCGCGCCCACATTCAGTTGCAGCGCATTCCCACCCAAGGACTCCAGCGCACTATCAAACAGTGAAGTATGAACATCGAGTTGTGCTTTCAATTGCCAGCGCGGTGTCAGTGGATACGCTGTTGCTAAACTAGCGTAATAAATCATGCGCCGCACTTGCTGCGGCAAAAACTCGGCATCACCGATGCGCACCACACCGGCCGTCACATTAACAGGCCAACCTGCCACGAAATCACTGTCACTAACGGCCACCGTCAATGACACATCGGTGCTACCGCTGCCCCGCAATGAACCCACATCACCGGTCGGTAATTTAATGCCACCCTGTAATCGCCAGGCCCGTTGCGGCGACTGCACGACAGGCAAGGCTACCTGCAGCCGAATATCACCAATGCCGTCTGTCGCGCTATCAAGCAGAATGACGGTCTGACTATTGCGCACATAACGATACTGCAATTGGTTCTTTGTCGATGATAAAGGCCGCTCAGACAAACCGAACCATTTATGCCAATCACCAATGGTCTGATCAAGGAAACCTTTGTCATACCAGATGAACGGTACAGCGAAACCGATTTCCAGGCCATTGGACAACGCGGTACGCCCCGCCCATGTCAAGCGGTAGATTTCACCGTCAAGCACTATAGACTCCGTCCCATCAGTCTGCTGTAAAGCATTATTTGTTATTGCCAACTGGTAGCGCGATTGATATTGGCCGGACCTAAGCAGGTAAGCTGACTCCGCCTCAGGCAGGTTAAAAGGCTGGACAAAAGGATGTTGATTATTCTGATAAAATGGCTCAAAGGTCATTGCCTGGATAGCAACAGGACCATAACAAATGAAGCTGATGCATAGACCCAGACCTGCCTGCAAAGTCTTATTCATATACCCTCTTCACATCAGGCTTTTGTTGATGAACACCTCGGCTCAAGCAAGCACCGCCCCTTGTGCATGGCGAATTTCTATTTTGCCATACGCTGAGCTAATTTATCAGTCTTGAAATACCTGGGTATCCACCTATGATGGATACCCATGAAACTTTGCTTTCTCCTCCTCATCCATCTGACTACCCTGCTGGTTAGATTATTCACCCCATATGGTTTTAAAGCGGTGGCCGCAGAAAACCTGCTGCTCAAACAATAACTTCTTATTAATAAGCGTTCACGACACAGAGCACCCAATCTCCATACATCCGACATCAGACATCAGACATCAGACATCAGACATCAGACATCAGACATCAGACAGGCTCATCTTTGCTTGGCTTTCATTGTTGATATTGTAATGGTCTTTTTCAAACACCCATTCCTGCGTAAATTACGAATTCGCCAGGCACAGGTTTATTTATCTAAGCCTTGCCAAGCAGCTCGCCATTGGACTTATTTACTTAATCCTTAATGGCGAAGCTGATCACAGCTGTGCGCAGCTCATTTTTTAATACCGTATCAATCTGAGCAAGAGCTCGCCGAAAAGTGGCATCGCTTTTCTGAGCGGAAACCTTGACAGGCCAGCGTTTTAAGCCACGTACAGCCTTGTCTGAATCCAGAAGCACGACCTCAAACGTCCCTCGTAACCAATGCCAATTATCTTTAACTACTGGATCATCGAGTTCCAGCTTAGCTTTGAGCTGATACTGTGCCTGCTCTTCACTCTGAGCAGAGAATCCAGCCTTGGCAATCGCACCTTCGAGTATCGGCAATACCTCACGGGCATGCTTTCCTGACACCAGCGGATAGATGGCAAGCTTGCGCATAAGCGCATCACGATCAGCCTGTAAATTTACCACCGCCCATCTGGACTCATCACCTCTATCGGGCGTAATAACCATCAAACTTCGATGCAGATAAGTACGTTCGATTTGCGCCTCTACGGCCCTGCTAGCCGCCGCGATTCTTTTAAGAAGATCCTGCTGCTTGCGTGCACTCGAAATATACAGCCTTGTAGCCTCATCCTGATGCCTGATCTCTTCGCGCAGCGCCTGCGCTGCCGGCTGTCGTTTTAGCGCTGCCAAGGTGTAAAAGGTGCCGGTTTCAGGATCCTGCCAAGTCTCAGCGATCTCGACTCCGCGCAGAATACGACCCGTGTATACCTCAATATCCCGCGTGACTTTGAAACGCCCTTTGACCTTGTCCTGGCTGGCGTCGCTGGCCATTTCCTGCTCAAACATCTGACTATCAAAGCTTGCTTCGGCAATCTCGACTTCAAATATTTTGGCGATATCGGCACGGGCCCGGTCACTAGCATCATCAAGCCGAATGGATGACCCCCGACCAACAAGATATTGCTTAGCAGGATACTGCTGGGCCACGCCGCTGACCCAGCCCGGCGGGCTATCTTTTTTAACAGCCGCGCTACAGCCAGTAATCAAAATAATCAAGCCGACTACCGATAGCCTATGCAGGTTCTTCAATGGCGATGCCTCCGACTAAGGTATGGTTCTGGCACTGCCAGATCATCGAATACAACTTTATGCAATGAGAGAAACCGCTTCTCTCCGGTCTTGATCTCAATATCATTGTATTCCCTTCGCTGCAGAATGTCGCCAGACCTGCCTAACAGATCAGCCGTGAGATCATATTGACCGGGAGGCAGTGGTAAACGCGCAAAATAAATGCGATTCGGTAAAGTGGACCAGCTGCGGGTATCAGCACGTTCACTGACGACACCAACTATATTAATAAAAAAACCCAGCGCCTCATCATTTTTTCTGGTTTCTCTAACCGCCTTGCTTTTCAATACGGCCCGCGCGATGGCACGCGCTAGAATGGCTGGCTTTTGTTTTTCCAGACTGGCAATCGCCAGCGTGTTTATATTCTCGCCAAGCTCGGTCGCAACCGTCGCACCATCCACATGCAATTGTGCCGTCACAATCGTGGACCGACGCGGCAAATAATAGGGCATGGCAATGGTCACGGCTTGACCTGATTCGGTAAATGCAGCTGTGACTACCTCGCGCTTGAGCGGAGCAAGACCGCTGTGCAATAGAAAAATCAACTCGCCATTATGTTCCTGTATGCCATCAAGCTCATTGGCATCCCAACCGAATTGCTGCTGATAACGTTCCAACTCAGCAGTGAGCCCCAATCGTTGTGTCAGCCGCAGCAAATCCTGGCGCAGGAAATCCGGCACCGCCATAGCAAGAGACTGCGGATAGCCCTGATAAGCCTCATAAGCCTTGCGGTAAGCAATCATCGCATCATCCCACTCACGCAGCGCCTCGTAAATCATACCTGTCAGGTAACGTGCAAAGGCATCTTCATCGAACCCGTCATCGGTCAGCTGGTTGAGCTTAACATCAAGCTGCAACGCCTCAACACGCGCGTTATCCAACTCACCCATCTCGAGATAATTAAGTGCCGCATAAACATGCAGCAGCACCTGTTCATAGGGATCACCGACATAACTGCGCAAGGTATCGTTGATAGCAAGCGCACCCGTCTGCTCGCTGATACTGGTTATGGTCAGTTTGTCGATCAAATGCTTGGCGGACTCGAGGTCGGCATTGCTGTTAGCGAACTGGCCATCCATACGCAATAGCATCGCCTTGTTCAACAGATTCAAGACGGCATCCCGTGCAGGCTGGCGCCGCTTGGCCAATATTTCCAATGCTTTATTTGGCTGGTCGTGGGCAATTTGTTGCTCCATGTCACCAACCCAGTCACCGTAAGTTGCGCACGCTCCTAATCCTGACACCACCAATATGCTTACTAAACTGATAAGTAATCTTCTGGACAGCACCGTCAATCAATCCTTTTTCGTGGGTCATCACCAGCTCAGAACCGTAGCTTGCCTTTTTTGACAAATTTCTTAATTTTTTTCTGTCCCACCCAGACCTTGGTATTGTCAGCCAAACTGATCAAGGTGATATCAATCTGGTAAAAACGCACTTGTTTTTTCCCCTCAACATCCATGATCGTATTGATCGAACCTTTGAGTATATAGTCGGCACCGACTTCCTGCCCCATCGGTTTGCGGGTATCTTCACGCGCATGCAAATCCTGTTCTTCACGTTCACTGCGAACTTCTTCACGTTCCCCACTGGAAGCAACCGCAATGACCTTAGCAGAGTTAATCAGCGCGCGTTCGATGTCATTGATAAAGGTATTCACATTGATGTGTTCATGACTTAAGTTACGCATTTCACCGACAATAACGGCCGGCTTACGGCGTTGGTCGCGACTGAACTGAGCCAACCAAGGATGCGCGAGCACATCACCGATGATCTCTTCCGAAACAAGGCGCGAGTCGGTGTCATTCCAACGGCCACTGAGATCACGTACTTCTTCAGTATCAATACGATCCACCTGGGTGCTTGCGCAGCCCACAAGCGCCAACATCATGAACAAGCCCGACAACCCTAGTATTTTTTTCATTACCTGACATCCCCCGCCATTCTGTCAAAAATATTTTCACTTTCATTCACCAGATACTGCTTAAGTCCCTGGTTCATTTCCTCTACTCCATCCAGTGTCTTGCCGACCTGCTTCATATCCAGCTCGGCAAGTGAATAAACAATATTGGTTTTCTTATCGCGCCAGCGACCAATGATGCGACTACCCGTGAGATTAAGACGCGAGAAATTCTCGATCTGCCTCGATACGCTCTGCATAGTCCTTGCCTCATCATCTCCCGGCGAGGCACTGGCATAGTCATTAGACACAACCTCCATATAAGAGGATAAAATACGAGCCAATTCAGCCCGTGCTCGGTTATCAGCTGTCGACGTCTGCAGCGACATATCCCCCTCTCCCATAGCCGGGGCTGACCCGACACCATGAAACAACCGACCCTTCTTGTTTTTGAGTATGTTGGTTCCCTCATTCACCCAATCAGGCGCTCGTTTGATATGCAGATCACTCTTTACCTTCGTCTTGCCGGCACAGGCAACAAGCGTGATTGTCACAGCAAATATCACCACCATATTTAAAATCTTTCTCAGCTTGCTCATGTCTGTCTCCATCTGGCTGCGTCTGATTTGCCAAAGATACCATCTTACCGACTCAGGGGCACTGTCAACTTATTCGTTGATTGTCAGAACGATTCGCAGAGTAATCCACAAATTCAAGCCATCTCCATAGCCTGGGCGCCCTGCTCTAGGTCGAATTCTCTTGGCATATCGGTTTCCAAATTTCAGACGCCAATAACGAATGCTTTCATAGCTCACTTCGATACCTCACAGAGCGAGGATTTCTTCGATGTCTCGAAAGCTTAATGTGAAACGATGCTATAGCCATAAGGCATGACTGATAATTTCGATTGGATAGCGATGACCTGAATAGAGATTTTTATTATTCATAAGGTCATTAGGCTAAAACCAACCAAACGTGGCTCGCTAACTTGACAGTACCCTCTATACAGTTGATTGACACTGGACCACTCAAAAACTGTAGTTTCACTACCCTAATCGTATATCTGCAAGCAATGGCAAATGATCAGAAGCCACTTGCTCAAGCTTTGTGTTTGGTACTTTTACGTCAATAACTTCTATGCCGGGGTCAACAAAGATATGATCAATCCGTGCCAGCGGATAGCGTCCGAACAGTGTTTTTCTTGGACGGTGGTTTGCCAGCTCAATCTGAGCATCATTAAGTCTGTTGCGCAATCGCAGGCATACTGGTGAAGAAGGCATTGCGTTGAAGTCTCCAGTGAGTATCAATGGCTCACGGCAATCCGGATGCGATAACCACTCTGTACCCAGTAATGCCTCTGTCTGGGCTAATCGCTCTTTCGGCCTTAAGCCCAGATGGGTATTGATAAACTGGATTTCACTGCCATTCACTTCGATGGCCACCCATAATGCACCTCGAGGTTCAAGGTGTGGCTTTTCAAACAGCCCCGGTAGCTTGTCTGACTTAACCAACCGCATGGGCAGATGAGTCAGCACAGCATCGCCGTAAAGTTCCTCTTCTATGCGAACTGTTGGATGAAAATGAAACTTCATTTGTAAATACTGTGCAATGATGTGAGCCTGATCGACACCGCCTGTGCGTGATCTGCCCACATCAAGTTCCTGTAGGGCAACGATGTCTGGATTGTGTTGGGCGATGACACGGGCGATTCGTTCTGGGGAAATTTTGCCATCCATGCCAAGACAACTGTGGACATTATAGGTCATGATACGAAGCGTTTTAGCTTCCGTGACCTTGCGAGTAAACTCCCTGGGTATTTCGGCTTCAGCACGATTAAGCGCACTCAAAGCGGCATGACGTAAATCAAGCGGACGAAGGTAATTGCGCTCGTTGTTGGGAAGCCGTGTATCTTCAGGAAGCAGTGCAAAGGCTTTGGTTTCTTCTGGCGTCGGCCCGGCATGAGAACCATTTTCAAGGGCAAAACTATAGGCTGCAATGCCTTTACGCCAACCACAGATGACAAAATCACCGGCATTGGCGTGATGGCATAAATGAATCAAATCTTGGGTGACCTCCTTCAGAAAGGGATGATTCGAACCAAGAATCTGTGCACTCTGATCAGGTAATGGAAACTCACCCTCTTCAGTCCATGCCCGTGCCTTACCCGGCCCATCGCTTACCAGAACAAGAGGAACCTTCGCTGAATTTACCAATTCTCTGGCAATACGTTCGCGTTCAGTTAGTGTAAGTTTCCGCGAATAATAAACCAGCCCCAGAGGACCCATTGCAGTTACAGTTACTTGTGTTTTCCCTGGCCTTTGTTTTCCTTCCCGGTAAACAGGAAACAGTAACTGTATCCTTTCACCACCCAGAAATTTTACACGCTGGGATTGAATGCCTCGAAAATTGTCAGCATGGACAGCAGTGTGAATATTCTCTAACCTTCCAAATACTTCAGCAACAGCTTCCCCAATAGTCCGGCCCTCTATTTTCAGATAAGGAAGCGTTTTTTCCTGTCCATGATCTGAATAAATCCAAACATCATAATTGCGGCGTGTTGAACGTTTTGCCGCTCGCCAAATGCGGGCGATGGCATCATCGATCCCCTTGAGCGTCCAGTGGGCAAACTTTGAAGAGGGTCCGCGACGATGGGATTGCTCATCATAACCAAGAAAGTTTATATGGATGATCGGCAGCCCTCTTGTCACATCTATTTTTGCTCCAATGGTGACAAGCTCGCGAAGCAAAATACATATTCCAACACGTGTTGGTATAAATTTAAGTTCTTTGAAAAAGTCGTGACCTGCTATTAATCCAGAAATAAAGTCATCAATCGCGACAAAGAACTCAACTACAAGAAGAACGGCCGTCCTTATGAAGCTATAGAAATTGGAGATAACAAGAAATGCCATTACCACCGGATTTGCTGTGCGCAAGATAGCGCCCCAGCCAAGCGATGCTGGACAGAAGTGAGACTCTGACTCATCTGCGCCACCAGTAAAGATATTTGAGTAAGTGCTGCCACCCTTGAGAAGTGGTTCGCCTGCTCTAACCAGTGCGCACTCTATTTCAGCGACTGGCCCCGGATCGAACATGCGAACAACTTCACCTTTCTCTTGATCCATAAAGCTAAAGGCAGATACAGCACATTTTATGCCATAGAACAGTTCACCCTGCACCGCGGGGGTACTCGAAGGCATGCCCGAGTAATGAGCATGTAAACGATAATGTTCTTCTTTAAGAATTTTTCGTAAAAAAGGCATGCTACCCTTTTCAAGGGCGCGTTCTAATTGTGTATGTGAAAGCCCATCAATCTGGATGATAACCAGCCCTGTGGATACGGCCGCATCGGTGGTCTTTGACAGATTAAGTAATCGACTTAACCATTCACTACGACTGAGCCAACGACGTATAGCGCGGAAAAATATTTCAAAGCGATAAATCACTCCTCTATCTTATTTTTCGTTTGAACAATATTTAAAGCAGCACCTGCGGCGCCAGCCATGCTCTTAAGAAGATCCCACTCTGTTTGGATCAAGTGTAGCGTTGCAGACCAGGTACTGTATTCCCCTTCTCGAGAAATGAATGCCTGATCCAACAGTTTCTCAAAATGTTCCAGCGCTTTATCAACGGAACGGGACATGGAAAATGCATCGGCAGTTTTAGCAACATGCTGCTTTAACTGCAGTAATTTTTCACTGGGAAGCAATGTTAGCCACTGTAAGGCGGATGAAAATTCTATTACATTCTCGTCTGTCAACAACCTGCCATTTTTATAATCCACCACTACCTCACGCACACCCGGCGCATCCAAAGCAACCACTGGCACCCCCGCTGCCATCGCTTCGACCAAAACCATGCCTTGCGTTTCACTTTTTGAAGTAAATGCGAACACATCCATGGCGCAATAGGCGCTGATAAGATCATTATGTTCAAGAATTCCCACCATATGCAGGCGTTCAGATATACCTGCCTGGGAAAATATTCTTCGTATATCGTGCTTTGATGGGCCTTCTCCAACAATCAAAAAGTGCGCACGCTTATCACTCTTCCCAAAGGTGACAAGTGCTTGAGCCAGAAACTCAAGATTTTTTTCCGGAGCAAGCCGCCCCAGGTGGCCTACAACAAAAGCATCCTGCGGGATGTTCATCCTTGCACGAAAGGGCTGACCATCACCCTGTGCAAAACGTTCCAGATGAACCCCGGTTGGAATAACAGCAAGCGGTATCTTAACCCCGCGCTTGCGCAAGACTGTCGCGATACTCTCACTGGGGGCGAAGACCTGGTCACAAAGGTTGGCATAACTGGTTGAGAGCTTGATGACAAATCGCTGCATTGCTTTCGAGTCTCCCGGCACATAATGGGTATATTGCTCGTACATTGTGTGGTGTGTGAAGACCAGTGGTAATTGGTGCATATGGGCAATACGCAAGGCTGTTGACCCGATCAGAAATGGGTGATGGGAATGAACAATATCGGGTTTAAATTCTTCGATGGCTGAGCTGAGAAATCCTGATACAGGCAATACAACTGAAAAATCACTGCCATTAAAATTCTGGATCGCCGGGATACGGACAACATCCACCTCATTTGCCGGCATGTTGTTGAATTCTGGCGTAACGACCAAGACCCGATGACCGCGCTTGCGGTACTCAGCCGTGAAACCTGCCACTGAACGTGCGACCCCCCCTACATGAGGCGTAAATGTATTGGTCATCATGAGAATATTCATGTATTCGCACCACGTAGTAATTCGATGACATCCTGATCTGGCTGAACAACTACATCATCAAAGCCTGGCAGGCGAACCTCGATGATGGGCCGCTCATCATGCCATACCGCCTGCCATGCAATTACAACTTTATCGTGTTGCGGCTGAATAGATAGCGTTATGTTGCCAAAGGAGGTTGGTGCCGATCCGAATGATAGCGGTTTCGGTTTCGAGTTCGACTCAGAGTCTACTAGCCAATGTTGAGGGATACCGGACGCCAGGATCAAGCGATCCCCTTCTTCGCGCACAAAACAGTTACGGATCATCAGGACCCATTCAACGGCTGCCCAAACATGCTGGCCATCCCCCATACAGCCACCTCGGGTACGTGGATGGATTGCTTCAGGCCATTGCCCGGTTGGGGAAGCAATCTCTGCCACCGACTGCATCAGGTCGAAATAACGAGGATCGCCTGCTCGCAACAATATCTGGGCAACATGCAAGGTTAGGTAGGCATTAATACCTGAGTGGATCATATCCTGGAAGAAACCACCCTTAACAAAATTGTTAGCCAGCAGGAATTCAACTGTAGCCAACAGACGCTGATCATCAGGAGAGACGAGTAACAAAGGATAACCGCATACCACAGAGCCGATCGCCCCGGCATCCATTCTCCGGTAGGGAGAGGCTGGAATGGCAGAATGCCCTAAGCGCTCAGCGACCCGTTCAAGACTACAATCAACGGCCTGCGAAAACTTTTCGGCTTCGTGTTGAAAGCTTTTCGCTTCCTCTTCTTCACCATAGGTTTGCGCCAGTGCTGATGCAGCCTCTAAGCCGGCGATACCCCAGAAGTCATCCCAATAATAGTAGTCATTGGGACCAAGATGTTCCGCACTAAAACCTGCTGGCATTAAACCAGCATGCAATGCACTAGTATTATCCGGCAGGCGTTTTTTGTAAATCCAGCGGCCGCCACGAAGGATGGGGCGTCGCCAATCATGCTTTGGAGGCTTCCCTGTCAACTCGCAGAACCTGTGCATAATCCACAGAACCTGGCCATTTGAATCCCATTCACCATCCTGGGAGTGAAAATACCCCCGCGCAGTTTGACGTGAAGGAAAACGATCCAGGGCACGTTCGGCGCGCTTGATGAGGCCAGCGCATAATAAGCCATGAATGATAAATGCCGCATCCCTAAACCAGAAACGCTTATAGGTATAAGGGCCTGGGTAAACATCATCAGGTGAATGCAGTATCAATGTCCTGATTGCCGCATCATAGAGGAACTGAAACTGTTGGTTCGGTATTTGTAGTTGGCAATGCCCGGCCAGTTCTTCCTGCCAACTTGCAATGGGTGCTGGCGTTTTTTTTGTTTTAGCACCCAGCGGTACCTTCACAATAATCTCCCTGGGCTGGTTGGCTTCAAGTCGAAACAGCGCAGCTGCCGTTACCATGCCTACATCACACTTCCCCGTTTCTTCATTCCCGAGATCGTGCATATGAATAAAAACATCTCCAGCGCGATAATCGGAGACATGATACCGTTCGGCTGGTGTGCTGAATTCAACACTACATTCTTTATCAATATGCCAATGACGATGATCGGAAGAAAGATTGACCTCGTGGATGAAACTGATTCCCTCTGGGTTATAAGGGCGCAGCACAACCGCAACCCATGCAGGCCGATCAGCAAGTGCCTCAATCTTCATCCGACACACTGGCAAACTGGATTCCAGCTGCACATCGGCTGTGGAAATGAGCGAACATCCGTTTTGTGATGTTGCTGTTTTGATAGCAAGGTCATTTTCGTTGAGTATCAATTGTTGTGCTGTGGTGGCTGATTTAGAGGGCAAAAGGTAATTTCCGTCTTCAGTCACAATCCAGCTATCAAGCGACCATTTATCAAGTAATGGGGTAAGCAAGCCACGGGGATCGACAATAGGTAACTCATCATTATCAGGTAATCCAAGCGCCGTCCAATTACGATGCGTAAGATTGATATGAGTGATGGAAAAGGCACGGGGCACAAAGGCATCATCCATCGGATCAAATTGACGCTCGATCCAGTATGGCCATACCCAGTCGAGATTGTGTTGAATGACACGACTATTAACCAGCCCTCTGGCATGCAAAACCACGCCAGCGCGCAGCAACTCGATCGGCTCAGCCACCTCTGAAGGTTGAGTAAAACTCTGCAAGCGTGCCTGCAGCGCGATTGGGTCAAGGAACCCATGGGCGCGAGCAATGCGACTGACAGCAAATTTCCACGGCAACCATTTTAGCCACATTTTCGCTTACCTCATTTTACCAGCCATGATTTCCAGTTTTATATCACTATGTACTTTATAAGTCGTCTTTAGATATGTGTTTGTCCAAAGCCTTGTGGGCCAATCGGGTGATATAAACAAGACCGATAATTGTCACAATAAAACCAATTCCATAGAGTGTCCACCCTATTGGCGAACGTGGTAGCGTATGCTCACTGAGTGTTGCGAGATCGGCAGCCAGTGAACCCAGGTAAACATTAGTGAGCGTGATAGGCATAATGCCGAAGAATGTGCCTAATACAAAATGACGGAGTGAGAATTTCGTTAACCCAAAAAAGTAATTAGATAGTTTGAAAGGAAAAAATGGCACAAGACGGGTTAGCAAAACGATCTTCCACCCCTCGGGGGTAAATTCATCGTTTATTAGTTTTAACTTTGGGTGACTAAGAAGATAGTTGGAAATCCCGTCGCCGAAAAAATGGCGCGCGATCAAAAAGGCTATTGCCGCTCCGATAGTTGTCGCGACAATGACATATAGGGTGCCTTTCAGAACACCAAACAAAAAACCCGCACCAAGTGTTAGTATGAAACCGGGTACAAGAAATACAACGACCAACACATCAAAAATAATAAAAATTGTGGGTGCCCAGCCACCCAACTCATCAAGCCAGTCAAACAGTCTTACTATATGGGATTGGACATCAAGATAGATAAATGACCCGGTCAAAATCGCGACTAATATGATGCAGGCTGAAAGGTGCTTTAACAAAAATAATTCCTTAAGCATTGCCCAGTGTTGATAAGAGCGTTGTCTCTATAATCAAAATAGTGGAATACAGGCTATAACACAAGCATCAGGCAACTATTTATACCGGCGATATATCATGGGAAAGATCCGGCTCGCCGAGATCTCGCAGAATGAATCACGAACTCATGCTAACTCCAAATTTTGGTAGCACGTCACCCTACCCCATTCAGAAAAGGCTCGCGCTCTGAACAGTCGATAATGTGCGACCTTCAGGAGATGGCGGCCAAGATGAAATAGATTGTTTATGAATGCATGTGCCGACAGAAATCGTTGTGCTTGAGCTGGAGATTTAAAACGACGCATTTGACGGTAATGTTGTCGCATCGGCTGATGTGATAATTCCGCACGATTGTTCTTGTGCTTGCCTTGCTCATGCATAACAGTCGGCGCCACTTCTCTATGTGCTGCTGAGTCGCTTCTCAATTTATCAGCGTCCTGAAGAACCGTTTCGCTGCGCGCTTATCCCTGCGTGGCCGCACAAAAAAATCAAGCGTATTTCCATCCTGATCGACTGCTTGCCATAGATGAATAGAGATTTTTATTATTCATAAGGTCATTATGCCAACATCAGCCAAACGTGGCGCGTTAACTTGACAGTGCCTCTGTTAATCAAGTAATTACCAGGAACCGCTTCTCTATCAGAGGCAGTTTTTTGTTTATAAAGCCGGTGATGCCGTGCATTGAATTTCTAAATTGTATTTCTCGCTTTGTTTTTAATGACTGTTATTCCGCATAGCAGTCGCCCAAGTATTTAACATGAATGGCACCTGTGCGTCGACATCCGCCCTCGGCCAAGAGCAGTCCTTTATATTTTTACTCTGACCCGAAATATTCGACAATGCCATCCATGTCTTTCAATATGCTATGATATTTCTACAATTTATTCACTTTGTAGATCACGCTCCGATATAGATAAATAAGGAACACACCATAATGACTCGAAAAATACCGCTAGGGTTAGGCGCGCTCTTTGCTGCAATCGCTTTTTCATCCGCCGCCATAGCTAGCAACTCCTGGAGCTCATATCACTGGGCACGCACGGCAAACCCATTTACCCTGCAGGTGGTCGACAGCATGACTTCAAGCTGGGATGGAGAGCTGAACACGGCGCTATCACGCTGGTCACTATCTGAAGCACTGGATCTGACCGTTACATCGAGCAATGATAAGAAAAGAGTTCGTGTCAGATGTAAAGCGGTCACAGGTCAAATGCGTGTATGTAATGATGCTTACGGGGATACCGGCTGGCTGGGACTTGCCAGCATCGGCATCGATGGCAATGGTCACATCGCAGTTGGCAGAGCCATGATGAATGACAGCTATGCATCCTACTGGGATATCCCCGGCGAGAAAAATCATGTTGTCTGTCAGGAGATCGGCCACGTACTAGGTCTGAATCACACCACCACTGATGGCTCAACTCAGAACACCTGCATGGATTATTCGCAATCGACAAGCAGTCAATATCCCAACGATCATGACTATGCAACTCTAGCTTACATTTACCAGAACCTGGACAGCTACAGCACCGTTGCAGCCATTGATGGCGGTGGTAGTGGTGGTGGCGGCTGTACGGCACCTCCAGGCAAAGGTTGCAACAAGGCAGCCGCAGACAACATCCCGATGGGCGTGCGCGTCTTCAAGGGTCCTCACAGTGAAATCTGGGTTGCGCCACGTGGCAAAGACGGACTCTGGATTCATCACATTCGACTTGCACCGTAACCTGTGCGTGGCGAATGTTAAATTGCCCAGTATTTTCCCGAATCTCAAGGGATATTCTGAGACAGATTAGGTCAAGGCTGTAACCACCGCCAATGAATTAAAAAAGCACCTCTAGTAGGTGCTTTTTTAATTGTGTTGCCAGATCAAATTGAACAAATCGGGCTCAGCATTTCAACTTTCTTTAACCGTAAAAGATATCACCGGCAAGTCGAATGACTGCTTGGGGTCGACTCCAGCCGCTCAGCATCAAATAGACTTGTTTTAGCACAACCAAGAGCAATACGATGAGTCAGGTTAATACCGAATAAACAAACAAAGAAAAGACTCTTCTGAAAGAGATATGAAAGGAAGTTTTCACTGGGAGAAAAAAGCTAAAGTCAGCTTATCAACTTAAGCCGTACACACGTATTAATTTAATATGCTACATATTCATTATAATCAATATGATATGAAGCGATAATGGCGGAGAGGGAGGGATTCGAACCCTCGGTACGCTTGTGACGCACACACACTTTCCAGGCGTGCTCCTTCGACCGCTCGGACACCTCTCCGGATATGAACTGCATTCTTGCTTGATTAAGCACAGGACAAGACGCGACAGGGTATAACAGGATCTGTCTTCATGCAATGAATGAAGCGGATCACATCAACAATTCTTTTTGTTTTTTATGAGCTTAGCTCGTTACTCAGGCCATTCCAGCGCATAGTTGAACGAATGGCTGTAGCTCTCTTGTGGGCACTTCAGCACGAACTCAACTACCCAGTTGCCACCCATCGAAAAAGATCGGCTACGCCCTTGGTATTCACCTGCATTACGACCCTTTTGTAAAACGATGAACGTATCATCATGACTCATCTCCATACCGGGCATATAATGGCGAAAACTCGGCTGACATTCGCTGAGCGGCACGTTTTTTTCATCCGCCAAACTAACCTGAAAAGAAGCATCGAAGCCGACTTTGGGTGGCGAAGGATCAGAAATCATACCTATTCGGTACGGACCCAACATCGCAGTTTTTTCCTCTGCACCGCTACAGCCTGACAGTAAGATGACGATAACTATCAGTGCAATATAGTTTTTTTCAAACCTATTTTTTTTGAAATTAGATAAGCACATAGTTTTAATTATTTTTCAATATTAGAAGCATTCAAGAACAGGAAATCAGTTTAATTGATATGCACATAAAGCAGCAACACATAAGCTCATTTCTAATCGTAGTTATTCTGCTCGTTTGGGCGAACTTTGTCAGCGCGAAAGACGATCCTTTATCTGAGGTGAAAAAAACCATCCGCGACAAATACCCCAGCATCAGCTTCGTCACCTCTGCTCAACTAAAAAAATGGTTAACGCCTAACAGCGAGAAAGAACTGCTTTTATTTGATGTACGATCAAGGGAAGAATTTGAGGTCAGCCATATCAAACAAGCAATTCGCATTGAAGATCTCG
>Ga0316205_10001716_pt1 | contig 25862 bp, 19 predicted proteins | sample 3monthpyrite_MG_FD_204941 | JGI IMG/M metagenome (GOLD analysis project Ga0316205, IMG submission 204941) | Microbial mat bacterial communities from mineral coupon in-situ incubated in ocean water Damariscotta River, Maine, United States -... | ecosystem: Environmental > Aquatic > Marine >... | reverse complement strand
ACTTAACGATGATTTTGTGCAGTTGAATGAGATAACGTCATTTTGTTTGAAGTTCCAATGTGAGCGTAGGATAAGCGGATATTTTACATAATACCAGTTATAGCTACGAAAATATAAGAATACTGCGATAGCAAACCCTTGAAAGGATTTTTGCTACTATAACTTCTATTATGTAACTTTGCTTGGGGTAGTTTTTGGCGTGAGCATTGGAAACAACTTTTTACTTTTTTATACTTATTAATATTATATTTTATTATGACATTATTTAAAAAAGGAATGTGTTGTGTGAGCGTTGGAAGCTGAAAACTACATTTAGCATTGGAAACGGAACAACACAAAAGACAAAGGATTTTGAAGTATGATAAAATTGGATTTTGGGTTGTGGGGGATTATAAGATTTTACTTTTAGAAATATTATTTATTGGGTCAATTTCATTTGCTTTTTTATATGCCCATTCAATATAATCTTGATTTATAGAGCTATTTAAACCAGCTGTTTGATTTATCTTTTCTTGTAAGGCTTGTAAGTAAGAACGAATTTCTGATGCTTTCTTATAATTTGCTGCATCCGTTATTAGTTTTTCTAATTTTGCATTTTCTATTGCAATTATTTCTGCTTTTTCGTCATCTAACTTTTGTTTAATTTCTCTTTCCTTTTCTTCAATTCGTTGTCTTTTACGTAATTCAGCCCACCAAATACTATCTTTTTCAATATGTGCATAAATTACAGGTAGATAATCTTCTAACGTTTTTGTTTTCTTATCAATCCAACCTTTTCGAGCATAACTACCTACTTGAAATTCAAGTTTATTACTTTTTTCATAAGTATCAGAACCATAGCCAGATGAATCTTTAAAGCGTTTTCTAAAATACTTCTGCCTTAAATTTATTTCGGTTAATTGACCATACATTTCTATATGACAACGATTGAGTTCAAACTTGATACTATGATTATTTGCTTCCAAAAGATTTATTAAAGCATTCATAAACCTTAAAGCTCTTGCTCTTAATTTTGGTTCCACAGAAATAGGTAAAAAAGCAGAATTGTATTTTTGATATTCTTCTATACTTCTATTAGTATCTTTATCTAATCTTGCTAACTCAACTTTAGTTTTTTGAACAAGTGGATGAAGTTTTATTTTCATAAATCACTTATTCATTTTACTGTATTTAGGTGCATTCTTCATATCATTAAACTTTGGGTATCTACCATTATTTTCAATATAAAGTGCCCAACAATCGTATTCGCATTTTGTAACTTTCCCCATTATTCTTAAATCGTCTGGTGAAGGATTTTTATTATTACATTTAAAAGCTTGTACTGCAACATAAATATTGTCTTTAACATCTTCATAATTCTTATATTTGTATAAGAATCTATCTGCACCACCGTGATTTGTTCTTTTCTTTTTAATTGTGTTGTCAAATTGTAGTAAACGCCTTTTTAAACCGAGTTTAGAATTAGTCATACCTATATATACTAACTCAGAAATAAAACTAAATTTATTAAGTGATTTCTTTGAGACTGCAATACAATAAATGCCTGGATATTTAATTCCTTCTAATCCGTTTCTGTCTTCCCATTTTACCCAATTTGTAAATCTATCTATCATAATTACACGATTTTAGTTAACACCTCATAAAGTTTCACCATTGCTAAAGTATCTAAAAAACGAATACTTTAAACAAAATAAGCAATGTGCGGTGTGAGCGTTGCAACTACAAACTACATTTTGCGTTGGCAAGGGGAATAATACAAAGCATAGATGATTTTGAGGAACGAAAATACTGGACTTTGGATTGTGGGGGAATATAATTAACGTTTTCTGTTATCCAAAGACACCTGAATAGTGATATGGTTGAAGTGAGTAAATGTTCTTATACAATTGCATCCTGTCTTACATTGTTGTCAATACACAATTGTCACCTTCGATTTCATAAAAAATAACCCCAAAATTCAATTCTTTTGACTTTATAATATTTATTAATTCAATATCGATTAGCGGGTGTAAATCATTCTGCTCTACTAACATAAAGGAGGAAATTCTTTTTATATCACTGAAATTGAAACTTGAACCTTTTGGTAAAACAAACTTACCATCTACAATATTCATCATAAAGATAGTATAGAAAAAAAGTTCTGAAATGATACCTATTGACTTATTTTTTGGTTTTTTTAATTCGTATATATTTAGCGATTCGGTATCACATGAAATTAAATCAATTGCACTTTTTTTATGGGTAAAGACAGCATTTTTTGTAGCTTTTTTATGCTTAAATAAACCAATGGGAAATTGTCTGAAAAATTTATGTGTAGAAGTGGTGGTGTTTAATATCGTTTGAAATATATTGTTGTTGTTATAAAAGAAAAGTTCATAATCATGCTCAGTAGTTAGTATGCTTTTTGTTATTAAATTTCTTTTCGTACCAGTAGACTCGTTAGTGTGAAATATTTCATTATCTGACAATCGTAAATCATTTAAATTTAATATTGCCTCTTCGGATAATGAAATATTTGGAGAAAAAAACTTTATAAAACATTTTATTCTGAATAAAAATCGCTGATAATGTAAATTGGCAATGTTTTTAGGAACACTCCAGTGTAAAACTATTTTTTTATTTAACCATCTGTTTAATACTAAGCCCCAACCGTCAATTGAGTTCTCGTTCTCTTGCATATTTTTAATAACCTGGGACTCGTCTATTTCAACTAAAAGTGTATCTCTTCCTATATCATATACTTTAATATTTCCTGGGAAAGAAATTGACTTGTTTGTTTTATTTGTGGATCTGTGATATGATTTTTGAAGTTCAAGATTTAACTTCTTTGTGGTTATTTTTGTCTTCAAAATTTGTCTTTTATAGTATTATGGAAATAGGTAAGGAGTTTATTTAGTTATTGTGTCTATTTTAAAAACAATCTATTCTGCACTTTTTTTATTAGCCTCTTCCATTTGTTGAAAAAGCATTTTTTGAGGAGATACAACAGGTAGAATAATACCTTGCATATTTGTATTTGATAAACGTTCATAAATAATACCTCTTGCGGTAGAGAAGCTAACACCTAATAAGGTTGCAATTAATAATCCAGCAAAAACAGGTTCGTTCTTTTCGCCTAATTCAAAATAGTTTTTTAATTCTTCTATTTGAAAATGAAAATCTATATTAAAATGAGCATTTGCATTATTAGTTTCAGAACTGTTGGTTTGGAGATCAATTAGCAACCCGATTTTAATACGTTCTTCACTTAAATTATGCATTGTCTTATGCGCAACATTAATACTAAAAGGAACTTTACCTTTGCTGGGTAAATCTTTTATTGAACTTTCAATAATGTTAATATGAAAGAGGTGTAATTTTTCTGGATTTATTTTAACTTCCTTCATTACATAGCAATATTGTAATTAGAATCTTCATAATCATTCATTGCGTTTTCAAGTTCTCCACCTTGAATCAAACCCAAATACACATATTTAACTTCTGTAATAGGTTCAATGTTAATTAAATCAATACCTAAAACAAACTCCATTTTATTAATGCTTTTCATAGTTAAATTATGAGCACCTGATAACCATTTTGATACTTCAGATGGGTTTTTACCTAACATTTCGGCAAATTCACCTTTTTTAATACCACGTTCTTTTAAAATGGAATTAATCTTTTCTGTTAAGGCAAGATTTTTCTCTACTAATCTTGCTATTTCAGGATTACCATTTTCGCTTAACCAATTATCAATTATGTTGTTTTGTGGAAATTTCATAGTGTGTTTTTAGAAATAGATTTTAAAATCTTCATTACATTCTATTTGTGTACAATCATCGTTCCAAACGATGTCTTTGTTTATAAAAGCGTTATCGATTGCTTTTGTAATTAGGTTTGCTAATTTAAAATGTTTTTTAACATTGGGACAGTTTTGTGCTGTTTGACTTGTTTTGATGTCTCCACTAAATAAGAAAACAATGTGTTTATTTGCTCTTAAACAATATAATCGCAAATTGTTTGCTTTCTTTTTACCATACTCTGTGTATTGAGGTTTACGGTCAACTCCTTTGGGTGGGAGTGCAGAAGTGTCAGCTGTTTCTCCTTCTGGTCTAAAGTGATGTGTTTGTGCACCATATTTGTTTCCTATAACTTTGAGCCAATTAAGTATATGATCTAATTTCTTTTCATTAGTTGCAGTATGCTGTTTGATGAAATCTTCAAACAACGAGAGTTCTTCCTCATTAATGCATACCGAATAGTAACATACTTTTTTGTATTGTGCTATTGGTTTTATATGTGCAAAGTTATTCACTTATAAGTTAATTTACAAATTTATTTCACTTTTAAGTTAATTTTATGATTAACTCTTTATAATTAATTTTATTATTCTTGTTATTATTTTTCGCCTTTTGATTGTCTTTTAGCAAAATTAATTTAATGTTTTAATAAGATTCGTGTATAAATAACTAAAGTATATACAGTTATTAACATTTAGCTCAATTCATTTTTTATTAAACTCCAATCGTTTTTTCTTCTACTATCATCATCTGTGAAGTTTTTATAGTCATACCATCTAAAACTAACGTCTTTTCTTGGGTTTCCATCTCTTTTAGGCGTATTGATATATTGACTATAAACTTGATTTACTCTTTCTACAAAGTCATCATATTGGTACACGTAAAATGTGTTTTGAGCATCTGTTTTTAAATTAACCAAAACCATAAACAAATTTGGGTTATTCTTTTTTACAATTATTTGTTTACTCAACTTCCAACCTTGCTCATTTTGTAAGCCCATTGTTTTTACTTGTATAGCGACGTGTTTAGAGCCATCTTCATTTGTTGCAATAACATCAAACAAAGGGTTGTTTTTAGGTGTGATTAAAGGCAGTATGTTTAATTTGCTTAACTCTGAACACACAAAATATTCTCCTGCGTTTCCTGTGAGGTTGTTATTATAACTCATTTACTCCCAATTATCTTTAGTGTACTTTAACATCTCAAACATAGTAAGTGTTATAGCACTTGCATTTCTACGAATGTAAAACTCTTCTTTGTTGTTTTTTTCTTTGTTAACAATAATAACAGGAGCATTTGCTTTATCTTTTATATGCACTATCGCTATGGTTTTAGTATCTATAACAGCATATTCTATATCAAATTTATGTGCCATATTGTTGCCAAAGTAGTTTTGTATTAAATTGTCGAAATGCTTACTGAACCCGTCTTTTTTATTAGTATCACTAAAAGTTGGGAAGTCTGTGTTTTCTAAACCTAAAACATTACCATCATCATCTACGCCAATAAAGAGTGTACCACCTTCTGTATTTAAAAAAGCTGCTAAATTTTTAATGGCAGTATGTTCTACATATTTTTGTGGGCTGTTTTGCTTTAAACAAAAACGCAAGGTGCTTTTAAACTCCACCGTTTTACTCTCTCCATTAGCTATAAGTTGCAGTATTTTATCGTTGGCATTGGTTTGTGCTATTTGTGTTTGTAATAACTCTTCTGGGCTTTTATAAAAAGCATATTTTGCCAGTTTTGGATAACGACGTGCAAACCACGTTTCTACCTCATTAATATCTTCTGCATTTAAACCATATAAGGCATATACTAATGTGTCTATTTCTTTTTGTTCATTAAGAACAAACAAATAATCCACATTTTTTTTTAATTTTTCGACAATAGATTTAACAAGTATTGACAACTGCTTTATCTCATTTTTAAATAAAGGCAATTTAACGTTTAAAATATCAATTTGATTTTTAGCTACTGTATGATTATCAAAACAATCTAATAGATATCGATATAATTTTGAATTAAAAAGTCCTAATAATGTAAAATAATCAACGTTCTTTTTAGGGAATATTATATTGTAATTATTGAAAAATAAATCAAATTTTGAATATCTAAAAATAGGTGCATAAACTCCTACAGTTGAAACACCAATACCCTCTGAAAAATATCTATGTTTATTTCGTAAACCATTATTTTTTTTCAACTTTTCTACTGTTGTTGAATCCCATTTAAAATAAAATTCAATTGGTTTAATGTATGAATTAAAAAAACCAGTATTATTATTAATTGTTTCACCTCCTTTATCATATTTCAAATATATCTTATCTGATTCATTGATTCCATTTTCTTTTTCATCTTGTGTTAGTTCTCTTTCTACAATTTCGGAATCCATAATTTTAGGATAACCCATATGACCAAAACGATTTTTTATATATAGTTTATCACCATAACTCTTTACACCACCACACATTTCATCAATATAATGGTGTGTTGATAATAATTTAGTTTCAGATTCAAAAGTATTTTTAAAAATATCAGGTGAAGCAGTAAAGATTGGTATACAAGAATTTTTTGAAATTAAATTTTGCTTATAACTATATACCGCAAACTCTGGTGTGTATTGCCCAATATATTTATTAAGGTTTCGTAATTTTTCTCTAAACTCTGGTATTTGTTTGCGTGTAGAGATATTGGTAAGGTCGGCTGCAATAACTTGGTTGTTACTTTGAGGCTTCTCGACTGCGCTCGAAGTGACACTATTTTTAATGAGGGTGAAAATACAAGAGTTTACAGTAGCTTTAAAACAATCTTGATGTAAGCGTATTACATTTTTTAATTGGTGTTGTAATACTATTTCTCGCAATGGTTTATGGCTTTTAATGGTTAACCACGTGTCTGATACAATATAGCATAGCACACCATTGGGTTTAAGCAATTTTTTAATTGCCATACTCATAAATGCACCATATGGGTCTTTGCTAACTACCCCAAAGGTTTTACGGACTTCATCATCAATTTTTATACCGCCATAAGGAGGATTGCCAATTACAATATCAAAGCCTTTATTACCTTCATTAAGTACTTTATCAAAAAAGAGATTCCATAAAAAATAAGGGCGTTCAGTAGATTCTTGTATTTTTAGTAGGTACTTTTCTTGAGCATCAATAGCATCCGTTTTTGCTTTTAAGGTTTTGTACAATTTTACATCTCTACCACTTTTAAGTAAAGCTATATTTTTCCCTGCATTGGCATATTTAAGTTCTAATTGTAATAATTGTTTTTTTAAATCTTTGGCACTTGCCGTTACATTTTTATTAATGTGATTTATGACTGCTTTATCTATTTTATCGTGTAACTCTTGTTTCTTAATTAAGGGTTCTAAAGAAAAGTATTGATCTACCCAATATTTGATATTGCTTTTCTCCTCAAAAGATAAGGAGTAAGTTGCCTGTGGCTCTTTAAACTCATCTCCTAATGTGAATTGTTGTTCTTGTTTTGGCGCTTCATCGTCCATTATGGTATCTAACGGAATACCTTCAAAAGATTCTTTTAAAGAATCGCCTTGCATTATTTTATAATCTAAATTTGGGAGTGGTTGTGGTTCTTGTTCATCTACAATTAAACTTAACCAGAAACGCAATCGTGCAATATCTACAGCACCTTTATCTATATCTACACCATAAATACTATGACGAATAATTTTTAATTTTTCTTTTAGGTATATAAAGTCTTTTACATCTAAATAAGAAGAAATGAAACGTTTTATCCTGAAAATTTCATAGACCATTCCCATAGGAAACGCCCCAGAACCAATTGCAGGGTCACAAATTTTTACTGTACTTAACGCCTTATCTAAATCTGAAGCATACTGCGATATTACTTTTAAATCTATTTTGTCGTTTTCAAAAACTAATGTTTTAATTTCATGTAATTCTTCTTTGGAGCATTTACTTTTAAGTTCCTCTAATAAATAACTGCACAAACTTTCTTTACACATATAATGCACTACTTCTTTGGGTGTATAGAATGTGCCTTTGTCTTTGTTGTCTTCTAATAAGTTTTCAAATATTAAACCTAACATTTCTGGGTCAATCCCTATATCTTTGTCGTCTGGACTATTTTCGTCTATGGTAAAGTTATATTGGTCAAAAAAGTTAAAAAGCTCTTCAAACAGTAATGGCTTTATTTGGAGTGTGTCTGGTTCAATTTTATCTTTTTCAAATAAACCACCATTTAAATAAGGTACTCTTGTATTGGTAATAGGAAATACATCGTTTAAATCACCTCGTCTATCTACATTTAATGCTTTAAAAAATAAAGGCGTTAATATGTTATTGTAATATTTTTTCTTTTTATCACAATTATTAAATAATTGAGACATAAAGTCTTTTTGTCCTTCTCCCCATTTTTTATCTACAGCAACTCCTAACCAGCCTTTTTTCTGTAAAAAGTATAAAAACACAATTCGACCTAATAACTTTTTTACAAAGTGTCTTACTAATCTTTCAGCATCCTCTTGTTGCTCTTTATCAGTTTTGTTTTTATCTACTTGTTTTTTAAAAAAAGAGAACGCATTTTCATTTTCTGTGATGTATTCTGAAAATGCTATAAATTGATTAAAATAACCTGTAAAAAACTCATTAGATATTTTTTCGACCGAAAAGGTTTTAATAATATCTTCAATGGTTATCTCACGGTTTCTTACCTCATTAAACAACCATTCAAACTGAATTAATGCCGTTTTAATGCTTTCTCCTTCACCTAAAACATATGTATATCGTTTTGGGTGGGTTTCTTCTTTTATTTCGTTATACTCATCATCCCAATACAAAGATTTTGAAATGAATGTTAAACGCCAATCATTGGATGTAGGGTTATAATAAGTTGCTATAATACCATCTACATCACCAGGAATAACATTGCTATGAATAATATTTCGTAAAGCTACTCTGCTTGTTACTTGCTTATTGTCTTTTAATTTTACCTCATAAAATAAAATACGAGAACCATCGTCCAAAATTAAATCTCCAAACTCTAAAATACTATCTACATCTTCGTGTGCATTTTTATCTTCTTTTTTTTCTAATGGAGAGTTGTAAAAAGAACTTTCTTTACTTTTAAACAAGGATTTTAAAAAGCCTTTCCATTGATTGCTTGTATCAATAGACTTATACTTGTTTTTAAATATGTTGGTTAGTTGCTCATTCATATTTTTAGTTTAAGCAGAAAATGATTCAGATAAAATAATGTCAGGTTTTACCGTTTTTTTGATTCTTTTTTTAGGTGTTTTAATTACTTGTACATCATCTATATCTTCTTTAATAAAATCTAAAAGTGGATAAGAATTTAGAATAGACATAATTGCATTATACGTATCAAGTAAAGATGGTTTTAATACTTTTAACTGTTTAATATATTTATTTATTTCTCTTGGAAGTTTCTGAAACTTTCCTTTGCGAATAGCTCTAATACCAGCTTCACATAATTCTTTGTCATTTTGATTAACAAACTGTAAAGGGATTATTTTTTTCTCAATAAAACTTACAGCTCGACTCTCATTAGGACCCAATTTAATAGAGCCTTTGTCACCAAGACTATTTATATTTTCATCTTCTTCAAAAGAGTCTAAAGCATTATTAATTTGTTCGTGATGTAAATCGTGTAATGGTACTGGGCGTTCAGAAAATTGAGCTTTATAAATACGTGCAGCTTCAACAAAAGTAAGTTCTTCAACTTCCATTTGTTTATCTATTAAATAAAAACTATCTCTTCTTCTGTTTTTAATAAATGTGATTGTTTGCTCTTTAGCAGATTTGTTTTTTCTTCCAGTTCTTGCTCTTTTTGGTATGGTGTTTTTAATACGATAATATTCGTCTGGACTATCATCTCTAAATTTACGTAGATAGTTTAAATATTCTAAACGCTCATCTTTTTCTTCATCTGGAATTTTTTCAAATAAACCAAAAGTACCAAACTCTTCATCTTCTGAATAGATTTGACTGTCTTCACCTAATGCAGAATGAAAGGCTTGTAGTTTTATATATGCTTTTTTGTTTAAGTCAATTTCATCATCTGTACGAGAAGTAGGAAAGAAGTTATAAATGTATATATTTTTTGATACTGTACCTATACGATTTACACGACCAATACGTTGCATTAATCGAGTTGCATTCCAAGGAATGTCATAATTTAAAATAATATTACTTCTGTGTAAATTAACGCCTTCTGCTAATACTTCAGTAGTAATAATAATATTGAAGTCATCTTTTTGTTCTGTAACTGGACTATTAGCATCAAAATTATCAGAAATTACTTCGTTTAAATCCCTTATGTTAGAACTATCAACACTTAATAGTTTCTCAAAACCATCTTGCTTTAATCGTTTTGAAAGGTAAGTAGTAGTTTCTTTAGATTCTGAAAAAACTATGAGTTTGCCATTATCATTAATATTTGAATTAAATAATTCATTTTTTAGCCTTTCCTTGAAAGTATCATATTTTGGATCTTGAGTAACAAGGTTCCATTCATTCACTAATTCTTCTAAAATTTTGTGGTCTTGTTTAATACCATTAATAAATTCGCCAGAAAAATCTTTTGTGTCAAACCCTTGAATTGTTTCTGGGTTTTCAGAGTTCATTAAAATTAGTTCTAACTCTTCTTCATTTTCATTTAAAATAAATTCATTAACACTCAATTTTGGAGCAATATAAACTCTGCCATTATCTAACATTTTTAACATTGCCTTGTTGGCTTCGTAAAAACGATTTAAACTCATTTTAAATGCGTGAAAACTGCTATCAATACGCTTAACCAAAAGAATACGCATAATATGGGCTAACTGCTCTGAAATTCTATCAGCTTGTTTAGGGTCAACACCAGTAGCTTCCTTATATGCTTTTTTAGCATCTGGGTTTAAAAATTTAATTGCTTGGTATCTATAATAACCTAACTCTTTGTTTTGTCTTTTTAAGATATTAAGAGTTTTATCATATAAATTATCTGTTTGCTCATCTAATTCGTATAAAATTTGTCTTGGAGGCACAATGTCTGGAAAAGAAACACCTTGATCTTTAATGTCTTTCCAATAGCTTGGTGTGTTTCTAATGTCTGTTCTTGTTCTTCTAACAATAATTGGCTCTAATACTTTTTCTCTAATTTCATTATAGATTTCTTTAACTCCAACAGCTATTCTAAACCTGTCATTTAACTTTTTTAGTTTATTGTATTTTTCAATTTGATTTCTAAAGAAGTGTTGTAGGTTTATTGCGCCTTCAATAGTTGAACTTTTTGAGTCTTGAAACAAGTAGAGTTGGTTTCTAATATCATCAGGTTTATTATTTAAAGGTGTAGCAGTAACCAAGATCACTTTTTTCGTTACACTACCATCGTTTCCTTTTCTTTTTCTTGGGGTTTTACATATTTTTTGCAACTGATGAAACCTTTCAGAATCGTCAGATCTAAATTTGTGAGCTTCATCTACAATTATTAAATCATAATCTTCAGGGTGTTTAATATTATGAAGGCTTCCATTTGTGATATAATCAATACCTGGTACTTCAAAATCTCTAATTGTTGTTTTCCAATTTTTTTCTAATGCTGGAGGGTAAATTATAAGCGTTTTTGTTCTATATCCATTAGAGAAATAGAATTTTTTGGCAATAATAGTTGCTATAATTGTTTTTCCTAATCCAACCACATCAGCTAAAATAAAACCACTATGTTTTAAGAGTTTATTGTAGCCATCGTTTACAGCATCTATTTGATAAGCTAATTTTATATAACCTTTAGGTAAATCGGTTATAGACTCTGGGTCATATTCTATACTCTTTCCAAAATATTCTATGAGTAATTTTAAATATAAATCGAAAGGAGAAAAATCATCTTTAAGATATGTTTCTGCTTTAACTTTTGATATTTCTGTAGGTAAAATATCTATTGCTTCTTTCCAGAGGTCGTTAAATGTGTTTTGAGCAAATACGACATCATCATAATCTCTTAACTCTACATTAAATTCAAAATTTCTTTCTAAACCTGATTCGCTTAAATTACTTGAGCCAGTAATAATAGAACCACTATTATGCTTATTCCAATTTTCAGGTCTGAATATGTATATTTTGGCGTGAATATTTTTATCAGGATGAGCCTTAATTTTTATTCTTCCAGAAGTAACATCATCAACAAATTTTACAATTCCATCTTCAACTCGTTTTGAATACTCTGCTTGTTGAATATCTTCTTTAAACTCTCTTACAAATTCTTCTCTTGTAATATCTGTATTAAAGTTAAATTCTAATCCTTTTTTTGCAGCTTCACTAATTAAATGGTCAACATCAATACCTACTAAAATTCTTATCTCTTTTACATTATCTAAATGCTCACGAATTTTAAAATATCCCGATGAACGAAAATAACCTACTAATGCATCAAAATAATGTATTGGTAGATTTTCAAAAATCCCTTGAAACTTATTTATTAAACTATTATGCTCTTTGTTGGTGAAAAACTTTGTTGACATTCAATATGGTGTATTATTAAAGCATAAAAATATAAATCTTTTTGTGGGAAATAGGTGTGTTTTTAAGAAAATATTAAACCCAAAAAATCGAACGGATTGTTTAGTATTTTTTTGATTAATTATTTTAGTTTTTGCTATAGCCATAATGCAAATTGTGATACTCTAAATAAGTATCAATAATTTCGTATTCATCATTTTTAAAAGCAAAGAAGTAGGGAAGTATTTTGCTTATAGTTAAGTTTTCATTTAGAATTTCATCAATATAAGGTGTAAATGCATTAGTTATTTCTAACTCTGATTTTAGGTTTAAAGCATCTTTAACTTGATCCTTTATTCTTTTAGTAACTACTAATACACTATGACTTTTGCCACGTCTTGTTGATTTATTGTCATTGTGCAGTTCTATTCTTTTCTTGTAAATACGTTGCAATTCATCTAATAAATGTTCTACATAATCATTTTCATCAACTATTTTTTGTTCAATATATTTTAGTTTATTAATTGCTATATCGTCAAAAGCAAAAAATTTGTTTACTGTTGGTCTATTAGTTTCCTCAAAAAACTTTTCTAAATATTCGCAGATAGTTTCAATATCATATCCTTTTAAAGTTCTGTAAAAATCAACATCGTTAAATTTTAACGCCGCTGGTGAAATATTTTTTTTGTATTTAAGAGAAGATAGATAATCATTAAAAAAAGAGAGAACATCTTCCCCTTCTGATTCGCTATCTTTTTTTTCTTTTTTATTTATTTCTTCTTTATTATTCTTTATATTATTCTTTTGTAGGTAGTTCTCAACTAAAGGAATAAAGAAATCAGACAAATGTTTACTGAAATTAGAAGATAGTTTGCCGTTATTAGACAACTGGTATATTTTAGGTATTAAATCAACTATAATTGGAAAATGAACAGTAAAATATTTAACTCTTGGCATTCCTTTAATATCAGTTGATATGATACCAAGACTTTCAAATCTACTAATAATAGACTTTAAAGAATGTTTTTTAATACCTGTTTCTTGTCTAATAGTTTCGGAGCTATGAAAGAACTCTATCTTTTTTTTAAATGCCATTCCTTTAACTACTATATACTCAAAAAACACTACCTCTTCACAATTAAAGAAATCATAGTTGTAGCGTTTTAATTTTAGTATGTTAATAGCTAAAGGATGTGTGTCTTCCTTTTTAAACTTTTTCATCTGACCAATGGATTTTCTTATTAGTAATTAAGCACTTTTGTTTTGGGTTAAAATTCTAACTACATCATCATATTGATAGTACATCGTTTTTCCCATTTTTGTATAGGGTAGTGTACCATTAACACGTAAGCTTTGCAACGTTCCAGGAGAGATACTTAATAGCTCTCTTACGTCTGCTGATTTTAACCACTTTTTTTGCTCCGTTTGGTTTCCTAAAATTGTCTTAAGTTCTGTGATGATTTCCTGTTTAAGAGTCTTTAAATCATCCTTTGTAATAATTTCAAATGTCATTTTATATTAAACTGTATTAAAAGGTGTAAACACCTGATTTATATTGTGTTAATTTACGACATTTTGAGGATTACATAAAACAAACTTATTAACATTAATCAACAAAAAGACAGTTAATAAAGCCAATATTTTGTTTATAATGTTTAAATTTTTAATTAGCAATCTTATTCGATGTCTCAATACTTTTTTTATGAGCAAATTTTTGCTTTAAAATTGACATATCATCACTTACTTTTCTATCTAATATTTTAGCATAGTGTTGCGTGGTTTTTAAGGATTTATGACCTAACATTTTGCTTACAGATTCCATTGGCACACCATTAGAGAGGGTTACAGTAGTTGCAAAGGTATGACGTGCTAAATGTGTCGTTAAGTTTTTAGTGATGCCACACAAATCTGCTATCTCTTTTAAATAGGCATTAGACTTTTGATTGCTTAATACAGGAAGCAACACCCCTTTGGTAACTGCTTCTGGATGGTTCTCGTATTTCTTTATAATTTCTAATGCAGTTGGAAGTAATGGAATATTACTACGTGTATCTGTTTTGGTACGTTTAATTTTAATCCATTTATCGCCATCAATACCAAGTACCACATCATTATTAGTCAATTTTTTAACATCACTATATGCTAATCCTGTAAAACAACAAAACACAAATATATCACGCACTTGTGCTAAACGTGGTGTATGCAAGTCTTTTGAAAGCATTGCTTGTATTTCTTCTTCGGATAAGAATTGACGTTCTACTTCCTTTAAACGCACTTTATAATTGAGAAATGGGTCGCTTTTAATCCAATTATTGGCAAATGCTATTCTAACAATTTTTTTGAAGTTCTTTATATATTTGATAGCGCTATTATGGCCACAATTTCTAACGGTCTTTAAATAAAACTCGAAGTCGGTTATAAATTTATGGTCAATACGTTTAATACTTATATCACTTACTTTATATTGATGTTTCATAAACTCTTGTAAGTGTTTTGAAACGGTTTTGTAGCGTTCTAATGTACCAGCTGCAAACTCTCTGCCTACTAATTTTTCTACTTGATTGTTATGATTTTCAAAGATGGCTATAAGTGTTCTTTCTTTTTCCTCAATGCCTAAAATCTTGTTTTTTAGAGTTTCGGCTGTTACTTCTTTATCGTCTTGAATTAAATCTCTTTGACTTTGATATACTTTTGTAGTGAGCGAATCTAAATAGGCGTTTAGTTCTCGTATATCTTCAGTTCTACCTATTACTCTGTTGGCTTCTTTACTCCATTTAAAAAGCTCAATAGTACGTTTTGCACTTATCTCGCATCGTTTGCCTTCAATAGTAATTCTCAAATAAATAGGAGCTTTTCCCAGTGCATCTACTTTACTTTTTTTCAAGTAGAATAATAATCCAAATGTTTTGTTCATTCTTGTGACCTTTAATTATACATTAATTTACAAAATAGTTAGGAATAAAGACTGCCGTAATGTGCTGATTTATAAACAATTATTAACAATCTGGTGACCTAATTTAGATTTTGAAAAGGACACCTAATAGGTCACCAACAGAATGGTTTTTAATACACTTTTTGATGTTTTGTAGGAAATGAAAAGTCCCATAAACATAGTGTTTACAGGACTTTAGTTGAAATTGAATAAATTTCAGCGGAGAATGAGGGATTCGAACCCCCGGAGGTGTGACCCTCAACAGTTTTCAAGACTGCCGCATTCGACCACTCTGCCAATTCTCCAAAAGTGTCTCATTAGGTATGCCCTAAATGCGGATGCAAATATAGAATGCTTTTTCATTCTATCAAATAGATTTTTTACTTTTTTTGAGTAAACATTTTGATCAGTAATTATACAAATTTCAATTTTAAATTCATTTCAAAAAAGTAAGGCGTTCAACCTAATATTCATATTTTTACTTAACCGTTATGTGTTTACTAGCCGATTTTGATTACAACTTACTTTATCTTGTTGCCGCAGGATTCATAGCAGGGTTTATTAATACAATCGCTGGAGGAGGCTCGCTTATCACTTTGCCAGTACTTATCTTCTCAGGATTACCGCCTTCCATTGCAAACGGAACTAATAGAATAGGCATTTTTTTGCAAACATTTACAGGAGCTGTTGGCTATGGTTCAAAAGGTATTAAAACATTTCCTTTTAGTATTTATTGCGGAATTTCTGCACTTATAGGTTCAATTATTGGAGCACAAATTGCTATTGATATAAAGGGAGAAACTTTTAATAGAATACTTGCTGTTGTTATGATTTTAGTAGTTCTTTTAATTGTTTTTAAACCAAAAGTTAGTGTTGAATCACTTATTGAAAGAACCACAGGGAAGCACTTATCAATTTCTATTATTGTCTTTTTCTTTTTAGGAATTTATGGAGGGTTTCTTAATGCTGGAATTGGAATTATCGTGTTGCTGTTTTTAACTTATTTTAATAAGATGTCATTAATTAAAGCAAATGCTACTAAAGTTACTATTGCTTGTATATATACATTTGCCGCTATTGTAATGTTTATTTTAAACGATAAAATTAATTGGACATATGGTATTCTTTTGGCTCTTGGAAATATGATTGGTGCATGGATATCCAGCAGATGGGCTGTTAAACAAGGTGATTTTACGGTACGTATCATTTTAATTGTAGTGGTTTCTGCAATGGCCATTCGTTTATGGTTTTTCAATTGATTTTCAAATAAGTAATATCTATACAGTATCTAAAAAAGATGTATTTCTTATAAGTATTTTTGCATTAAAATTAAATAGCAATGACTCGTACATTAGATAGCTTGAAATGGAGATACGCCACAAAAAAATTTGATACTAATAAATTATTGAGCGCTGAGAAGTTAGATCTTATAAAAGAAGCATTTAATTTAACAGCCACCTCGTATGGTTTGCAGCCTTTAAAGCTCTTAGTTTTTAGCGATAAAAATTTACAACAAGAATTGGTGAAGCACACTATGGACCAAGTGCAATTGGCACAAGCATCGCATGTGCTCGTGTTTTGTATTGAGTTGAATATTGATAAAGATTATATAACTCAATACTTTAAAAGAATTAAGGGTCTTAGAAATACCAGTGATGAGATACTAGAGCCTTTTAAAAATTTCTTAATAGATGATTTTGAAGGACAAACGCAATTAAAGATTGAAGATTGGGCAACGAAACAAGCCTATTTAGCTATGGGTAATTTATTGACGGTTTGCGCCATTGAAGGGATAGACGCTTGCCCAATGGAAGGATTTTCTCCAGAGAAATATGACGAAATCCTTAAATTAAAAGGACAAAATCTAAAATCAGTGTTAGTAATGCCAATTGGTTATAGAGCAGAAGATGATATGTTTGCTAGCCTTAAAAAAGTAAGAAAGGAATTAAATAATAGTATTCTAGAACTATAAATGAGCAACACAAGGTATGTGATGCTCATATTAATAACATTATTGCACGATTACTTTTTTACCATTAGCTTTAAAATCGGCTCCCATGCCTGATACAAATCCTTTAAACGTACTTTCTATAAAACTAGCAGTAAGGTCAAAATCCATGTCTTGAACCACAAATACTCCTGACAGTTTACTCTCTGCAATACTTAAATCACTTAAATTAAAAGTCCCTAAATCAGAGCTTAAGGTTCCAGTATAAGCACCTGCTTCATTTTTCATTATGGTCATAGTTGAAGCTACATCACCTTGAGGAGTATCTTCAATTAATAAACTCCAAGTGCCAATATATGGATCTACTTTAATGCTTTTACTCGACCCGCAACTTGTAAAAACAAATAACGATACAATGCCTAAAATAAAATATGCTTTTTTCATAAGATTGATTGTTTAGTATTGAAAAATACAAAACTTTTTATAAAAATATAAGAATAGCTTTAAACTTTTTTAATCGATTAAAATCTTCTTAATCATTTTCGCAATGCACAATTAAATCGTAATTTTGACTCTAATAATTATAAACCAAATTGCTATAATATGCCAGGATTTGAATTGTTTGGAGAGCTAGAACGTAAGGAGTTAAATGATGTTTTAGATAATGGTGTACTCATGCGTTATGGTTTTGATGGAATGAGAAATGGTCACTGGAAAGCCAAAGAACTTGAATACGAGCTTAAAAAAGAATTAAAAGTAAAGCATGCTCAACTAGTATCAAGCGGAACTGCTGCAGTCTCAATTGCCTTAGCCGCTGCTGGAATAGGAGCTGGAGATGAGGTTATTATGCCAACCTTTACTTTTGTAGCTAGCTTTGAGGCTATTATGATGCTGGGAGCTATTCCAATATTAGTTGAAATAGATGATACCTTGACGCTAGATATTGAAGCTACAAAAAAGGCAATCACGTCTAAAACTAAAGCTATAATGCCAATTCACATGTGCGGAAGTATGGCAAACTTAGATGCTTTAAAAAGAATATGTGAAAAACATAATTTGGTTTTAATTGAAGATTCTTCGCAAGCTACAGGAGCAACTTACAAAGGGAAACCACTTGGTAGTATAGGAGATTTGGGATGTTTATCGCTAGATTTTGTGAAGATTATTACAGCTGGAGAAGGTGGTGCAGTGTTAACCAATAATGAAAAATTTTATAGTAATGCCGATTATTTTTCAGATCATGGTCATGATCATGTAGGAAACGATCGTGGTGCTGAAACACATCCGTTTTTAGGGTATAATTTTAGAATTTCAGAATTGCATGCTGCTGTTGGTTTGGCTCAGTTAAGACGTTTAAATGAATTTGTAGCTATTCAGAAGAAAAACTACATGATTATAAGAGAAGCCTTATCTGAAATTCCAGAAGTTATATTCAGAAGTGTTCCTCAAGGAGGAGAGGAAAGTTATTCGTTTTTAAGTTTCTTTTTGCCGGATTTGGAAACTACTAGAAAAGTGTCTGAAGCTTTTAAAGAAAATGGGGTAGATGCTTGTTTTCACTATCATGACAATAATTGGCATTTTATTAGGAAATGGGAACATCTTAAAAACTTAAAAACATTGTACCCTTTATCACAAGAAGTGAAAGAAGGATTATCTTATTTAAAGAATAAAACGTTCCCTCAGTCAGAGCACTATATTGGACGTAATATTTCTTGTCTTATTAAATTGTCTTGGACAGAAGAAGAGGTTAAGGAAAGAGCAATAAAAATGACTCAAATTATTAAAGATATATCTGTTCTTAATAATTAACATACTCAATAATCTCTAATTCATAACCAATAATACCAACACGTTTGGTTTGTTCGCTGTTTGAGATAAGTCTTAGTTTATTGTCACTTTTTTGTTATTACTTTAAATTAACTACCTTTAATTTACTGACAATAAGAGTTTTTGGTCTTGTTAATTATTTGAAGCAAGACGATTAAAAATATATTTCACTTTTAATTGTTTATCTTTATTATTGACAACAACCAATGAAAAAGATATTTAATATACTTGTTTTCATCTTTTTTGGCTTCAATGCTAATGCACAATCTCTTTCAGAAATAGGGCTTCCCTATATACATAATTATTCGCCAGATGATTATGATGCCTTTGATCAAAATTGGGGAGCAACCCAAGATTCTTTAGGTATAATGTATTTTGCAAATGGAGATGGAGTTCTGTCGTATAATGGTGTAAAGTGGGACTTAATACAATTGCCAAATAAAGCAACCGTTTTTGCATTAGCTAAAGGAAAGAAAGGTGAAATATATGTTGGCGCTATTGATGAGTTTGGATATTTAGAAGCGAATAATATAGGGCAACTTACATATATTTCTTTACTACAAAGATTACCAAAAAACTTACAAGATTTCGGTGAGATTAGAACAATTTGTTCGACTAAAGAGGGTGTGTTTTTCAATTCAAAGAAATATATTTTTAAATGGGATGGAACAAAATTTGAATCTTGGGAAAATTCAGGGGATTCCTATATGTTTTCTGTGAACAACACTATTTTAAAGAGATTTAAAGGAAAAGGACTAATGGCGTTTAAAAACGACCAGTTTGAATTAGTCGCAAAAGGGGAATTGTTTGCCAACAGAAAAATATATTCTATTCTACAATTTAATGACAATGAATTTTTAATAGTAACTAGAAACAAGCTTTTCGTTTTCGATGGGAAAAAATATGAGGATTTTAAAACCAATACACCTCGTTTTTTTGAGGATAATATAATATATACAGGAGTAGCTTTAAATAAGGATACATTCGCTTTAGGATCACTTAATAAAGGTCTTTTAATATTCGATAGCGGTGGCCGTAAAAACAGTATTCTTTCTGAAAATGATGTATTGAGATCAAATGGGGTTTTAGGGCTTTATAAAGACAGATCTGGTTTATTATGGGCCTCACTAAATTCTGGCATAGCAAAAATTGAATACCCATCCCCTTTTACCTTTTTTAACAAATATAATAACGCCCCCAATTTGATTTTTGCATTTCAAAGATATCACGAAAAATTATTTATTGGCGGACTAGAAGGCTTATTTTATTTAGATAACAATAAGCACTCTGATAATAATTTGTTTGCGCAAATAGAAGGTGATTTTGGTGGTGTTTGGGACTTGATTCTTTTTAAAGATAAAATGCTAATTGGTTCCAATTTTGGGGTTTTTGAAGTGGGCAAAAATAAAAAGCCTAAAAAGTTAGTAGATTTAAAAGTGTCATCATTATATCAATCTAAAATAGATAGTAACAGAATATTTATTGCTTCAGAATCTGGGCTGTATTCAATGTATTTTAAAAATGGTAAATGGGAACTTGAACACAAATTTCAAGGAGTAAACACATTTGTTGATAAAATAGAGGAAAAAAGCAATGGTGATTTGTGGTTAAGTTTAGATTTAAATGAATTAATAAGTATAACATTTAATACTATAAATGATGCTGAAAACTTAATAAAACCAAAAGTTAGAAAATTTACTCCCAAAGACGGATTACCAGATAATATTGGAAAACCATACATCATTGAAGATACTATATATTTTTCTTCAGATAGTGAGGTTTATAAGTTTGATTCAGAATCTCAAAGATTTTTCAACGATAAAAAATTGTTTATTAAGTTAGGTGTTGAAGATAAAAAAGTAAAAATCAACTTTATAGATAATAAAAATCGTATTTGGCTCATTGAATATGAGGGAGAAAAGCGAATAGATCAACTAATGGCTGTTCAAGAGAAAGATGGCACATATAATTTAAATAGTTTAAACGAAGAAAGAATAATTGAATTACGCAAATTTGGACTTTATGCTGAATTGGAAGATAGTATCATTTGGTATAAAGGGAAACAAGGGGTCGTTAGACATGATTTAAAAATAAATCCCTATAAAGCTGGAGCCGTTTCAAACACACTAATATCCAATATAACCATAAAAAACGACTCAATTATTTATGGTGGTTACGAGTCAAATATGACGCCTCGAATACCCTTTAAGAACAATCAACTTCGATTTAACTATGCAAGTACTAATTTTTATGACGAATCTAAAAATGAATACCAATATATGCTGGCAGGGTTTGATGAAAATTGGTCATCATGGTCTTTAGAAACCCAAAAAGATTATACAAACATTCCAGAAGGGGACTATCATTTTAAAGTGCGTTCAAAAAATATTTTTAATCATATTGGAGAAGATGATAGTTATTCCTTTACCGTATTACCACCTTGGTACAGAACCTGGTGGATGTATCTCCTTTATGGTTTAGGGACCATTGCATTGCTATCACTAATACTACAGTGGCGATCAAAAGAACTGCGAAGAAAAAATGAAAATTTAGAAAATCTTGTGGCAGAACGGACGACGGAGATCCATCACAAAAACGAACTGCTTATGCACCAAACAGAGAAGTTAGTGCAAATTGATGAAGCCAAGACAGAACTATACGCAAACATCACTCATGAATTTAGAACACCACTTACTGTAATTCTTGGAATGGCGGACACCTTGAAATCTAATGTAAAAAACAACCATTTTAAAGACACCGATAAGTCTCTGGAAATGATTCGGCGTAACGGAAAGAACTTATTGCAATTGGTTAATGAAATGCTGGATTTGGCAAAAGTAGAAAGTGGCTCCTTGGATTTGAATTTGGTACAAACCGATGCCATTCCGTTTGTAAAGTATTTGAGTGAAAGCTTTCATTCACTAGCAGAATCCAAGAAAATTAATCTTACTGTTTATTCCGAAATTGATACTTTGGAAATGGATATTGATGTGAATAAAATGGCATCCATTGTTTCCAATTTACTTTCAAATGCCATAAAATTCACATCGGCAAATGGCAAAATATTTGTCCATCTTAACAAAATCCAAACAAAAGACGATGAATTTTTATCAATAAAATTCAAAGACACCGGTTTAGGGCTAACAGAAAATGACATAACCCATCTATTTGATCGCTTCTATCAAGTAGATGACGTATCGTCTCAAAAGCGTAGCGGTACAGGTATTGGTCTTTCTTTAGCCAAAGAATTTGTGGAATTAATGAACGGAACTATTGATGTAGAGAGTACTCTTGGTAAGGGAAGCACCTTTACGGTACAAATACCAATAACCAATAATGCGGTTAAAACAGTAGACGCAAAAATAACGGTAGAACCACCTATTAAAAAAACATCAAATAGTACTAAAACGGAATCAACAGTTTTAGATGAGGCTTCTGTATTACCCTTGGCGCTTATTGTTGAGGATAATGAAGATGTGGCCCATTATTTAAAAGCTTGTCTAAAAGGGAAGTACCAAACCATACATGCCATCAATGGGAATTTGGGTATAGACATGGCATACGAAAAAATACCAGACATCATTATCAGTGATGTTATGATGCCTGGCAAAGATGGTTTTGAAGTGTGTGCCGCATTAAAATCTGATGAACGAACAGATCATATCCCCATTATACTCTTAACGGCGAAAGTAACTACTGAAGATCGGTTAACAGGGCTGGCGCATGGAGCAGATGCCTATCTAGCAAAACCCTTTAACGAAAAAGAACTATTTATCAGATTGGACCAATTGGTTTTAGTTCGAAAAAAACTAATCGACAAAATTAAAAAAGAGGGCTTTATTAAATTCCTTAACAATAGGGCTGAAAACCCTGAAACAAAATTTCTTCAAAAAGTCATAAAATTAGTTAATGAGGAAATCAGTAACGCAACTTTTGGTGCATCAGACCTTGCTAGCAAGTTACATTTAAGCGAATCTCAAGTCTATAAAAAACTAAAAGCCATTACCGATAAATCTACAGCGGTTTTTATACGATCTATCCGACTACAAAAAGCAAAAGAACTCTTGCAAACTACTAATAAAACCATTTCCGAGATTGCTTATGAAGTCGGTTTTAACGACCCATCCTGGTTTAGTCGTGCCTTTAAAGAAGAATTTGGCTTTGCACCAAGCGATTTTCTTAAATAACATATTTTAAATAGTTTAACACAAAAAACACCTCTTGTCTTGCAATAATACTGGCTCTTCTTTTATCAATTCACAAATACTGCTAGACTTTGATTAAATAGTACATGATGTTTTTATGGTATAACCGTAACCTTGTATAGCTCTTTTCTTTTTTAGACTAAAATATTCTAAGTATAATAATTAATATGGAAATTATGAAATCACTAGGTAAATTAATGACAGCTGTATTATTGACTTTAACACTATGTAGTTGTAGCAGCGACAACAATGATGAAGCACCCAATCAAGCCCCAGAGGCTTTTGACCTAATTGCTATTGGAGATGGGGCAATTGAAGTAGAGGTCGATAGTCCGACGTTCAGTTGGAATCCAGCCATAGATCCTGAAGGTGGTCCAATAAGTTATCAACTGATTTTGGGTACTAATATCAATCCGACTAATTTTATTGTCAACAACAACAGTAATACAACGCATACTTTTCCGTATAGGCTGCGATATATGGAGCAGTGGTTCTGGAAAGTGATTGCAACCGACAATGCAGGGAAATCTACCACAAGCGAGACTTTTAGTTTTAAAACCCGCAATCTTAAATTTCCTTCAACAGCCGTTAATCCAAATCCAATGTTCTCGCCAAGATATGGTCATAGGTCTGTCGTCTTTAATAACAAAATGTGGGTCATCGCTGGGTATGATGGTGTTTTAAAAAATGATGTATGGAACAGTAGTGATGGAATAACTTGGACACAGTTAACTGCTTCTGCAGGGTTTACTCCTAGGTTTAGACCCACTTCTGTTGTTTTTAATAATAAGATTTGGATCATTGGTGGGAATGTGAATGAAGATGGAACAAATGCAAATGATGTATGGAGCAGTCCAGATGGAATAACTTGGACACAAGTTACTGCAGCAGCGCCCTTTTCAAGTAGACAAGACCACACGTCTGTAGTTTTTGATGATAAAATTTGGGTTATTGGCGGAAATGAGGGAGGTACAGCTTATAGAAATGATGTGTGGAGCAGCTCTGATGGCCTAAGTTGGACACCTGTGGCAAACGCTCCTGAATTTACAGCAAGGAGGGGGCATACGTCCATTGTCTTTGATAATAAAATGTGGGTCATTGCGGGGAACGACAGCGGGCTTAGAAATGACGTGTGGTCTAGCTCAAATGGTGTGGACTGGATTTCTGTTGCAGAACCTGGTCAATTCAATAGTAGTTGGTACCATACCTCTGTGGTCTTCGATTATAAAATGTGGGTCATTGGTGGGTCTGGTAACAACGATGCTTTTGGCAGTACCGATGGAACTGAATGGACTCCAGTGTCAACTGCTCCAAATACACCTACATGGAGGAGACATAGTCATACTTCTTTGGTTTTTGATGATAAAGTCTGGGTAATCGGTGGCTTTGATAATAATATTCCTGGCGGTTTAACAAACAACGTATCGGTTTTAGAATAGAAGCATGCATATTTTGATGTTTTATTCAAATTCATAAATACTGCTAGCCTTTGATTAAATAGTGAATCACCAGCTACCGCTAAGCCCCCAGCTACCGCTAAGCTCCGCTTAGTGGTCTCTGCACAGACCGTGTTGCCATTAAGCGGGGAATCCACATCTATTTGTTTATAAAATAAAAAAATATTAGTTGACTTTAGTACATGACAAAAATTTAGAATAAAAATTCAATAACTTTATTTTCAATATATTACATTTTGTAGGCTTTATAGACCTCACAGGTTTTTAAAACCTGTGAGGTCTTGATGTGCTTGAAAACTTCTGGTAGATTATTTTTTAAAAATAATTTTTGTCACGTACTTAATTAGTTGACACTAAAAATTCAGCAAAGTTCTTTTCTTTTTAAAAGCATAAAACACACCATTTTTCTTTAATGCATAAATACTGCTAGACTTTGACCAAATAGTGAAAGTCTTTTTTATGAGTTAACCTTAATTTTATAAATAAATCAATAACCGTCATTGCAATCCCGACAGTAGCGTCGGGAGTGGCAATCTCACGATGCAACTGTCATTGCGAAACCTTTAGGTTGTGGCAATCTCATTAATAGGAGTTCCCATTAAAAAATTACCACGACTTTATAAAAAGTCCCGCAATGACAAACATAAAAACCAAAGAAGAGAAAACACGAAGTAGGAAGCAATTAAACGATTCAACAATTAAACGAATAAACGAATAAACGATTCAACAAATAAACACTAACACAGATACCATGAAACATTCATAACTAAAACTTGATACCCAAGGACAATGATTATATGGATGTTACATGTGACAATAGAAAAACAATAAATATAAACACATGAAAACAGTACTCATATTCCTAGCAGCGGTGCTAATCGCCTTTACGGCAACAGCCCAACAAGGCATCAATTACAAAGCACTTGTTAAAGACAATTTGGGCAATGTGGTAGCCAACCAAACCATAGATGTTAGGTTTACCATTATAGCCGATACTGGCCCAACCAATGTGTATGTAGAAACACATACAGGCGTAGCAACGGATGCCAATGGCATAGTAATACTTAATATAGGAGAAGGCACCACCAGCGATGTGTTTACAGACATTGCTTGGGGAAGCGACACGCACGCTTTAAAAGTAGAGATAGATATAGAGCAAGATACCTCTTTTGTAGATATGGGCACCACACAGTTTATGGCAGTGCCGTATGCCTTGAGTGCA
>Ga0316205_10001715_pt1 | contig 25865 bp, 23 predicted proteins | sample 3monthpyrite_MG_FD_204941 | JGI IMG/M metagenome (GOLD analysis project Ga0316205, IMG submission 204941) | Microbial mat bacterial communities from mineral coupon in-situ incubated in ocean water Damariscotta River, Maine, United States -... | ecosystem: Environmental > Aquatic > Marine >... | reverse complement strand
CCATCGTAACTGAGTCTTGTAATATCTAGCTGATCATTGACTACACTTCTGTCACGAATAATTTGAGTTATATTGTCTCTATCGTCATATGTGTAGCTTGTTACGTGATTTAAATGATTAGTTACTGATAACCGCCGGTTTGAATCATCATAAACAGTTGTGGTCGTTTTTCCTCGGGCATCGGTAACTGAATTACGGTTTCCCTTATTATCGTAAGTGTAGGTTGCACTTAGGCTGGGAACCTCTACCCCTGATATACGATGAAACATTTTCGTGACATAACGCCCACCATATGTTGCTCCGTATTCATTTTCGATAACGTGTCCATCGGGTAAAGTCGTGGTGAGTACGTTACCCTGAGTATTGTAGGTGTAGTTGGTACTTAAATAGGTGACATCATCTATAAAGCGTTGCTCTTCCTGCACCGTTGTGGCACTGCCATTTGTGTCGTGATTATATATCCACTGGGTTTTAAACTGTTTGGTTAAATTTAAGCTGGATATGGTCGTTTCAGAATCTTTTAAATTACCGTCATAAGTATAGGTAGTGGTTATAATTTCACCACTTAGCAGTGTAGTTACTTCAGTCAGTAAATTGCTATTACTATTAAAAGTACGGTCTACCAGTTTAATTAAAGTACCCGTAGCTTCACTGCCTTGATATATCTGCTCTTTTAGTTTATTACCAAAGCTATCCAGAGTGTAGCGGGTTTCATTTCCAAGCGCATCGCGCATAAACTCAATAAAACCTACACTGTTAAATTGGTAAACCGTCGTTGCTGTTTTAAGAAACACGCCTGCATCGTCGGTGATTTTTTCTTGAACCGTAGTTTGAAAAGGTGAAATAGTAAAATCATATGTCCATACGCTATTGCCATATTTTTCTTTAATTGCCTGATCTTTCGCATTATAAGTGATAATAGCTGGTGTAGCATTTAACCCCTCCTGAATATGCGTGATATTATGGTAATCACGATAAACAATTTCATTTCTAAAGTTTCGATATGTATCCTCATATTTATAAATGGATACTTTTCCATCAAGGCCATCAACGCCCGTTAAATTACCCAGTGTTTTTCCATCAACAGTAAGATCATGCTGATAAGTGACTACTCGACCATCATTTGATGTAATCGTACTGATACGGCCTGTACCTTGATTATAGGCAAAGGTTACATTGTTACCGACTGCACCACTTGCTTGTCGCACCTCAATTTTTTCTAAACGATGCACGTAAGATGATATAAACGATTTACTCGGATCAAGCGTATTGGGTGAGCTACCCCACAAAGGTAATTTACCCTGCTGGTCATAAGTAAATTCTAAACTATTACCCTCTACATCAAACGTGGCGGTTAAGCGACCCTGTAAATCATAGTTATCTTTTTCGCCTTTGGGGTAGGTAACAGTAAAACTTCCATCAGGGTTTTTAACCAGGGTATGGCTTTGACTTCCTATACTATTATCTGGCTGATAAAAATTACCGGTTCTAATATATCGATTTATATTGCCACAGCCATGTCGAATTACGACAGATTGATCTGGATATTCAAATAAACGCTTATTAAATTGAAATGCCCATCCATAACCTAATGGGCTATCGTATAAAGTATTACTGGAATAGGTACGCGAAATTTTTATCGGATAGACACCATTTACCACCATATCGGTTCTTTTAAAGGTTTCTTCCCCCGACTGAAATACAATTTTATTTGGCCCACCCGGTTTATCGCAACACATCCCTGCTTCACATGGCGGTGGCGGTGGAAAAGGGCCCGGTGGTGGCGGGTAGGGTATTGAAACGTGCGCACTAACAATAGGCATTATTAATAAAAATAATAAAAAACCCATAAAATTCATTTTTATTATTTTTAAATAAAAATCAGTTTTAATCATTAACATTATAAATCATCCGAATTAATATTTTTTTCCATTTCTTTAATTTGCCTGTACTGTTTCAAGGCCTCATCAGCTGCGGCTTGATTACCCAAAGCCGTATATGCATTATCTAGATAAATATAAGCTTGTGCATTCACTGGATTAATTTCCAGGATATGCGATGCATCAGACAAAACATTATTCCATAATTGATTCTGCACATTAATCATCGCCCTTAATCCTAGCGCCTTTTCATTACTTGAGTTTAAATCTAATAGCTTATTGACTTCGGTTAAGGCTCTCACATTTTGATTTAATCGAAAGAAACTGTGTGCCAGACCATACAATGCATCTTCATCATTGGTATTTTTTGAGAGTATTTTAAAGTAGTAATAATTCGCTTTTGTATACTTGCGGCTACTCTTTTCCTGCTCGGCTTTTTGTAGCATAGTCAACCTATCTGCCTGCACGGAAAAAGATATGTTTAAAAAAAATGTCAGACAAAAAGTAATTTTTAAATATTTTTTTATACTATTTTTATGATTAAGCATTGTATTTCCTGCGCTTACTGGGCCAGATAAAGAGAGCCACGATAATAACTACTCATACCCGTTGTTGTGTTTGTGGCTTTTATACTAAAGGTATACACACCTTCTTCATCAACTAAAATATTATTAGCATCTACAACGGTTGCGTTAAAATCATAACCCCTCCACTCAAAGCTATGATTGATTGGCGCACCTGCTCCATCCATTGCACTTAAAGGGCCATCAAACAATGTAATTGCATCCGAGTCATCATGGTTAGCCGTGCAGGTAAGATCTGAACTAAGGCAAGGCTTTAACAAACGAATACTAACCGTGGCATCCTGATCTATCTGATAGACAATTTGAGAAACCTGTTCGAAGCTGTGAACAACAGTATGGGGCGTAGCTATGACTTCAATATTGGGCGCTTCGCCGGAAACCTTAGGTTTATTACCTTTTATAATGACAGAATCTTTTCGTAAAAAAGTCACTTTAAATAATGATAAAGATAGCGTATTAAAATTTATTTTATTATCGATAGTCCTTAAGTCCCAGACAAACGAGTGCTCACCAACATCTACAGCTTCATTTAAAACAACACGTGATCCATTAACAAGAGATATGCGACTTGGCTGATACATCGTACAATTAAAACTGGCGTACTTATTTTCACGTACATTTATCATTGTGTAACCTATATTTCCGCACCCATAATCAGCTGGTAGTGTATCAGTCCGATTAAATATATTTGTACTTAAACCACTTACTGCTATCAACTCAAAACGATAAGCTTCATCTGGTAAATACACATTACCCGTTCCCATACCGTCCCAACTCATGGTTTTTAAACCGGCAGTTGTAAATGTCTGGGATATTTCAGCAATTAAATTAGCGTTGGTTGAATCCTGCTCAGGAAAAAAACGTAAATGAACAGTAGCTGGTGAGCCCAGATCAAACCTTACATTTACCTGCTCCCCATTTACAGGGTTTATGCTATATGTATCATGACTAACATTGGTGATAGATGTGTGATTTAAACTTAATTGCACGGTTGTTTGTGCAGTATTGCCTGCTTTATCATTTACAGTTAATCTTAATGTTTTATCGCCACTTGATTCACCAAGCGAACTACCTAAATCAGCAAAGGGCCAACTCATCAACTCACCTGCAGGAACTCTTCCCGTTGAAGATGACAATATTCGATAATCCGTTTCTATTGGTGTAAAGCCATTTGCGACTTCTACAGTATAATTCAGCTGATTAACATCATTTGCAGTACCCAGAACAGCAAGCGGGGCCACTTCATATGCCGCGTTAGTGAGCGATGCATCGAACAGGGCTTGCGGCAATGTATTATCTACTATGATGTTATTTACACTTCGCACAGGAATACCGTCGACACTGATAACAAAAGAATAATTTCCATCTAAAACAATATTTGGTACTGAGTCGGTTCCATTCCAGCTCGTGTTTATAAGTAGACCAACGCCCGATGCCAATATTTTTATCGTTGCGTTAGAGGAATTTCGTACTTCTACACTCCAGTTAACGGGCTCACCAAACACGGCCGATAAATTCACTACATCTAGGATACCGGGTGAATTACCCGGTGAAATATAATTCGAATCCACTAATACATTGGTTGCTATCGTCGTCTGGTTTGCCTGTATAGCAATTGAATCCAGTAACACTGAGGCAGTTTGATTTGAACCATTTATGGTACTTCGAATATCAGTGATTACAGTAGTGCCCCACCAGTTATTCGCCAGGTTAAAAACTGTTGAGGCTGATATATTAATTAAATACAAATTTGCCGTCGTATTACTGTAGATATCATTATTACTAATTGTTGGCGAAGGATCGGCTACAAATGGATAGTATGATAAAGTTATACCATAAGCATTATTTATAATAGTGTTTGAATTTATTAGTGGATTTGTATTTCCTGATATATATATTCCGTATTGATTATCTGTAATAATTGAATTACTTACCGTACCCGAAACAACGCCATTAATAAAATAAACCCCATAAGTAGCATATTGAATAATTGCATTATCAATCAATACATTACTGGCTGACGCCTCAATACTAATACCCGCCCAATCTCCTGCTGATGGTGAATCAAGCTGAGATGTAAAAACAACTGGGTTAAGTTGTGTGCCAGCAACCAGTAACCCACCTTCAATAATTAAATTCATATCTGCAGCAAACTGCAAAACAGCACCTGGATCTATGGTTAATGTGGCACCCGATTTTACAGTAACGGTACCCGCAGCCTGATAAGTTACACCTGCGGTTAACCTCATATCTGTTGAAATAACAAGTGGTAGATAGTTATTCGGCACTGGGTTACCACCGGGAGCATCTAATAAACCGCTATAATCAACTATCGGTGCTATTGCATCGGGGCTCGAATTATTATCAACTGACGTAAAATCTTGTATCGTTATAGCTATGTCATTAATAACAGTGCTATTCCACCAGTTACCGGTAGCATCAATAATGTTTCCGCCAAAAAACCATCTTGTATATATATTAAAACTACTATTACTGTGTATTGAGTTTGCATTTATTACAGGCTGCGGATCACCACCCACAAGCCTGGTACCTGATAGATAAAACCCAAATTCATTATTTGAAATTGTATTGCCTGAATTAAAAATGGGTGCTGAATTCCCGTATAAATAAGCTCCGTACTTATTATTAGAAATAATTGAGTTTGTTACCGTACCTGATGCTTCATCAAAATATATCCCATTCTCTGCATATTCAATGACTGCATGGTCAATAACAACATTCGTGGCCGAACTATTAATACGTATACCATCCCAGTCAAGTGCCGCAGGCATTGCCGATTGTGAGGTAAACATAACCGGGTTTTCCTTTGTACCGTTAACCTGTAAAGCACCATCAACAATCAGACTCATACCCGTACTAAACTGTATTTCGGTATTCGCCTCAAGGGTTAAGGTGACACCTGATCTAACAATAATATCACTGGTAGCTAAATAGGGTGTGCCTGCAACCAATACTGTATCGGTTGTTATATATGATGGTAAATAAACGCCTGAAACAGGGTAAGGAACACCGTTGGCGGTATCTAGAAAACCTTTATAGTCAATTGTGACATACACAAACACAAAATCAGTGTCGGTACTATCATAAATTGATGCGGAAATTTCACCCGGTATTGTCGTATTCCACCAGTTTCGAGTGGCATCAATTATGCTATTTCCTGTAGGCGGATAACCCGATGCAGATATATTATAATATCTATTAGTATGTATTTCGTTTGCATTAATAATAGGCTGGGGACTTACACCGTTATTTCCTCTTATATTTAAACCCATTGTATTATTAGTAATTACATTTCCCAGGTTAATCGTTGGGTTCGATGCACCACTTAATGTAAGACCATTATAATTATTGGTTATTGTATTACCCCTAATTAGAGGTGAAGCACTGGTGATAGCAATACCACTACCTTTCAGATAAGTATTGCTATTACTATTTATTGTATTAAAATCAATTTCTGGTGATGCATTCGTTACATTAATTCCATTAGAAAGATTGTCGTGAATATTGTTATTACTCGCTATGCCCCCTGCTCCATCAAAATGAATACCGGTGTAATTAGTTTTAATCTCGCTATTGGTTATACTCGTATTATTACTAGTCGCTTTAATTCTAACGCCTATATTGGCATATTCGATAACAGCCCAATCAATAAGAGTATTAATTGAAGCCCCATTTATTACTATTCCACTCCAGCTCGATTCAGAAATCAAACCATCTTGAGAAGTAAAAATAACAGGTGAAACCTGCGTACCATTGACTATTAGTGTTCCATCTACAATCAAATCCGTACCATTGGCAAACCTTAAAACTGCGCCTGATTCAATAGTCAATGTTACGCCAGGTCTCACAATGACATCACTACTGGCAATATATGGCATACCTGCGATTAGCGTAGTATCTGTCGAGATGAACACAGGCAAATAAACACCTGAAATGACAAATGGATTACCATTTGGCGAATCAAGAAAACCTTGAAAATTTATAAATGGATATACCGAAAATGAAGTATTAGAATCAGAATGATCAACTATCGTGTTGGCAATATCACTTATAACCGTGGAGCCCCACCAGTTTCCTGTTGCATCAATAACTATATTCTCACCCTGAGTATATCCTCCACCTACCTGAATGTTATCACCGGTAGTACCATATTTATTTGTATGTATTTCATTTCCATTAATAACTGGCAGCGGATTGTTACCAGCGCTTCCTGTTAAATACAGACCATATTGATTATCAGTAATTACGTTTCCAGAATTTATCGTTGGACTAGAAGCACTGAAAATATCAATTCCTCTGGAATTAAATGTGATTGTGTTTCCTCTGATTTGAGGTGACGAGCTATTTAAATAAATTCCATAATTGTTATTACTAATGGTATTTGCGTTTAGTTCACCATTAGCATTATTAAAATATACACCACTATTACTATTATTCTGGATGACACTGTTACTAACAATATTATTGCTACTACCCGGTTTAAGCTCTACTCCAGTTCTAGCCCATTCAATAATTGCATTATCAATATAGCTTGTTGCACCTGCATTTATTACCACACCGGCCCAGCTACCTTTGGTTGCAGTTAGTGATGTGAGTTGAACCTGATTGGTATTTGTAGCTAGTATGCGTAACTCACCATTAACTGTCAGAGATGCACCCGCCCCAAACTGTAATTCAGTACCCGCCTGTATTACAAAAGTAACCCCTGGATCTACAGTTAAACTGGTTGAAATAATATAAGGCTGCGACACTGCACCAGGCGTCCATACAGTATTTGCTGATATTACCGTACCATTTTGTACTCTATTGATTGTATTATCATATTGAACTTGTAATGTATTTGATAACGGGCTTGCTCCATCAGAATCTGTTGCCACTGCATGTATATCATTAATACCATCCAGTAAAAACACGTCAATTGCAATATTGCCACTTGAGTCACTTGTTGTTTGCTGTTGCAGAACGCCATTTACATAAATATCAACATTTGTTAATGGTTGCGAAGTACCAGTGATTTGAAATGGATTTTGAGTTGTGGAGGATGTTACCGGATTTAAGATGGGTGCTGTGGGTAGTGCGACTATCGGCGATAGTGTGACACTCCCCATAACGGCGCGCTGTAATACTAAAAAATCAGCAACATTTAAAACACCATCAGGGTTGCCTACTGGGGCGACATCGGCAACTAATAACTCTGTTGCGGTTGGAGTTTCAAGATCATTTACCAGCCGATTTAATACAACTAAATCACCCGCATTAAGCAGACCATCTGTTGCACCTCTGGGTGCAAGATCTCCCGCGACATACTGCGCTGCATTTAACAATACTGTTTGACATAACAGTATTAAGAATATCCCTATGCGTATTTTCATTTTTCGCCCTAATCTATTTATTCTTTCTAACTATTGATTTAAAATAATTGATGGAACAGGGCCTGTAACCTCAACACCTGAGATATCAAAATATTTAATTGAATCAACTACCGGTGTTCCTGCAAAAGAATAGAGACTATTATCCGCTGATAATACTATGGCAAATCGAGCCTCATAAAACTGAAGACTTCCTACAGGGCTTATAATATTAATGGTAAATTCATCTCCAACTCTAACCCAACTCGCCTGTTTCTGGGAGGTTAGATTATTAGGCTGGTCATCAAACACCAGAAGAACAGGAAGATTATTAGTTACTCCACCTACTGAATCAACAATGGGAGCCGTCACTTTAATTTCAACTGCACCATATGTAGGAAACTCGTTAGAGGTGTTTTGCACTCTTGGCTTTATCAATACATGCTTATTCGGTTCAAGCGTAGACAACGGGTTTGTTAAGATATTTTGATTGAAACTATAAGGCACATAAGAAAATGAACTACTTACACCCGTACCTGGTAGAATTTCCATGCTAATTTGAACATCATTCACATGGCTAGACAAATAAGGGTAAGTAACATCGGGCGTAACTGTAACATTAAAATAACCAGAACCAATAGGCAGTGAAGCGGGCAAATCCAGAATAATAATCTTTAACCAGCTGCCATGACTTGAAGCATCTGGGATTAAATCACCCCATATATTATTTCCATGATCACCAAACCAGGCAGCACTCATTTTGTCCGGATATACTTTTGAAATAGCTCGAATATTTGCGGTTACATCTACAGGATTTAATGTATCGGAATCGGAGGTAAAGGTAACTGTAGTATTATTTTTTGTCATCCCATCAGGAGACCCGACCGCTAACGTAATTGTGTCACCGGACCTGGCCGCTAAGGGAAATGTTTGTACGGCCACACAGCCTTGAAGAAACAATAAACCCAAAGAAAATAATACAACAAGCCCACGAAATAACATTTGACACTCCCTTCTCATTTGTTTTTTCTAAATCATACAGACACACAGTTTTGATAACTTGTGCGATATACATTATATTTAAATTTTTAATTATTCAGAATAAATTAATACATACAAAACGTTCAAGTTCCAATGATTTTTTAAGCTATCATAATGCAATCAATATTGGCAAGCTTTTTTTCATACTCCCCACCCATAATTTTGATGCTATCAAGCATTATTTATTTAAAACATCCGCGCAATACCCTCATGAGAAAACTGAACTTGATATGAACGAATCATAACTTTTCCGAGACATTAATGAATTTTTCTCTACTTTTATTTAATCGTCAGATTAACCCCAGAGTAGCGCGTGATCAACGCAAAAAGTTTCTCTCTCTAACTAATGCGCCCTCCGTATTGGTCAAAGCAGCTCCCAGTCGCAACGTTAACTCACCATCTCGCAACACTAATAATTTAGTGGTTGGGTTATCAAATGTATTTCGAAAAATCTCAGCAGAACGCACATAAAAACTCCATGATATAGCCCCCATTAAAAAGCTGAGTATCATACGATCTTATTTGAGCTGAGCCCAACGTACGCATTCTGACTGTTACAAACCCATCACCTTGTGAGCGACGTATATCCGGACGGCACTGCACACCAATAATATCCCCTGCCTGTACAGGGTCTATTTCCAGAAGATTAATAGTTTGCCCGCCACTGCCGGTTATAATTCTACTCCACTCACCTGGCCCATGCCGGGTCATTTCCATTGTTGGCACCGGGGGCACCACAACGGGCGGCCCAATCATTTCACTAATGGCTTCCTGCAGTTGCCCATCGTTCTCTTCATCCAGCGTTAACCCGCCCCCCTCCACCACATTCACCAACTCACTTTGCACGGTGTTCATATATTTGCCTTTACGGGCGTGCCGGTTCAAGTCCGGCCTTTGGTACCATTTACGTAGATTTAACAGGCTGTTCATGGCTTCATTAATCCTACGCTAAAATTTATCTACATTTATTTATCGACTTAATTTAGACTGTCAGGTTACGGTTTCCACAAAACAGACTAAATCATGAAGCGACTACTTGTTCTTCTCAACACGATATTAATGAGTATATCTACCTACTCATCCGGGTTACTTGCCAGTGCTGAGCTCGACCAACAAATCCATGGTGATGCGGTTGAATACCAGAGCCTGGTTGAACAGGCCTTATCTTACCGGGAAGTTACACTGCAAACTTACCAGCAAATTAAAAACAGGCTCAATCAGGGCACTCCTCTCACTGGCGAAAACATTCATACACTGAATACGGGAATCCTTCAACATCTTGCTTTGCGCAAAAAACTGTATAGTTACGCGGGCTACTACGAATATTTATTATATGACAACGATTCAGAGATAGACGATTCGACACGTTTAAAAGGTGTTATGCTTTCACTTTCTGCGGCACTGGTTTTATATGATAATTATCTGCTTGCCATTTCAATCTTTGAAGAAGACGTTAAGCTGCGCCGTTACATCAATTCAAAACATGCAGGTTATGAAATAAAAAATGCGCAACTGACAGAAATTACCCGTCAATATAATTCATTAGAAAAACGCAACCGTGTTCATAAGGCCATAAAATTTTTTGAATCCACATGGAAAAAACAAAGTTACGATTTTCAACATCAGCCATATAATTTATACCTTTATCTATTAATTACCCAAAGCCCCTCCTACAATCACATATTAAAATTCTCTCCGTTTAAAATTTTTAATCAGCAAACTAAGTATTTCACAGGCATTACTCACGACACATTATCCAGCTTAAGTAACAATGGCATTAACCTGTTCAGCCTGCTATTTGGTAATTCGATTGGAGTTGTGCAAGTGCGACAGGGGTTATTAAAAGGTAATAGCACTGCTCATGATGACATAACATCCCAGTTAAAAGCCGGTGATATATTACTTGAAAAAACACCCTTTAAATTAACCGACAAATTAATTCCCGGTTACTGGGGGCATGTCGCCATCTGGGTTGGCTCAGAAGCCGAACTAAAACAGCTAGGCATATGGAATCATCCTGTCGTAAAAAAACATCACCCACAAATACGATCTTCAAAACTGGTGGCTGAGGCACTACGCACCGGGGTTGAACTAAATCCGCTTAATAAATTCATGAACGTAGATGACCTGGCGGTACTGCGTAAAAATAACCTGAGCGATGAAAATAGAGCAAATACAATTATTCGTACCCTGCGTCAGATCGGTAAATCTTATGATTTTAATTTTGATATAGAAACCAACGATAGAATCGTTTGCTCGGAACTGATTTACGTTTCATTCACCAATACGGCCTGGCCGACAGAATCTAAACTGGGTCGCCACACTATAAGCCCAACGAATATTGCAGAGAAAGCCGGAGACAACCTGCCGTTTAAAATCGTTTCACTCTATCTAGATGGTAAACCGGTACATAGCGGCATCAACAGTGAATTTGCCCGATTAAATTAAGTCTTAAACTAATGCTTAAACTGAGAAAATGTCCGATAACATATCCATAAACATCAAAATTGAGGCGACTCAACTCAAGGCGTTTTGTGACAAGTTATTAAAGCGTTCCAGGGATATCACTAAAACCCACGATGCGCTAGTCACACTTGAGTCATTTATCGCTGTGTTTGGTGAATCCAGCCACGGTACTCCTGAATATAAAATCATAGAAGATACAATTAATAAAATAACTGAATCCAGCCGCCACGAAGTATTAAAAAAGAACAAGTTTGATTTAACACTGGCATTGAAACAGTGTAATGCCAAACTACTTGCAAGCATACACACACCTTTATCAAGAAATGGTTTTTATCAGATACTGCAAACCGCCATAGAAGAGCTCAGTGATGATGATATTCGCCTGGTCATGCTGTGGTCGGCCAACTGGATAAAAGAAGCCACCGAACTGGCACAAAAAGCCAGTGGTTACCCGGATGCAATGGACTTTAAAAAAGCGGAAATAAGCGTTGAGGAATACCAGGCAATTAAAGATATCGACCGGGTGCTCAACGCTAACACCTGACAACAAGCAACTAAATATCAACCAGTGAAGAGTAGCAAACAATTATTCATAACAATCTCATATTGTTAAGCTTGCAATAGTGAATTATCATATAAAAAAATGAAAAAGGGCGACACACATGGTCAGAAAAACTTCAAATTATTTAGACACCCGAACCCGCTTAATTATTGGTGGCATTGGTGGCATTGCACCTATCATTATCAGTTTATTAGTCGTAGATTTAGTTTCATTAATCAATGATCTACAAACCATGGACGCCATTGGACTTGCGGTTCGCTGTGCGGTACTGATTTTTATTGGTGCACTCGTTGGGTATTTACATCAGGATGAAAGTGAACCTTTCAAAGTATTTCAGCTAGGAATAGCGGCCCCCGCATTACTCACAACTGCAATTAATGGCTACGGTGTTGTCGGCCCGAATGCAGCACTTAAAGAAATGAAAGCCGAAAACACCCATCAACACAACAACTGGTCACTACAACTCATATCCAGCGCACATGCTACCGAGACACGTAAGAATAAATACAATTATATAAATTCTAATTCTTTTCAGGAACCTAAAGTCAGTAATTTTGAACGTTTTCTACGCGGCCTGATTGGCAAAAGAATAACCACAAAGGGGGATGACTGGTTTGTTATCGTTGGCTCTCACACCAATGCTGAAAAAGCTAAAAGACAGGCTGCAAAACTCGATAATAAAAAATTTCTCGCTAAAGTATTTCAACCCGTCAACGGTTCAAAACACTATGCGGTTGTCATAGGCTCGAACCTGAATATGAGTGAAGCGAAATTACTTAGAAAAAAAGCGCTACAGAAGGGTCTACCTAAAGATACTTTTTTGTGGCGTCATTAGGCTTGCTTTATTGAGTACGCCCGTTGACATGCCTGGTTGCTAAGAAAATAGAGTATTGGAGAATATTTAACACGTTATTTCAGATGACGCTATCTTGATTTAAAGCTCGCCCTACTTTAATTCTGATATTTTATTGTGATTTTGGTTAACCCCTTAAGTACAAAATCAAAAGCGTTTTCTTTTGCTTTTGATCTTTAAGCAGAAAAACATCAGCGTATGTCGAGTTTCAGGGCTGTATTAGCATTTTATCAATGGCGGCTTTGTGGTGTTTTGAAGCCCCCCACTTCCAGTGGTAAATCGTCAGATTAAGCCTGGTTACGTTTTGAAATAGTTAAGATTAGGGGTTGAGCTAATACACTTAATTAAAATTATTATTACGCTCGTTCCGCTTCAATAAAATCCGTTGAACCAGTGGATGCTTATTTTTAATATCCCGATCCATACCGACAATACATTCTTCTACTTCATCTGCCGATAAGTTGTTCTTAAAATCCACACTAATATTAGCCGGGATAAAATTTGGCCCCATATGCATAGTGAGTACTTCATTTACAGTCTCAATATTATCATTAATCTGTAATATTTTTCTGATGCCCTTAACGACCGGTTGATTTGCTGACTCGCCAATTAACAAACCTTTCGTTTCATACGCCAGCCATATCACCGTGCCAATCAGAATCAATCCAATAATAATAGACGCCACGCCATCCAGATATAAAATCCCCGTGATCTGGGTAAGAAGAATGCCAAAAAATGTCACTAGCAAACCGAGCATAGCGGCGGAATCTTCAAACAACACGACAAACTAACTGGGGTCCTTTGTACACGTTACTGCTTCAATATAACTCCATTTCCCTTTGCTTAGCATGAATTCACGTAACGCAATATACCAGGCAGCTCCTTCAAATGTAATGCAAATCCAAGCACCACATAGTTTATCATCGGATCAACAATCTCAACCGGATGCATCACCTGTTGAACCCCCTGATAAACAGATGCACTGCCACCCAGTGCAAATATCAATATCGCGACAACAAAACTCCAGAAGTAAATTTCTTTACCATATCCAAAAGGAAATTTTCATCCGCTGGCTTATCGGCCTGCTTCATCCCGTAAAGCTAGAGTATTTGATTGCCTGTATCAACAAGGGAATGAATCCCCTCTGAAAGCATCGCTGAACTCCCAGTGAAAACTGCGGCGCTGAATTTTGTGATAGAAATTAAGGCGTTACCGATTAAGGCCGCGATTATGACTTTTTTAGAACCTGACGACATATTTTTATACAAGCGACGAAAAAGATAATTGTACACGTAAACAAGTGCAATGAAATTATTAAATAAATGATTAGTGATTGGCGCCAAATGACACGACACGGTCATAAACATTGTTTATTCTTTTATCAGTGAAAAACAATGTCTTTTTTAACAGGGGCGAACCATGAAGTCCATTACAGTTCGATTGATATATCACACCATCATCTCACCTGTTGTTTGGGCTTTAGAGTGGGCTTTAAAAAACCTTAAACAGATCTGGTATGAAATTAACCATATATAACATACCTTTGCACTCTCATATAAAACGACTTAATAGTTTAATGACTGTATTTATTTATATATTGCAATTTAAATTTATTATTTCTCAGAAGCAATAAATTTTTTTAAATTATTTTCATCAAGTTTTGATAGCTCTTCCCAACAAATACCGATTTCAACAACACCGTCTGTGTTAATTTTTTTATTCGTTACATTAAAAGGAATATCGCCAATGTTTTTTTTAGCCTCTTTATTCAGCATTGATATTTTCTGATTTTCAGGGTATTTCTTTACCGTATCATCAAAATGTATTCGAGCACCTTTTTCACTAACATCCTTTAACTTGCCTTTCAGTTTTACATCATTTAATGACACTTCTACACCTTCATCTGTAGGAACTCTTTTATCACTTCGTCGTTCCTTACCCGATGGAGAGTTCTCTGGCAAATACCCTTCCAAAATCATTTTTTTCTCATCATAACCTTCCAGTATGATAATCCATCGAACACAGGACAGCATTCTTGAACGAGGCGTTGATGAGGCTTCATACTCCTCATTAAACTCTTCAAGTAAGGTAGATTCTTTAATTGCGTTACTAACCCTCTTCTTCATTTGTTTTAAGCTGACTGTTCTCATGCGCATACAATGTGTAACGCTTTTGTTTAAAATGGGTTCTGGATCTCTAATTTTATCCTGCGTTGATCCTGCAGGAACAATTTTTCGTTTTATCATTATATCCCATGATAACTCATTCATTACTGCCTTAGCTAATACCGTACGCTGACCGATAGTCGTCGTTTCTTTTTCAACCATTGACTCAAGTTTATCAATAAGCTCATCTTTTCTCTTTTTATCACGTGCAAACCCATAACTTTCAGTTAAAGCACTGCGTAAATTTTTAATCGAATTGGCATAAACAATATAATTAACCGCAGGCCCATTTTTTTCAAACTGCCTTTTTCTTATATTGTCGTAAATAACTGACACCAGGCAATCATAGTAATATTTTGCTCCGAAAGCCTTACCCGTGTCTGACTCAAAAATCGTAGTTTTTAAAAGTCCTGCATAGCCAAACGCTACTAAAGCAGCACCAAAAAATGAATTCCATTCTAAAACCTCGTACTCCACCATAAAAACAAAAACCCCTATTGCAATGCTAACATTGAAGCCCATTAAAATTATGAACTGCGGTTGATATAACGATTTTGTCCGAACTCGATGAGATTTTTTTAAATCTAGTATCGTTAGAAATAAAACGACAATACCTATCAAAGCAATATTCACATAGATCGAATTCCCATAACGACGCATCCGAACATCCTTCCATTTTGATAACGGAGGGAACCATGCCCCATCAAAAGGGTTACCAACTACCATGACTTTCCCATCAACAACTGTCATTACTTTTGGTGTAGCCATATTTCTAAATCCACTAAATTCCATACCTGTTCGTGATGATTCAGGTTGCGAACTGGACAAAAAGACAACCAAACGATCACGAAACTCTCTTCTCCATTTCACATTGTCTGGCTTCATTCCTTCTGCATATAATTTATCAGTAATTCTCATGATTAAACTGGCTGTATCATAAGAAAGATCAAGGACTTCACCTTCGGTCTCCTGCTCTGAAACATTATTATCTGACCCAAGGGATAGAAAATAACTGCCATTATTTATCAGTGCTCGGGTATCGATAACAGTAAAGATATATGGCTTATATCCACTCCATATTTTTTTCCTATGATTGAACATCGCTATTATATTTTTAATATCATCGCGCGACCCTATAATACCAATCGCCTCAGGACGCTCTCTATTTATTTGTCGCACCCACTGCCTTGCATCTTCAGATGTACTGAAACGATATGAGCTGAAACTATCCCGCTGTGATTCAGTTAGCTCTTTCCTGAATTCACTTTCAACTATTTCTCCGAAGGCACGATCAACATAAAGCAGAGAAACATTTTCAACACTACGACTATCTAAAAAATCATACATGGTTCGGGTGCGTTTAACGGCATCAACATTTGTACGAAAAAACCAGCCTTCAGATTCATTTCCAGAACGTAATGTTACAATGGGTGAAATTATTGGAACCTGTTTACTGGTTACATCCTGAAACTCTACAAGGTTAGAAAAAACCTGGCTTTCAGTTGGCCCAATAATAATATCAACCTTATTTTCAGGTTTATTATCTTTACTTACTTCAATTATTTTTGATATAGTTTTATAGCCATCTGAAACATTATCATAAACCTTAAAGCGAACATTAACTGGTGTCTTCCACTGAAGCTGGCATGCTTCTAATACACCTTTTTGTAAACTTTGCGTTTCAATAGACTCTCGACGGGAAGCAACAACAATATTAATTGCCTGTGGATGATCCGACTGACATTGCGCCTGCGCAGGCGATATATACATAGGGAAAAAACAGACTGATAGAATCAGCAGCCCTGAGGACATTAAATTTTTAATATGATGAATTGAAAAAGTCCGTAATTTGACTGGAGTATCCATGCATGCGCCCTGTTATTTAATCATTTATCTAAGCCTGCCTATTTTCTAACGCTGACAGGTATTACTAGCATAGAAGTATCCCAGTCATTATTCCAGTACAATTACCTGTATTTTTTAACCTGCTCGAAAGCAGGATTTAATCCTGTATCCACCCTACCTTATGAAATGTTTTTAAATTCACCAGAATAACGAAATATCAGACCCAGTATCGGATGTGTCAGTTTAAAATCCATTGTAAATTCACAATCAGTTATTGCGGTTTCAACAATGGTCGTATGACCAAGTAATAACCACTCAGGTATCGGTACTAATAACTTCCCCAGTTTAAGCACAAAATTACACCCCTCATAGTGAAGCTCATTATTTTCAATATGAACTCGCATTCGTAAACCTAGAAATAAATTCACATATTCAATCAACTCATTACCTCTATCGTGAACACAGAAGCTATTAAATAATATAATTTTTTCCTCAGAAAAACGTATTGTTCGTTTCCAGTATTGAATATCTCCTTTCATATGTTTCTCTACTGTTGTAGGAATTTTTTTACCTCGTCTATTAACCAACACCCCAAATAAACGAAGTACAGTAAGATATGGCTGCATGAATAGTGGATACTCAATATCCATCTGCCCAATATCTGTATTAGCATTCGATTGATAATGCGCTTGCAGTGCAGATGGTAATTCCTGCCATTGATCACCTAGCGCAATCTGCATGAGTGATTTTTCATTCATATTAAATTCCTTAAATAGATTTAAACACCATTAAAAAAACAATCAGCACCATTGATGTAAATGCTGGAACACCCAGCCAAAACCATAACCTTGCATAATGCCAATAATCATCATTTAATGGTGAATGTGTTTCTAAAGCCTCATCCGCTAATTTACTCATCCGGATTTGAAGCCATACAACGGGAATCCAGCAAACGCCGGCGATTACATAAAGCACAAGACTCACTAAGACCCAATGAGTCGACAGTGGAATAGCCGCAAGGTAGGCCAACCAGATTCCACTTATGGGTTGAAATATCACCGTTGGTGTCGTGAACACCCAGTCAGCTAAAACCACATTTCGGTTAGTGATTACTATATGCTCCAGGTTTCGACTACGATCTGCCATCCATTTATAGTAGGCACTGCCAAGTCCTGTTCCAAATAACAACACCATGCTTAAGATGTGTAAATACTTCAATGCCAGATAACTCATAACTTGCTCCAGCCGGTTTTAAGATCTAACGGCATACGGCCCATAAATTTTGCCAACGGTTTTACATCAGCCACACTTCCTTTCTGTAACATGCGTAAATTATCTGGGCTTAAAAGCGGTGCGATAAACTTTCCGAATTTAGCTACCCCCAGGCTAATCGCAAAGGGGATTGAGATAACAGCCGCTCGACGCTTCCCCTTAGAGGTGCGCATCAACTGTAACCATGCTTTAAACGTTGTGGCATGAGCGCCAACAACGTCAAGCGTCATATTCGTTTCAGAACTTACTATGCACTTTAGAACAGTGTCAGTTAGATCATTGATATGCACTGGCTGAATTAGCTGCTCCCCCCCATCGACTAATGGCAACACAGGCAATGAAGCTAAATGTTCAAACATTTGCATACTCTTACCACCTCGCCCATAAACTAAAGAAGGTCGCAAGACAAACCAGTTAAGCGGCAGTGAGCGTAAGACATCATCTGCCTCTTTTTTACTTATCTGGTAAGGTGTAAAAGCAAATTCATCTGCACCCAATGCAGATACCTGTATTACTCGCTTGGTATTACGCTCAGCACATGCATAAAATAAAGCGGTGGGCGCCTCATAATGCAGTGCTTTGAATGTTTGGTTCCGTCTTTCAGCAATAATACCTACACAGTTGATAACAACATCCATGTCTTTTAACAATGGTAACCAGGCTTGTTTTGTTGTCATTTGGTTAAAATCATATCCATTGCCTCGAGTAACCTCTTTGACTTTGTGCCCTTTAGCGTACAATGCCTCTGCAATGTGTTGACCAATAAATCCACTGGCACCGGTAAGTAAAATATTCATTCTTTTTCAGCCTCGATTAAATGTGAAATGTTACATTCAACAGGAATGTACATTTTTCGTCCTATTATAATCAGGCCAACCAAAAGCCCGGCGAGCGCTGCAATAAATGCGGAGCGCAAATCACTGAAGGTGTCACCTTTATGCGTACTGTTTATAAATAAAACGAGCAAGAGAGGTGACACCAGCAACATGGTTCGTGTGTAGGCAAGCCAGAAAAATGCCTGCGTTTCAGTTGGGCATATATCAATCAAAGCGGCTTTAAGGGGTTTTGATATCAGAAGCATGATAGTAATGCTGGCAAGTATGCTGATAACAGTTTCTATAAGTAGTAGGTTTATATCGCTCATGGTACGGGTTCCTTATGTGAGTTTGTAGTCTCAGCATAAGGTCTGGCACAAGTTATAACCTCCTGATTGATAGAACAGAAGCGAATTTCTATTCCAGAAAGATCATTCCGGGGTCGAGAGATCTCCAATCTTACGGAATTTACCGGGGGTCATGTCCGTAATTTCACGAAATGCATCATAGAAATTTGATTGAGACGTAAAACCAACACTCAACCCAACCGATAATACAGACGCTGATGTCTCGGCCAGTAACAGCCTTTTAGCCGCATCAACTCGCATTTCCCTCATATACCGGGAAAAGCCTTTTCCCAATCGAGTATTAATCAGTTCAGATAATTGATGGCTGGATAAGTCTATCTGACGAGCGAGTGTTTGCAGATCAAGTTCATTGTTCTCATAAACCCTGTTATCTGTCATCAATGAATCGAGTTTATGCAATGCAACATCACAATCTACATTAGAGAGTGTTGTAGTTGCATAGGTTTCTGAAGCGGCTTCTGTAATTTTGGCTGGTAATCGGGGGGACAGGTTAATTGCCAGATTGATCAGAATAAATGCACCGCCTATCGCGCTTGCATAAATACTGAAAAATAATTTTTCATCTAGATCAGGCAAACTCAAGCCCATAATTAAAACCGCGAGTGCAATCATAAATGCCGTACCAAGCATGGTTAATTCCAGATAAAAGCGACTGCGCTGTTTTCTCAACGCGTAAAGACTATGAGACAGCCATAATAAATAACCGGCACCTATGATAAATGCGACAGGTAAAGCAATCGAATCGGGCAACCAGTAAGCGGCAATCACAGGCAATGCATGTATAAAATGTGATCCCTGAAAATGCGCTGGACCTTTCAACAGGGGTTTACTGAATAAATAAAAAGCGGGTGCCACGGCAAATAATAACATTTGATAAATACCACTATTTATGAAGGAAACACCCAACTGTAAATAGGTAAAGTGAAGCAGCTGTAAGCCCGCCAAAGTTAAAACCAGCACAACACCCATATAACGAGTTTGATTTAGATCTGGGTAATTTATAGAGCGAAAATGCGTAAAAGCTAAAATCAGAGCACTGAAGATTGAGAAGCCACTCAAAAGTATGGCGATTGTGAGCACGGATTAACGTCCTTATAAAGTGAATATTTGAGAAGAATTATAAACGCAGTCTGACTTGTCTACACAAACTTAATTCCAGTCATTACAATTTATGGGAAGATATAAGAGAAGCCTGCGACAATATGCGACCAGCGATGATTTCGCTGGTGATACCAAATGAGATAAGTCATTGATTTATTTGGTCGGGACGACAGGATTTGAACCTGTGACCACCACACCCCCAGTGTGGTGCGCTACCAAACTGCGCTACGCCCCGAATAGGCGGTGAATTCTACACTGAGTGCGGGTTTGGTTAAAGTATTTTCTTAGTTATCAAAAGATTAGGCTCTATCTACGGATATGTCATTCCAAGGATAATCAAATACATTGTTAACACGGGACACCATTAGTCTCAGTCCTGCCTTGCTTAAATTACTCTATATCATCTACTTTTATATCTAAAATTTTACTGCGATTTGAGTCAAACATTTTAATGATTAAATCTGAGGCCGTTTGTTTGGGGATATTCTCAATGGTTATTTTCCAGGGTGTTTTACCTGCTTTAGCAATTTTAGTGTATATGTGTAACTCTTCATCATCATTTTGATACTCAATTGTTATAATTGATGATGTTGGAAATACAAAATACTCATCACCTTCTTCATAAACCCTAATAAGGTTATTAGCGAAGGCTACGCCGGAAAAGGTTATAACTATTGCTAAAACGATTATATTTTTTATCACATTCGATCCTTTTATTTCGTGAGTATTAAACACCTGGCTAAGCCCTATTAAGGCAAACGGAATAATCAATCAGATATTAAACTAGAGAATAGACTGTTTCTAATCAAAAGAAGGTATGAATGCGAATATTTTTTATTTGAGACTGCTGCTGATTAGACTTAATCAGCAGCATGGAGATTTATTTCTTCAGCGTATGCAAAATATCTTCCAGCTCATTTCTGATTTGCTTAATCAGCTGGTTGCTTTGCGAGGTATCTTCTTTGGCGATTTCGCCGGTTAGCTGCTGACGTGCACCACCGATGGTGAAGCCCTGATCATACAGCAGGCTGCGAATCTGACGAATTAGAATAACATCATGACGCTGGTAGTATCGACGGTTTCCGCGACGTTTTACCGGCTTTAACTGGGTAAATTCCTGCTCCCAATAGCGAAGTACGTGGGGCTTTACGCCACATAGCTCACTTACCTCACCGATGGTGAAATAGCGTTTACTGGGTATTACGGGTAGTTCGTTATTATTGCTGGCTTCCAGCATAGGCCTCAACTCTTTGTTTTAATTTTTGCCCTGGGCGAAACGTTACAACGCGACGAGCGCAGATAGGTATTTCCTGGCCCGTTTTCGGGTTGCGACCCGGACGTTGAGTTTTATCTCTTAGCGTAAAGTTACCAAAACCTGAAAGCTTTACATTGTAGGTATCTTCCAGAGCTTCGCGAACTTCTTCAAAAAATAGTTCAACCAACTCTTTGGCTTCTCGCTTGTTGAGCCCTAACTCATCAAACAATCTCTCTGCCATATCGGCTTTGGTTAACGCCATTTCTACTCCCGTAGTGTAGCACCATATCTGTCATTTAAAACGGTGATAATCTTGTTAATTTCTAAATCCACCTCTTCATCTGTAAGAGTGCTGGAAAAACCCTGTAAAATCAAGCCCAAAGCGACACTTTTTAGACCATCTTCTATATTAACACCAGTATAGACGTCAAATAATAATATTTCTTGAAATATATCAGAAGTGACTGATTTTATTGATTTAACTAGCTCTTCAACCGCAATTTCCTGTTTTACTAATACTGCGATATCCCTGCGCACTTCCGGGAATTTTGAAAGTGGCTTAAACACTGGTACAGCGCCCTCTAACAGGGCTATCTGGTCGACTTCAAAAACATACACTGGCGGTTCAATATCGAGTGTTTTACGGGTGTTTGGATGCAGCGCACCGATCCAGCCAATCGCTTGATTTTTCTTGAATATTTGCGCAGTTTGCCCCGGATGCAGGGCCGAATGTTGGGCTTTTTCGAAGGAAATATTTTTTAAACCGCCGAGAGCCAAAATGGCTTCAAGATCTGATTTGGCATCAAAGAAGTCAACTTTGCGTTCATCTGCTGCCCATTGCTCAGATTCAACATTACCGGTGATGACACCGGATATTTTGGCATTTTGCACCAGCTCATCACCCTGTTTCACAAAGGTTAAGCCGGTTTCAAACAGGCGCACCCTGGGTTGCTGGCGATTTAGATTGTGCTGCACCGCTTTTAGCAAACCGGGCCAGATGCTGGTGCGCATGACCGACAAATCAGCAGAAATCGGGTTCGCCAGTTTTACCGGAGCAATATCCGGGTCGATAGCTGTCTGCCACTTCGGGTCGACAAAGCTGTAACTAATGGCTTCGTGATAGCCACGCTCAACCAGTATGTCTTTGACCCGTTGCAGGCTAATTTCAGCCTCTTTCAGTGGCTTCATTGTCGGCTGGTAGGTCGGCAGCTTTCTGGGAATATTGTTGTAGCCGTGAATGCGAATAATCTCTTCGATTAGATCTGCTTCAATAGCGATGTCAAAACGGAAACTCGGCGGGGTTACCATCCAGCTGTCGCCGTCTTTTTCTAGCTGCATACCCAGCAGGGTCAAAATAGATTCGATTTCGGCAGCTTTAAATTCAATACCCAGCATACGATTAACCCGATTCAGACGTAACTGAACAGGCGCACGGGACGGCAGATCCGCCGCTGATGTCTGGTCAACCACAGGACCGGCCTTACCACCACAGATATCGGTTAATAACTGTGTTGCTCTTTCAAGCGCCTGCAGAGGCAGTTCTGGATCTACGCCTCGTTCAAATCGGTGCGATGAGTCTGTGTGCAGGCCATATTCACGAGCCTTGCCGGCGATGGCCAGAGGATTGAAATGAGCAGATTCCAGAAAGATATGTTGAGTGCTATCTGAAACACCGCTGTTTTCTCCACCCATAATGCCCGCTAGTGCCAATGCTTTTTCGTCGTCTGCAATGACGAGTGTATTTTCAGTTGCGCAAATTTCCTTACCGTCAAGTAAGGTAATTTTTTCACCCACTGAGGCCATACGCACCTGAATGCCACCTTTTAAAACATCCAGATCAAAAGCATGCATGGGCTGGCCCAGTTCAAGCATCACATAATTGGTGACATCGACACAGGGCCCAAGGCTGCGGATACCCGCACGGCGTAATTTTTCTACCATCCATAAAGGTGTGGTTGCTTGCGTATTCACATCTCGAACCACCCGGCCGGTGTAACGTGGGCAAGCCTGCGTTGCACTCACAGTTACTGCGAAACTATCTTCAATATCCACAGTTGTGGTTTGAGTTTCAACTGCTTTTAATTCGCTTTTATATAAGGTAGCCACTTCACGGGCGACACCGGCAACACTTAAACAATCAGCCCGGTTAGGTGTTAAGTCAACTTCGATTATAGTGTCATTGAGTTGCAGGTATTCTCGAATATCGGTTCCGATAGGGGCGTCGTCCGGCAGCTCCATCAATCCATCAGCCTGTTCGGCCAAACCCATTTCTTTTTCAGAGCAGAGCATGCCAAAAGATTCAACGCCCCGTAATTTAGATTTTTTAATTTTAAAGTTGCCGGGTAAAACCGCACCAATGGTGGCGCAGGCAACCACTAAACCGACCCGCACATTCGAGGCGCCGCAAACGATTTGTAGCTCTTCTTTACCGGTATTTACTTTACAGACATTTAATTTGTCCGCATCCGGGTGTTTTTCGACAGCGGCCACTTTTGCGACAACGATGTTTGTAAATTCACCGGCTGCAGGTTCAATGGAATCTACTTCCAGACCGGCCATGGTGATGGTGGCACAAAATTCATCTAAATCTGTTTGCGGGTTGACCCACTCATGTAACCAGTTTTGTGAGATTTTCATTGGTTGAACCTATTAATTTTAGCTTCGTCATTCCCAAATGCTTCTTTCAGGAATCTAGTGACTTCGAATACTTTAAGGTCGCTGGGTCCCCGATAGAAGCATTCGGGGACGACGACAGTGTTTGTTTTTTGTATGTCATCCCATCATGTTTGTAGCTGGAATCTAGTGACCTTTAACAACTGAAGACGCTAGATTCCTGCTTGCGCAGAAATGACGAGACTCTTTTAATTTTTATTTAAACTGTTTCAAAAACTTAATATCGTTTTCAAAAAACAGTCGTAAATCATTTACGCCATAGCGCAACATGGCTAAACGCTCCACCCCCATACCAAATGCATAGCCGGTGAATTTTTCGTTGTCGATGCCCGCGTGTTTAAACACCTCTGGGTGCACCATACCGCAGCCTAACACTTCTAACCAGCCGGTATGACTACATACGCGACAGCCCTCGCCTTCACACATTACGCATTGAATATCCACTTCGGAGGAAGGTTCGGTGAAGGGAAAATACGAAGGGCGAAAACGAGTTTCAAGTTTTTCATTTTCGAAAAACAATCTCAGGAAACGATCTAATGTGCCCATTAAATCCGCGAAGCTCACATCCGTGTCCACCATTAAACCTTCTACCTGATGAAACATTGGCGTGTGGGTTAAATCTGAATCGCAACGATACACTCTGCCCGGCGCAATTAACCGCAATGGTGGGGCTTGTTTTTCCATGGCACGAACCTGCACGGGTGAAGTGTGGGTGCGTAATAAAGTATTCGCATCAAAATAAAACGTATCGTGCATGGCGCGCGCTGGGTGATGCGAGGGAATATTGAGTGCTTCGAAATTATGAAAATCATCTTCAATTTCGGGGCCTTCTGCAACATCAAAACCTAAACCGGCAAACAGTTCTTTGATGCGATTCATGGTGCGAGTCACCGGGTGTAAGCCACCGGTTTTCTGGCCGCGACCGGGCAAGCTCACATCAACCGTTTCTGATGATAACTGTGCATTTAATTTTTCAGATTCAAGCTGTTGTTTTCTGGCCTCCAGGGTTTCCTGAAAAGCGCGCTTGGCATCATTAATAACCTGACCTGCTGCTTTACGCTCATTGCCAGGTAACTTACCCAGCTCTTTTAACTGTGCAGTAAATTCACCTTTTTTGCCCAGGTATTGTACGCGAACTTCGTCCAACGAAGGTAAGTCTGTTGCATCTGCAACAGATTGTTGTGCCTGTTTTAAAACGTCTTGTAGGTCTGCCACTTTTTTTACCGTTTTATGTTTTTATGATTAAAACTTCCCCCTTAGCAAAAGGGGGATTGAGGGAATTAATATACCTTATTAAATTTAATGCCAGAGTAGGGTGATGTTTGCTATATTCAAACATTATCAATCTCAAAAACGGCATATAAAACAAAGTTTGTATTTATTCCCCCAACCCCTCTTTTTCTAAGAGGGGAGCAAAAAATAAAAAAGGGGAAGACCATGGCCTTCCCCTTTTTTAACAATCAATTTTATTAGTTATAAAACTAACAAATCAATTACGCTGCTTTTGCCAGGCCTGCTTTTGCTGCTTCAACCAATTGACCAAATGCTTCAATATCATGAACAGCCATGTCAGCCAGTACTTTACGATCAAGTTCGATTTCAGCTTTGCTTAAACC
>Ga0316205_10001713_pt1 | contig 25886 bp, 18 predicted proteins | sample 3monthpyrite_MG_FD_204941 | JGI IMG/M metagenome (GOLD analysis project Ga0316205, IMG submission 204941) | Microbial mat bacterial communities from mineral coupon in-situ incubated in ocean water Damariscotta River, Maine, United States -... | ecosystem: Environmental > Aquatic > Marine >... | reverse complement strand
CCTAACATAACATTCTCTGATAATACTACAACCAACGCTTGTGGTTTAGATACTGTTACTAGAACATGGACTGCTACAGATTGTACTGGTAATGCAAGTGCAACGGTTAGTCAAACGCTTACTCAAATAGATACAACAGATCCGATAATTACAACATGCTTAGGAAATCAAAATGTTTCCTTTGATAATGGTTGCGAGTATACATTATTAGACTATACAGGCTCAATAGTTGCAACTGATAATTGTGGAAGTGTCTCAATTACACAAAGTCCTGCTTCTGGCACAACAATAACGTCAACAACTCAAATAACAATAACAGCTACAGATAATTGTGGTAATAGCTCAACTTGCTCTTTTGATGTCATTCCTGCTGATAACGAAAATCCAACAGCGCTTTGTCAAGATATTACCGTTCAATTAAGCCCAACTGGTAATGTAACAATAAGTGCTACAGATATTGATAATAATTCCTATGATAATTGTGCTGTACAATCAATTTATGTTTCTCCAGATACATTTGACTGTAATGATATAGGAGATAATACAGTTACCTTGACCGTAACTGATTCAAGTGGCAACACATCTAATTGTACTGCAACTGTGACAGTGGAAGATAATACCGCTCCAACAAACAACGCAACCGAATGTGGATCGATAGGACCTTTAGTAATTGATGATGTTACTGGTGAAGTTACTATTACTCAAACTCAAATAAATGCAGCTTACTCTGGTACTGATGCTTGTGGCATTGACACCTTAGTACTTGCTCAGACAGTTTTTGGATGTAATGATATTGGAACTAATAATGTTCAATTAACAATAACAGATAATAATGGTAATTCTAGCATTTGTAATTTGACTATCATAATTGAAGCTCCAGTTATTAGCAGTGGTTCATTAGAAGGAATCGTTTTAAATACAGGTAATATAGAAACCCCTTCAGATTTCATTGCAATTTCCTCATGTACAGATTTAGGGACTTCTCCTGTAGAAGTTGCAGACGATGTTGAATTAACTTTAACTATTGATCCTAGTCTTGTACCAAATATAGACCGCTGGGAATATTCAACTGATGATGGGGTAACTTGGACACTTATAGCAAATACGGATGACACAACAGTTTATACATTTAATGATGTTACACTCAATACCTTTGTGAGAGTGGTTATTCTTTCTGGCAATTGTCAACAATTGTCACCAGACGCTTTAATTAGGATTGTACCACCAGATCTTCCACCAACTATTGTAAGTAATACAGCATTAGATGTTTGCTTCCCTGACCCCGTAACTGTTAATGCAGAAAGTAGTATTGATGAGTATGGAGCTCTTAATGAAGGCGGTTTATTTAACTCAGCAAATCTAAATAATTTAGGATGGATTGTTGATGGAGCGGCGGAAATGTCTGCTGGAGGAAATAACACAAATAATACCTATTGGAAAGAAACTAATGGCCCTAAAAATTTTAATGGTCGTTGCTATGATACTACAGATAACACAAAATTTGCAATTGTAAGTGGTAACTCAATATATGACGCACCAGATCATACCATTGCACCTTTATCAACTTTAGAAACACCTATTTTTAGTACAGTAGGTTTACCTGAAGCGATTCTTAATTTTGATCAAGCTTATTATTTAGAAACTGGGGCATGGATTACAGTAGAATTATCATATGATGGTGGTGCCACTTATACAGAAACTTTAAATCCAGGTACTGCAACCAATACTGTTCCTCCAAATACTGGTCCTCTCACATTCAATTATACTGGACCAAGCAATAGTGGATTTATGGATCAAGGTTTCAATGGTGGAGCATGTAATAATAGTGACGGAACTTTTGTTAATCATGCTACCGAAATCACCTTACCTCTAGGTGAGGCTGGTTTACGTATTAAATTTACTTATTCTGGTACGGCAAATAGCGTATGGGCTCTAGATAATATTAGAATCCCTTATTCTCCTATTGAAGAAGTTTTAGAATGGGAAGATGACCTAGGAAACATTACATATGGAAATACAATCACTAAGACACCTATAACGCCTGGTGCTCAACAAGTTGGAGTTACCGCTTTGGTAAATGACTGTAGAGCTGATAATGATGACGGAACAACCTTTGTTACCTTTAATGCAAGTCTTGGTTATGCTGGTCAATCATTTACATCACCAAGTGGTGAATGTGGGCAATCTACTATTGATTTAAAAGCTTATGACAATACCAAAACGGCTTTGGAAAACTATAATTACGGTGCCTATCAACCAGGACTTTATACATATCCTGGAGAACTCATAGATCATGATAATAATGCTGGAACTGCGACGATTCCTGCTCCTAATTACCCAGGAACTGGTGTTACAGGTTCGTGGTCACTAGCTATTGTATCACAAGAATGTGCAACATTTGCACCAACCTTTGACAGTGCTACAGATCCATGGACTAAATTTACAGCACCTCCAGGGACTTATGATTTAACATGGACATTAGGAATTGGCTGTTCAGATGTAATAAGGGTGACTATTAACAGTTGTAACAATTTAAATTTTGACGGTACAGATGATTTTGTAAGTTTCAAAAATAATTACTCAATAAGTGGTCCTTTCAGTATTGAGACTTGGGTAAAACCCAACTCAATTACTGGCAACAATACCATTTTATCAAAACGATTAGCAACTTCAACAGATGCAGGTTATGATTTAAGCTTAGAAAGCAATGGTAGAGTTCGGTTTAATTGGTTCACTTCTGGTGCTGATGGATACATAGAATCTGATTATAGTATTTCTACTAATAGATGGTACCATATAGCAGTCACGTTTGATGGCAGTTCCTATTTACTATATATTGATGGCATTGAAGTTGGGACTGTTACAGGAACAATTAACGCTCCTGAAAGCACAGGAGGAAATGTTGAATGTCTTCTTGGAGCACTTGACCCATCAGTTGGTACATCTGCTTTAGCAACAAGACATTTTAACGGTTGGATTGATGAATTGAGAATCTGGAACAAAGCCATCACTGAAAATCAAATAAGATACATGATGAATCAGGAGATTATGGATAATGGTGCAGTACGTGGTGAAGTTGTACCACAAGATATTCCTAGCTTAACTTGGGCAACTGATCTTGATGGTTATTATAGGATGGATCTTGGTTGTGGTGATCTTTCTGCCCATGGTGGAAAAGGCCCAAATGGACGATTACGAAACATTTTTACTAACCAACAAGAAACAGCTCCTTTACCTTATACTTCAAGAGTTGATGGACAAAATTGGGGAACAGATAATTCTTGGACTAATTTCTCCGTTTGGGATGCTCCAAATAGTATTGGAATAGATGGCTCGACTCCTATTGATTGGAATATTGTTCAACTGTCTCATAATATGAATTCTGGTAATAAAGATATTACTGTTTTAGGTTTAATTTCAGATAATGTAAACAAAGAACTAACCATTTCAGATCCTGGAACTCCTCAGAATGAAACAAATGATGGTCAGATGCTTTGGGTAACTCATTATTTAAAGTTAGATGGCAAGTTGGATCTTATAGGTGAATCGCAATTGATTCAAAAACGATATAATGCTAACCAAATCGGAGGTAGTATTTTTGATAATACAAGTGCAGGTTATGCAGAACGTGATCAACAAGGAACAGTGAATCCTTTTAATTACAATTATTTTAGTTCACCCTTTGCACCAAATAATGCTACTGTAAATAATGAAAATACATCTAATGATTTTAGTATTGGTGGTGTTTTAAGAGATGGAACTACAACAGTTGCACTTCCAATAAACAGAAATATTGTCTGGACGGCCAATAATACTGCTTCTGGAGGAAATCCAACCCAAGTTAGTACTCGTTGGTTATATGCTTATAATGATAACACTGGAAATACCTATTCTGAATGGGAGTATTTAAATACTGCTGGCACACTTAATATTGGTCTAGGATATACAATGAAAGGAAGTGGTAATTCTACAACTGAACAAAACTATGTGTTTGTTGGTAAACCTAATAATGGAACTATTTCAAATAGTATTGGTCCTGCAGTTGCTGGACTACCAAATGACATTTTATTAGGTAATCCTTATCCATCAGCAATAGATGCTAATGAATTTATTAAAGATAATATTCCATTATTAAATCCAAATAATGCACCTTCTCAGGCAAATGGTGATACCTCCGAAAGTATAAATGGGACTATTTATTTTTGGGAACATTATGCTTCAAACAACACACATATTCTCAGAGATTATCAAGGTGGTTATGCAACTTATAACCTATCTGGTGGATTACAAGCAACAACACCACCTGTCACTGAAGATGGCGTTATCATAATTGGTGGTAATGGAACCGTAATTCCTAAACGATATGTCCCTGTTGCACAAGGTTTCTTTGTGACAGGATCTCCAACTGGAGGGTTAATCAAATTCCATAATGACCAAAGAGTTTTTGAAAAGGAAAACGCAAGTTCATCTGTTTTCTTTGAAGCTAGTGATGGTATGGAAACAATTGGTTCTAATAACGTTAGTAGGAATTCAACAAATGACGATCTTATTCAACGCCTTCGCTTAAACTTTAAATCCCCTGAAGGCGCAGATCGACCATTATTACTAGCTTTCACACCAAACAATGAAGCTGATGATGGATATAATTATGGATACGATGCACAAAATTATGACACCTTTCCAAGTGATCTTTCTTGGTCAATTGAAAATGAAAGGTATGTTATACAAGGTGTGGGTGAATTTGATATTACTAAAAAATATCCATTTATTCTTGAACTAGGAATAGCAGGTGAAATTGAAATCTCTTTAGAGGAGTTAGAAAATTTTGACACAGCTATTGATGTATATATTTATGACGCCTTATTAGGAACCTATACCAAGTTTAATGATAGTACTTTTGAAATGTCATTAGATGCTGATGATTATATGGATCGTTTCTATCTTGCATTTGAGAATGAAGAAAGTTTAAATATAGATGATAATACTATTGACTCAATTAGACTATATTACCTAAATGACACTAAAGAAATTTATATTAATTGGGTAAATAGTTATGACATCAAAGAAGTTCAATTAATAAATATTATTGGTCAAACTGTTAGAACATGGGATAATATAAATCCTATAAACTCACACGAAATAAAAATTCTAGTGAAAAATATTTCAGAAGGCAATTATGTTATTAAAGTTATAAATAACCATGGCATGACCACAAATAAGAAAGTAATTATTAAACAATAAAATCTGAATTCGGTTTATATAAAAAAGCACAGCGAATTCGCTGTGCTTTTTATTAACTTATTTTCAATCCATTGGAAACCTTGTCATTCTCATCAGGATTCACAAAAACAAGGTTCCCAGCTTCATCTTCAGTCATTAATATCATGCCTTGACTTTCAACACCACGTAAAGCTCTTGGAGCAAGGTTTATTAAGACTGTTACTTTTTTACCAATCACTTCTTCAGGCGAAAAACTCTCAGCAATTCCAGAAACAATAGTTCTGGTGTCAATTCCTGTGTCAACTTTTAAAACTAATAACTTTTTTGTTTTAGCCATTTTTTCAGCTTCGAGAATAGTACCAACACGAATATCTAGCTTAGAAAAATCATCCCAAGTAATTTCATCTTTTTGTGGTTCAAATATTTTATTAACTGCTTCGTTTACTTTTTTGCTGGCTTCCAATTTATCTAATTGTGCTTGAATATCTTTATCTTCAATTTTTGAGAATAATAATTCTGCTTTTCCAATCTTATGATAAGCAGAAAGTAATTCTTGTCCTTCAGAAATTCCGTTCCAAGTTAATGCGTCATTGCTATGCTGACGTTTACTGTCAGCAGTGACAATCTCTTTGTTTGATGAGATAACCACGTCGCATCGCTCCTCGTTATGACGTAATCCTAGTATGTTATTCAACTTATCAGACGTAAATGGTAAAAACGGCTCACTTAATACTGCTAAGGCTGACGCTATTTGTAACGCTATATACATGATGGTTTGCACGCGAGCTTCATCTTCTTTAACAACTTTCCAAGGCTCTTCGTCTGCCAAATATTTATTACCAAGTCGTGCTAAATTCATAAGTTCTTGACTTGCTTCTCTAAAACGATAGCGTTCAATAGAACTTGAAATCACTGCTGGGAATGCTTTTAAAGTTGCTAAAGTTTCTTCATCAATTGCAGTAAACTCATTTGGTTCTGGCACAACACCTTCATAGTATTTATTGGTAAGTACTACTACTCTATTGACGAAGTTTCCAAAAATGGCAACTAACTCATTATTATTTCTTGCTTGATAATCTTTCCAAGTAAAATCGTTATCCTTACTTTCAGGTGCATTTGCAGTTAAAGTATAACGTAGCACATCTTGTTGTTTTGGGAAATCTTGCAAGTATTCATGTAACCAAACCGCCCAATTCTTTGAAGTTGATAGTTTACTGCCTTCCAAATTTAAAAACTCATTTGCTGGCACATTATCTGGTAAAATGTAACTGCCTTCTGCTTTTAGCATTGCTGGGAAAATAATACAGTGAAATACGATATTATCTTTTCCAATGAAATGTAAAAGCTTAGTGTCTTTATCTTTCCAGTAAGGCTCCCAATCTTTTCCTTCGCGTTCAGCCCATTCTTTAGTAGATGAAATATAACCTATTGGCGCATCAAACCATACATACAAAACCTTGCCTTCTCCTCCTTCAACTGGAACAGGAATTCCCCAATCCAAATCACGTGTTACTGCTCTTGGACGCAAACCATCATCAATCCATGATTTTACTTGACCATAAACGTTGGGTTTCCAATCCTTTTTATGTCCTTCAAGAATCCATTCTTTTAAAAAAGCTTCGTGTTTATCTAAAGGCAAAAACCAGTGTTTTGTTTCTTTTAAGGTTGGCGTTGCTCCTGTAATGGCTGATTTAGGATTAATTAAATCGGTTGCATTATGACTGGTTCCACAATTTTCACATTGGTCACCATAACTCTCTTCATTACCACATTTTGGGCACGTTCCAACAACAAATCTGTCTGCTAAAAACTGATTGGCTTCAGCATCATAAAGTTGCTCTGTTACTTCCTCGATAAACTCACCTTTATCATACAACATTTTAAAGAATTCAGAGGCTGTTTCATGATGGATTTTAGCTGTTGTTCTAGAGTAATTATCAAAAGAAATTCCAAAATCCAAAAACGACTGCTTTATAATTGCGTGGTATTTATCAACTATATCTTGAGGTGTCACACCTTCCTTTTTAGCCTTGATTGTAATAGGCACGCCATGTTCATCACTACCACAAATAAAAGCTACATCTTGACCTTGAAGGCGTTGAAAACGTGCATAAATATCTGCTGGCACATAAACACCTGCTAAATGACCAATATGAATTGGGCCATTAGTATAAGGTAAAGCCGCAGTTATTGTATATCTTTTTGGTTGATTCATCAATCTTGAAAATTAAATTATTACGTCATTGCGAGAAGTAAAACGACGAAGTAATCTCAATAATTACAACACCAAACAAACAGATTACTTCGTTTTACTCGTAATGACGAGTTGTTTTGAAGGCACAAAAATACACAATTTGAACCCTATTTAGAAACCAAATTAATTAGAACTTCGTTATATTTACAAAAAGCCTCTATTATGAATTTTAAACGTATTGCTCTCACTTTATTACTATTGACTTTATCTAGCCATAGTATGGTTATTGCTCAATCTTCAAGTTCAACAGATTTAAATACTAAAATAACTAATACTTTGATACAACCACCATACCTAAAAGCTGGCGATACTGTTGCCATTGTTGCTCCTTCAGGAGTTTTAAATAATCGTGAAAAAGAAGTAAACCAAGCTAAAGACCTGCTTAAAAGTTGGGGACTTAATGTTGTTGTTGGTGAAAACGTATTTAAAAAAGCGAACCATTTTGCAGGTACTGATTATGAGCGTGCTGAAGATTTTCAAAACGCTTTAGACAATCCAAACATAAAAGCAATTTGGTCTGCTCGTGGTGGTTATGGAACCGTAAGAATGATTGATAAACTGGATTACACAAAATATAAAGAAAACCCTAAATGGGTTATTGGTTATTCAGATATTACAGCCATACATAACCAACTCAATAATGAAGGCAGTGAGTCTATTCATGCGATGATGTGTACGAGCTTGACTGATGACTTAACAGACATTGAAACCACTGTAGAAACGTTTAAATGTGCTCTATTTGGGAAACCTTTAAGCTATACCATTAAAAGTTCAACATACAATAAAACAGGAACTGCCACTGCGCCTTTAGTTGGAGGTAATTTGACGCTTCTGCATACTATGCTAGGTTCTAAAACTAGTATTGATACGTCTGGAAAAATTTTGTTTATTGAAGAAATTGGTGAATACAAGTATCATATTGACCGCATGTTACAAAGCTTAAAACGAGCTGGTTATTTTGATAATCTAAAAGGACTTATTGTTGGTGATATGACTAAGATGCGCAAAAACACCACACCCTGGGGAACGTCTATTGAGCAACTAATTTTAGATGCTGTGGCTGAATACGAGTTTCCAGTATTATTTAATTTTCCAGCAGGTCATGAAGATGATAATCGTGCGTTAATTCTTGGAAGAACTGTAGAAATGAATGTTACCAAAGAAACTTCTACCTTGAATTTTGAGAGATAAATAAAATAATTTGCTCAAAGCTTTAATATAAGCTTAGTTCATACAACTATCACTTCTAAGTTCTACCTCATTCAGTTTACTCCAAACATCATGACCAAATGGCTTTGGCGAAAACCTAAAAAGAATCATCGTTTTCTTTTCCTGTTTACAATAATAGTTTTCTACAAGCACATTTAATGTCATTGGTTTTTTAGTGTAGCGCGTGTCAAACGTTTTGACCTTACCAACATAATGAGAATCGTCTTTTTTTATAAACAAGGCATTGGTCTTTCTCACGTGCTTCTCTTCTATTTTGTAAAAATCAAGACCTAATAATCCATCAAAATAGAGCTGAATATTTTTCTCCAACTCACTCGTGGTTACTTCTTCAATATTATTTATTTTCCAAGCCCAAACATAAGACCAAAAATTAGGACTATCCTCTTTTGACCAACCTTGTGGAAATCTTAAATCTTCAAAACCTTCATATTTTATGTCTTGAGCAAAACTTATTGGGAATTCTATAATTTCTTTTATCCAAGTACTATCCGTTTTAAATACTTCTTGAATCCCTTCGTCTAGACTAAATACTTGTCCAACAAAGAGTATTAGTGAAATTGTAAATAATTTTTTCTTCATAAAATTAATGTTTGATTAAATCTAAGGTTTAACAACCCATTAAACCAAAGGAAATCACTAGTTCTTGGTCTACTTTCTCACCTTCTTGATTTTTTGCTGACTCCCATTTCCCTGACAAATTAGTAATAAGTTCAATCATTCTTTTATCTACATCTGGATAGTTAGACGATCTATCTAATCTAACATGTTCAATGGTTCCATTTTTAGTCACAGTAAAATAGAGCTTAGCAGGTTTCAGTTTTTCCGCTATTACATTAGTTCTAGCACCTTCACTGTTTTCTTTTAGATATTGCATAAGTGCATCTTTACCAAGCAAATATTCAGCTTGTTTTTCAGGAACTATTGTTAAGTAAGGTGTCCAATGTGAGTCTTCCAATTTGCCTGTTTCAGGATTTTTCTCTGTGTAATCAGCCCAAACCATAAGATTAGTTGAATAATTTGACGATTGTAAAAGTTCTAATTGCGCATCCGTAAATTCATCACTATTTCCAGTTACACGAATATTTGATTGCTCATCATTTACAATCATAATAACACTTACTGATTTATAGGCTGTAATACGCTGTGCATGTTCCTGACCAATGATGCCATTAAAAGATCTTAAAGTATCCAAGTCCGTTTTTTTTATAGGATTAAACCTAGGACCAATATCATAGATGAAATCAGTAAAGATTCTATTAGTCATTTTATCTGTCGTTGAAGTACTCATGGCCACTGACTCACTTTCTAAAATTTCCAATTCATTGTCTTCCGAGTTACTCAAGTGTATTACACTAAAAGCCACAAGCATCAGAGTAATAATAACTGCGCTAAAAATTAAAATGTTCTTTTTCATACCTATTTACTTTATGTTTAATAATGATATAAAACTAATGCACTATCAATTTAAAAATGTCAAAAGAATGTAAAAGAAGTGTCAACAGTTGTAAAAAGTCGTGAAATTGTCAGTTATTTACAAAAGTTATGAGTAGAAGAAAGATTTATTTATACGGTACCTTAGTAATCGTTGTTGTTTTTGCTTGGATGTTTTCAGGTTCTGATAAAAAAAATGATGAATATTCAGAAACTGTGAAAATTGCATTAAGAGAGGTTGGTAATCAATTATTATTACTCAATCAAGATTCTACATCTTTGGTATTACCAGTTGTGAAATTAGAAGAATCAAAGTTTCAGCTTTCATTTCAAAATCAACTTTCATTTAAACCAAACCACTTAGTTTCTATTGTCGATAGTAGTCTTACAAAATCTAGGTTTCCAGAAAATTATCGTGTTGAAGTCATTCAGTGTTCTGATGAAGAAGTGGCTTACAGTTATGAAATGAGTGAAGAGGAAGAAAAAACCATCATTCCTTGTGCTGGAAGATTTTTACCAGAAAATTGTTATACTATTAATGTACGATTTTTAAATAAATCACCTCAATTAGTTAGAAATCCATTATTCTTATATGCACTAATACTTATTGTTTTAGCATTTCTATTTGATTTACTTTTTAATAAAAACAAACAAACTGCAACAACACTAAATAGTGATGATAACTATGCTTCAATTGGTAGTTTTCTATTTTATCCAGATCAGAATAAATTGGTAAAACAAGCTATAGAAATTAGTCTTTCAAAAAAAGAATGTGAGTTGTTAGAAATTTTTGTTGCCAACCCAAATCAAATCATCAAACGTGATGAATTGGAAAAAAGAGTTTGGGAAGACAATGGTGTAGTCGTAGGAAGAAGTTTAGATACTTATATTTCTAAATTAAGAAAAATACTTAAAGAAGACACCTCTATTAAACTAACAAATATTCACGGTATTGGTTACAAACTAGAGGTTCTTGGGAAATAGATTCAGTAAATTATAAGTTTTGCTTTCGATAGAATTGATTATATTAATATTCTTTTTTAACGAAAAAGCAGGATGAGATTCCTGCCTTCGCAGGAAATATTATGGCACAACACAACGAACTTGGAAAAAAAGGTGAACAACTAGCAGTAGATTATTTGACAAAAAATAATTATACTATTATAGAACGTAATTATAGATTTGATAAAGCTGAAGTTGATATCATTGCCCAACAAAAAGAAACTCTTGCCATTATTGAAGTTAAAACTCGTTCTACTTTAGAGTTTGGAAACCCTCAAGATTTTGTAAAACCCAAACAAATTCAGCAATTAGTAAAAGCTGTTGATGAATATGTTACCAAAAATGATTTAGATGTTGAAATTCGATTTGATATTATTGCCATCGTAAAATCCGGAAAGACTTATGACATTGAGCATTTAGAGAATGCTTTTTATCATTTCTAATTTTCAAAATACTCCACTAGCTCAGTTATATTATCTGGCTTTGCAATAATTTTTTTATCCTTATCTAACACGAAATAAGTTGGTGTTGAATTTATATTATATAGTATTCCTAGTTTATTAGTCCATTTTCCTAATCCCAATACATGTATAAATTCTGGATAACTAACAACCAAGCTATTCCAGTTTACTGGAGTATCCTCCAATCCAATTGCAATAACTTGTAGTTTTCCTTTTTCTTGAGTTTTTACAAATTCTCGTAACTGAGGAATTTCCTGAAGACAATGACTACAACCACTACTCCAAAATACAATCACGTATTCGTTGGCAGTGTTTAAGCTACTAAGCTTAGTTTTGGTTGTGATGTCTCCAAGGGTTTGCTCCAATGAAAAATCAGGTGCAACTGTTCCAATAGAAATATTTTTAAAATTCTTTAATTCTGAAACCAATTGTTTGTCATTACCCTTTTCAGCAAGGGATAATAAATAATTATCTGAAATATAGTTTGCAGTAGACTCCAGGCCTAAGTCAACCATTTGTCGCCATAAAATGGTAAACAATAACACTTTAATATCAAGTTGTGCTTCTTTCATGGCGTCAAAAACATTACCAATATTTGAACGATAAGTTTCCAAATCATCCATGTTTTCATCAGTCATACCAAACACATAATTAGTAATACGCTCAGACAAAAAATTAGAACTTTGCAAAGTCTCATCATTAAAATCAACATTATCAAAATAATGCTGTTTCAAATTTTCTATATAATTTTTAACATCTACAAATCCATCAGGAATATAAGGCTTATTAGCTTTTATAAATGATTCAGCAATTGTTCCAATAGCTGTTTCCTCATAATCTAATTGCGTTTTGGATTGGGCTCTAAAGATTTCAATTAATGCAAGACTGTCCTTAGACTCTGACTTAAAATAATCACCAATATTCTGACCAATGACTGCCATATCACTAGTATAAGAATTAACTAGCATATTCTCAACCGACTGAGTATAATTGACGCCTACTTCTTGATCAAATGAGAGAATAATATCTTCTTTTGCATCGTAAATAATGTCAAAATTATATTCTTCTTGAGGCAATGCATATACTAATCTATACATTCCTTTTGTTGCAGTTGAATCTAGCTCAAAAATAAACTTACCATCTATTATTTCTGCATTGCTAACGTAAGTATTGGCAGTAGGTGTAACTTTATATAGTAGTGCATAATTAAACTCTTCGGCAGGAGAAAACGTTCCTTTAATGGTACTTTGTGCCATTACAAAAGTTGGTAATATAAAGAAGAGGAAAATTAGTTTTTTCAACATTATTTTAATTTATAAATAAGACCCATATTATGCTAAAAGGTCACAGCTTTTTCATTATTATTCATTCAACAATCACGCCAAAATTGGTCGCAATACTTTTAATGCTTTATTTACCGATTTTACGTTTTCAAAAGTAAGCAATAATCGTAAACCTTGACGAGTTTGTTTTTCTTTCATTTTACACGCATTCGGATGTGACTGAATGTATTGTAACACTTTTGTAAAACCAGAACTTTGATAAAAGCTACTTTGTTGATCTTTGATAAAATAGCCAATACATTTACTTTGTTTCATTACTATTTTTTCAAAGCCTAGTTTTGTAGCTATCCATTTTATACGAACACTGTTTAATAAATCCTCAACTTGAATAGGTAATTCACCAAAACGATCTATTAATCTAGATTCAAAATTTTCTAATTCTTCCTCTGTTTTGAGTTCATTTAATTCTGTATATAAGTTTAAGCGCTCTGCAATATTGTTTACATAATCATCTGGGAACAATAATTCAAAGTCAGTATCAATAGTAATATCTTTTACATAGATCTTTTCTTTTACATCATCTTTATAGAGATTTTTAAACTCAGTTTCTTTCAACTCCTCAATAGCTTCATTCAATATTTTTTGATACGTATCAAACCCTATTTCATTAATGAAACCACTCTGTTCACCACCAAGTAAATCTCCAGCTCCACGTATTTCAAGGTCTTTCATAGCGATGTTGAATCCACTTCCAAGCTCTGTATGTTGTTCCAATGCAGTAATACGTTTTCTTGCATCATTTGTCATTGCTGAATATTCTGGTGTAATGAAATAACAAAATGCTTTCTTATTGCTTCTTCCAACACGACCTCGCATTTGGTGCAAATCGCTCAATCCAAAATTATTGGCATTATTAATAAAAATGGTGTTTGCATTTGGCACATCTAATCCACTTTCAACGATGGTTGTGCTAACCAATACATCAAATTCACCATTCATAAAAGCTAACATTAATTGCTCTAGCTTTCTGCCTTCCATTCGCCCATGACCTATACCAATTTTAGCATCAGGCACCAAACGTTGAATCATACCTGCAACCTCTTTAATATTTTCGATTCGATTGTGAATAAAGAAAATTTGTCCTCCACGTTGAATTTCATAACTCACTGCATCACGAATGGTTTCTTCACTAAAACGAATCACATGACTCTCAATTGGATATCTGTTTGGTGGTGGTGTTGTAATGACTGACAAATCACGAGCTGCCATTAAACTAAATTGAAGCGTTCTCGGAATTGGAGTTGCCGTAAGGGTTAACACATCTACATTTTCCTTGATAGTTTTTAGTTTTTCTTTTACAGCTACCCCAAATTTTTGTTCTTCATCAACAATCAATAATCCTAAATCTTTGAATTTTACATTTTTATTGACCAATTGATGTGTTCCTATAACAATATCAACCTTTCCATTCTCAAGATTTTCTAAAGTTTCACGTTTTTGTTTAGCTGTTCTGAACCTGTTTAAGTAATCAACAGTTACAGGAAAATCCTTTAACCGCTCAGTCAACGTTCTGAAATGTTGATAAGCCAAAATGGTTGTTGGCACCAAAATAGCAACTTGCTTACTATTATCAACTGCCTTAAATGCTGCTCTAATAGCTACTTCGGTTTTACCAAAACCAACATCACCACACACTAATCGATCCATTGGTTGTTCACTCTCCATGTCTGCTTTAATATCAGCAGTAGCAGTAATTTGATCAGGAGTGTCTTCGTAAACAAAAGAAGCTTCTAATTCGTGCTGCATATAGCTGTCTTGTTGATATTGAAAACCCTTTTCCAACTTCCGCTTTGCATAAAGCTTAATAAGATTAAAAGCAATTTCTTTAACGCGCGATTTTGTTTTTTGCTTGAGTGTTTTCCATGCCTTACTTCCTAATTTATAAATTTTAGGAGGTTTACCATCCTTTCCATTAAACTTAGTTATTTTGTGTAAAGAGTGAATACTCAGGTACAATACGTCACGTTCACCATAAACCAATTTAATTGCTTCTTGTTTCTTGCCTTCTACATCAATTTTTTGGAGGCCACCAAAGCGACCAATACCATGATCTATGTGAGTTACATAATCTCCAACATCAAGATTAGTAAGCTCTTTTAAGGTGATTGCTTGTTTTTTAGCGTAACCGTTTTTGAGATGAAATTTATGATAGCGCTCAAATATTTGATGATCTGTATAGCAAACAACTTTATTATCATGATCAATAAATCCTTGATATAAAGAAAGAACTATGGTTTTGTAATGTACATCTTGCTCAACATCATCAAAAATATCATGAAATCGTTTTGCTTGTTGTTCAGAAATACAGCTAATATAATTGCTATAACCTTTTTTATGATTTGAGTTTAAATTCTCTATTAATAAATCGAATTGCTTATTGAATGTAGGTTGTGGAGCTATATTGAATTCTATTTCGTCATTACGAGGAGTTTGCGACGAAGTAATCTCATCTAAAGAAACAGATTGCTTCGTTTCATTCGCAATGACGTTTCTAAAAAAAGCAGTACTCCCAAACTCTACTAAGTTAAATTCTAATAATTGTTTTTTCAGTAATGTTGAATTACAGAAAAGCTCATTAGGTTCAGCATGCTTTACATCTAATGACAAATTATTAAAAGCCTCAACTGCCTTATTATAAAAATCATCAATTCTTGAAAATAGTAAGTCAGCATCTTTAGTTAAAATCACTGTTTTTTGTGCAATATAATTTAGGAAGCTTTGCCTTTTCTCTTCTAAAAACTTATTAGCTACATTTGGTATGATGCCAATTTTTTTAACCTGTTCTGTTGATAATTGTGTCTCGACATCAAATGTTCTAATACTATCTACTTCGTCACCAAAAAACTCTATACGATAAGGTTCATCATGTGAAAATGAAAACACATCAACAATTCCTCCTCTTACTGAAAACTCACCAGGTTCTGTAACAAAATCAACACGCTTAAAACGGTATTCAAAAAGCATTTCGTTAACGAAATCAATAGACAAATTATCATTAAGTGCAATCTTCAGCGTATTGCGTTCTAATTCTTTTCGAGTTACTACTTTTTCAAAAAGTGCATCTGGATAAGTAACGATAATTGCAGATTTCTTACGGGAGTTTATTCGATTTAAAACTTCAGATCTGAGCAACACATTGGCATTGTCAGTTTCTTCTATTTGATAAGGACGTCTGTAACTGCCAGGATAAAACAGCACATCTTTCTCAGACAACAATTCTTCTAGATCATTTAAATAAAACGCAGCTTCTTCCTTATCATTAAAAATAAGCAAAAAGGGTTTGTCAGCCTTTTTAAATAGCTGAGTAACAACAAAAGAAAATGAAGAACCTACAAGTCCTTTTAAATGAATTTTAGATTTAATTTGGGCAATAGCATTTTGCAGTTTTTGCAATTGCAAAGACCGTTCAAAGTTTTGCGAGATAAGGGTTTTACTCACTCAGAAAAAATTTATGCAAATATAGAATAATTGTTCATTAGAATTTTAATTTTTATAGGCTTAAAAAAGTTAATAGTATTATATTTGTATTACAAAAAAATTAATAAAAGATATGTCAATTTCAGATTTATTTGATAGTGGTTTCAAAAAGCGAAATGAAGATCATTTTGCCTCTATTGTAAGAGTTGCAATGAGCGACAATATTATTAATGATACCGAAAAAGCGTTTTTAGATCGCTTAGCACGAAATTTAAATATTTCAGAGCTAGATTATAAGCTAATACTAAAAAATTATAAAACTCATCCCATGAATCATCCTTTGTCATATGATAAACGTATTGAACGACTATACGATTTGACAAGAATGGTTTGGGCGGATCATATAGAAGGTAAGGACCAGGTAAAATTACTGAAAAAATTAAGTATTGGTTTAGGTTTTAGATCTGTAAACGCAAAATACATTACTAATAAAGCGTTAAAATTAGTGAAGCAAAACGTTGACCTTGATACGTTTACTGAAGAAATAAAAACTATGAATCAGTAGTTAAAAAATAAAGAAAGCGAGCTAAATAACTCGCTTTTTTATGCGTTTTGCATAAATTCTTCAACCTTTTCAACCATGTTTTTACTTCCGCATAAAAAAGGAACGCGTTGATGTAATTCAGTTGGTTGAATATCCATAATTCTTGTAAATCCGTCACTTGCTCTACCATTGGCTTGCTCAGCTATATAAGCCATTGGATTACATTCATATAAAAGACGTAATTTTCCATTAGAATTCATTGAACTTTTAGGATACATATAAATCCCTCCTTTTATCATGTTTCTATGAAAATCTGATACCAGAGAACCAATATATCTACTCGTATATGGCCTATCACCTTCTTCCATCTGACAGTACTTAATATAGTTTTTTATGCCTTGCGGAAAGTGAATATAGTTTCCTTCATTTACTGAATAAATTTTTCCATTTTCAGGAAACTCCATTTTAGGATGCGATAAATAAAATGTCCCTATTGCAGGATTTAAAGTAAATCCGTTAACACCATCTCCAGTTGTATAAACCAACATCGTTGATGTTCCGTAAATAACATACCCAGCAGCAACTTGTTTATTCCCTTTTTGCAGAAAATCGTCAATGCTTACAGGAGTACCTACTTCAGTTACACGTCTGTAAATTGAGAATATTGTACCAACAGACACGTTAACATCAATATTTGATGAACCATCTAATGGATCTATTAACACCACATATTTATTTTGATGGTTCTCATCTTGACTATTAATCGCTACAAAATGATCTTCTTCCTCACTTGCTATTCCACAAACAATGTTTCGCCTTGTCATTGCTTTAATAAACAAATCATTGGCAAATACATCTAGTTTTTGTTGATCTTCTCCTTGAACATTAATGTCTCCAGCCGCACCAATAATATCCACCAACCCTGCTTTGTTCACTTCATGATTTACAACTTTAGCTGCCAATCTAATCGCATTGATTAAACGTGAAAGCTCACCAGACGTATACTTAAAAGATTGTTGGTTTTCAATAATAAATTCACCTAAAGTTTGGTTTTTTTGAGACATAGATGTGTTGTATGTTTATTTTTTGCAAATATCGTGTTTTTTAACAAACTAAAACGTTTTCGCAAAAATATAATTGATCTAAAATAATCGCTTTCGCTATATTTGGAGTTCAATTTTATTCTCATGGATTTTACAATTAGAAATGCCTCTAAACAAGATATGCCAGCAGTCTTAAACCTAATCATAGAATTAGCTGTTTTTGAAGAAGAACCTGACGCAGTTGAAGTAACTACTGAAAGCTTAATTGCAGATGGTTTTGGAGACAATCCAGCTTTCAAATGTTTTGTTGCTGATGTTGATGGAATAGTTGTTGGTGCAGCAGTTGTTTATAATAGATTTTCAACTTGGAAAGGTAAAATTTTACACCTTGAAGACTTAATTGTAAATCAAAATATGAGAGGTCATGGAATAGGATCTGCCTTATTAGATGAAGTTGTAAAACATGGACATAGTCTTAAAGCAAAGCGTATTAATTGGGAAGTTATTAGCTGGAATGAAGGTGCAATAAAATTGTACGAGCGAAAAGGCGCCAAAGTATTACGAGATTGGAACGTAGTACATTTAGATGAAAACGGAATTAAAAATTATATAGCAAACTTAGGTTAATGCGCATATTTAAATTTGGAGGTGCATCTGTTAAAGATGCTGAAGGTGTAAAAAATTTGGTTAAGGTTTTAAAAGAAACTGGTCATGACGATATGCTAGTAGTTGTTTCAGCCATGGGAAAAACAACCAACGCTCTAGAAAAGGTTATTCATAATTACTTTGATAATACTAAAGAACTGCAAAGCTCTATACAAGATATCAAAAAGTATCATAATGAGATTTTATTGGATTTGTTTGATTCAGACAATCATGTTGTTTTTGGTCAAATTGAAGATTTGTTCAAAGATTTAAATACATTTTTCAGCAGGAATAAATCACCAGATTACAATTATGTATATGATCAAGTTGTTGGTTATGGTGAACTAGTATCTACATCAATTGTTAGTGCTTATTTAAATGACATTGGAATAAAAAACAATTGGTTAGACGTTAGAGACTTTATAAAAACTGACAGCTATTATAGAAATGCTAGAATTGATTGGAAAGCTACCCAACAATTAATTTCAAAAAATGTCAAAACCAATCAATTAAATATCACTCAAGGGTTTTTAGGAAGTGATGCCAATAATTTCACAACTACATTAGGTCGTGAAGGAAGTGATTATTCTGCTGCTGTTTTTGCATACTGTTTAAATGCAAATAGTGTTACTATTTGGAAAGATGTTCCTGGTGTTTTAAATGCAGATCCAAGATATTTTGAAAATGCACAATTACTAAATCAAATATCATATCGTGAAGCCATAGAGCTTGCGTTTTATGGTGCTTCTGTAATTCACCCAAAAACATTGCAGCCTTTACAACAAAAGGAAATTCCATTTTTTGTAAAATCTTTTTTGAACCCAAAGGAAGATGGCACATGCATTGGAAAAGGCAAAACCTTAGAGCCATTGATTCCATGCTTTATTGTTAGAAAAAATCAAGTACTAATTGAGCTTTCTTCGTTGGATTTTAGTTTTATAGTTGAAGAAAATATTAGTGAAATATTCAACTTGTTACACCTATATAAAATGAAAGTAGATGTGATTCAAAATTCTGCAATTAGTTTTTCCGTATGCGTTGACAACAATTATAACAACCTTGATAAACTCTTATTGCATTTAAAGGCAAAGTTTAAAGTAACAATTAGTAAAAATGTTGCTCTTTATACTATTAGACATTACACAAAGAATGCTATTCAGCAATTGGAAGAAAATAAAACCGTTTTATTGAAACAAATTTACAATGAAACCGTTCAAATTGTAACCAAATAAATGTGTAGATTTGTAATTCTCTCTAATAATAGCAAATGAGTCTTGTAACAGCCAAAGAAGTCGCAAAAGCGATACATTTTGATAAATATGGATTTATTGGAACATTCTTCGGATGGCTATTGATGAAACTTCTTAATATTTCTGCTATTAACAAAGTTTATAATAGAAACAAACACCTTAACGATCTCCCTTTTTTAAATGCGTTGTTAGACGATTTTCAAATTAAGTTTGAAATCCCTGAAGAAGATTTAAAACGGTTGCCAAAAGATGGTGCATATATTACTATATCTAATCATCCTCTTGGTGGTATTGATGGCATATTGCTTTTGAAGCTAATGCTTGAACAACGTAGTGATTTTAAAATCATTGGTAATTTTTTACTGCATCGTATTGAGCCATTAAAGCCATATATAATGCCAGTAAATCCTTTTGAGGATAGAAAGGATATTAAATCTAGCGTTATTGGATTTAAAAATTCATTATTGCATTTAAAAGATGGTAAACCACTTGGGATTTTTCCGGCTGGTGAAGTCTCTACTTATAGAGATGGCAAATTAGTAGTAGATAAACCTTGGGAAGAGGCAGCAATGAAGCTTGCTCAAAAAGCAAAAGTTCCTATTGTACCTATTTATTTTCATGCAAAAAATAGCAAGTTATTTTATAAACTTTCTAAAATTAGCGATACGTTTAGAACTGCCAAATTACCTTCAGAATTGCTGACTCAAAAGCGACGCACTATTAAGGTGAGAATTGGAAGGACAATTTCAGTTAACGATCAGCAAGAGCATAATAGTTTACAAGATTTTTCAGAATTTATTCGAAGAAAAACATACATGCTTTCGCACGCATTTGAAGATAAACCTAATCGTTTAGAGAATATTTCATCCACATTAAAAGTCCCAAAAATTCCTAAAAAAATCGTTACTCCTGTAAAAACAGAGTTAATGATTAAGGAAATTGCTGAACTCAAAGAGAGTGACTATAGGCTACTTCAAAGTAAAAATTACGAAGTTTATCTTGCTCCTGCTATCAAGCTTCCAAACATTTTGAGAGAAATTGGGCGACTTCGTGAAATAACCTTTCGTGAAGTTGGAGAAGGTACTAATGAAGCTATTGATCTTGATAAATTCGACACCTACTATCACCACATGTTTCTTTGGGATAATGAAGCCAATGTTATTGCTGGTGCATATAGAATGGGATTGGGCTCAAAAATTTTTGAAGCTTACGGCATTGATGGTTTTTACCTACAGGATTTGTTTAGATTTGAACCGGAACTTTACACCATGATGAGCCAATCCATTGAAATGGGAAGGGCTTTTATCATAAAAAGCTATCAACAAAAACCAATGCCTTTATTTTTATTATGGAAAGGTATTGTACATACTACACTGCGTTTCCCAGAGCACAAATTTTTAATTGGAGGAGTGAGTATAAGTAATCAGTTTTCAAACTTCTCAAAATCGTTAATGATTGAGTTTATGAAATCACATTACTACGACCCATATATTGCGCAATATGTTCATCCTAAAAAGGAGTTTAAGGTGAAACTGAAAGATGCTGATAAAGATTTTGTTTTTGATGAAACCGAAGCAGATTTAAACAAGTTTGATAAAATTATTGACGAGGTAGAACCTGGAGCTTTGCGTTTACCTGTTTTACTTAAAAAGTATATTAAACAAAATGCACGCTTGGTAGCATTTAACGTGGACCCATTATTTAATAATGCTGTTGATGGACTTATGTATATTAAAATATCTGACTTACCAGATAGCACTGTTCGTCCTGTGATGGAAGAATTTCAAGCTGAGTTGGAACGGAAGTTCACCAATAACTCTGAAGTTTCAGAATAAGCTTGTCATTCCTGAATGTCATACTGAGCTTGTCGAAGTATCAAAGTAAGTCAGGAATCCATTTGCTAAAGGATAATTCTAAATAGTCATCTACCACTTCTTTTTCGGTCAGTGTTTTTAAAAAATTTACTGTCATTACGGTTTTTCCATAGTTTGTAACCATACTGTATCACAACGAGTTATATTAAAAAAATAATTAAAATTTTGTACGAAAATTTTGATGTTTACCATTTTTTTTTTTTTAGATTTACAAAGTTGAAAGCATAGTTTGGGTGAGTTAAGAGGCAACCAAAATATGCTGAAAACAAAAATGATTGCAATTAGAACTAGCGCTAGTTTATTTTTTTCTCCCTTAAAAATGATTAATAGCGCAATCAAAAATGCCTCTTAAAACAAATGGCTTCTTAAACAAAAGACCTCTTAATTTTTTTACCTCTTAAAACAAATCAATGTTTAACTAGTTGGTTTTACAACAAACTATAACCAACCAAAATTTTAGAAAAGATGAAAAAAATTAAAAAAAGTATTGCCGTTTTTGCGGCATTGTTATTGATGTCAATGACTAATAACGTAAAGTCAGAAAACATTGAAATTGAAAACCTTGCCTTTGCTGATCCTTATGAGTGTTGGGATACTGCAGATGCTTTTGAAACAATAGCTTGCGGATATGTTGGTTGTGATTTCTGGTTATGGGATCAAGTTTATAATTCATGCATGGGAAATCCGCAATAGAATAATTAATTATTTTAACACCTAAAAGGGTTTCTTTATTTGAAATTTTTTTAGGTGTTCTTAAAAAATGGATTTTATGAAAAAAATAATACCAATTATCTTTTCTTTAGTTGTGTCAAATACCTTATTAGCACAAACTGATACTATTTGTATTTATGAAATAACCAAAAATAAAATTAATATAGAAATTAATGAAAAAGATAACTCAACAACACGAAAGGCTAAAAATTTAATAAATGAAGCCATTGAAATAGCAGAAACTTTTACATATACATTAAAGTTTAACGGAAACGAAAGTATTTTTAGTAAAAATAGATCTATGGGAAATGAAGCTCAAAGTTCATATATAATCCCTATTGCGGAGGCGATAATTGGCAAGGGTATATATTATCAAAATAAAGTGAAAAATGAAAATATTCAGCAAGTTCAAGGTTCCATAGGATTATTCTTAATTAAAGGTTCTTTTTTAACTGATTGGGAGTTTACTAATGAAACTAAAAAAATCGGCAAGTATAATTGTTATAAAGCGATAAAAAAATGTAACTCATGTGATACTGCTGAAGAAGTTTGGTTTACTCCTGAAATTGCAGCCCCTTTTGGACCTCTAGGCTATAGTGGTTTACCTGGATTAATACTAGAAATCAAAAAGAAAACAATTACTTTAAGGCTAGCAAGTATTGATTTTAAGCCAAAGAATATTGTGATTAAAAAACCAACAAAAGGAAAAGTTGTTGGTATAGATGAGTTTAAAAAAATTACTGATGATTTTCGTTCTCAAATAAAACAATAAAAATGATTTCTACTTTCAAAAGATAACTGAAAAGTTATGAATAACGATTTTTATTTAAAAATAACTTTTCTGCTACTAACTCTATCAGGATTTTCTTTATATGGACAACAAATTACAGTTTCCGGCAAAGTCACAGACAGTTTACAAAACCCTTTAGCCTATGCAAATATATTAGCTATTCCAGAAAGTGATGACCAAGACATTCGTTTTGCCATTACTACTGATGCTGGCACTTACCAATTAAAACTTGAGCAAGATCAAAATTTTAGAAAAGATGAAAAAAATTAAAAAAAGTATTGCTGTTTTTGCGGCATTGTTATTGATGAGTAATGGATTGAATGCAAGTATTGCTCTTGCTGAATCATGTTTTGAATGGGCAGATCGTGAAGCTACAAGAATGGGATTTATTCAAGGTTGGACTCATGCTGAAGAACATACTGCTTTTTTAGCACTTTTAGACGAATGTGAAGGTCAAAACCCATAATAAAAAAGATAAACCAGACCTTTTTATTATTAATTTAGGGATAAAATTACATATATTTTATCCCTTTAAAATAAATCATTATGTCATTAAAAAAATTAAATATACTCTACATAATGTTGTGTTTCTCAATATTGAGTTATGCACAACAAAACGGGAAAGCTTATTATACAAAAAAGTCATCGCATAGTTTTGTGCCAAAAAAAGAATCAGGTAATAAAGCTAGTTCATTATATAAAACTGTTAATTATTCCATTAATGACATGGAGTTTATATTAACATTTAATAATTCATTAGCTAATTATGAGGAAATTAAAAAACTAGGAGTAGATGAAAACAGTTCAGCAGTACAATTCAACAGAGTGTTTTCAGGGTATAGTGGACCTTATTATTATGATTTTGAAACGAACAACGTTACACGTAAACAAGGCAAATATTTAATAGAAAAGAAGATGTCAACCTATGAATGGGTATTAACAAAAGAAAAGTTAATCATCAACGACCTTACTTGCTACAAGGCAACCACAACCTTAAAATTGCAAGGCAGAAGAGGAGAACTATTAAGACCTGTTACCGCTTGGTATACCACAGATATAAATCTTTCTGCTGGACCTGACGGTTTTGGAGGCTTACCTGGCTTGATTATACAATTAGAAGTTAATAAAGTGGTGACTACCTTAAAAAAAATCGAGTTTTCTGATAAACCTGTAGATGTAAAACTTCCAACAAAAGGAAAAAAAATGACAGAAGCCGAGTTTGATGCCTTGATGAAAGATTTAACAGAAAATCGCAGTAAATACTACGACAAAAATTAAATTAATTTGGGTATTGAAAAAACTTATTCTAAAATAATTTTAATTAAAATCTTACTGTTATTAGTAGGGTTTTCTTCTTATGCCCAAACCATAACGATTCAAGGTAAAGTTACAGACAGCCAACAACAGTCCTTAGCTTATGCCAATATATTAGCCATTCCTGAAAGTGATGACCAAGATATTCGTTTTGCCATAACCAATGATGCTGGTACTTACCAATTAAAACTAGAACAAGACCAAAACTATGAATTAACAATCAGCTATTTGGGCTATAAACCAGAAACCCTAACACTAACAACTCAAAATAAAGACCTTGTTAAAAACTTTACACTCCAAGAAAATCCAGATCAATTAGAAACCGTTGAGCTTAACTATACACCACCTGTTTCGGTAAAAAAAGATACCATAACTTATGATCTGAGTCGTTTTGTTACAGGAGAAGAACGTAAGTTAAGGGAAGCCTTAAAAAAGCTACCAGGCGTTGAAGTAGATAGAGCAGGTAATGTGATGGTTCAAGGTAAAAAAGTAACCAAAGTATTGGTGGAAAATAAAATATTTTTTACTGGCAACACTAAATTGGCAGTTAATAACATTCCTGCTGATGCTGTAGATAAGGTGGAGATTTTAGACAACTATAACGAAGTCGCCATGCTTAAGGGTTTGCAAGACAGCGAAGACATGGCAATGAACATTAAACTAAAAGAAGATAAAAAGAATTTTGCCTTTGGTGATATAGAGGCTGGAGTTGGTATTAAAGAACGCTATCTCATACATCCTAACCTCTTTTATTATAGTCCTAAAACCAACCTTAACCTCATTGGAGATCTTAATAATACAGGTGCTAAAAGTTTTTCATTTTCAGATTACCTAGAATTTGAAGGTGGTTTTGGAAAACTATTAAGTGATGCTAGTAGTTATTTTAATTTGTTCAACAGTGATTTTGCCCAATACTTAAACAATCAAGACTTTAAAAGTAACATTAACCAATTTGGAGCCTTTAACATCAGGCAATCCTTAAGCAATGTGACAGATGTAAGTGCTTATGTGATTACATCTAACAGTAGCACCAATACGCAACAGGAAACCAGTAATGAATACCTTTTAGAAAGCAACAACTTCACAGAACAACGAAGCAACACCAATACCATAGATAATTTTTTTACCATTGGAAAGCTTACCTTGGATTATGACCCAAACATTAAAACAGATGTTGCGTTTAATAGCTTTGTAAAAGTAACCAATAATGATGCCTTTGGTACAATAAACACCATAAGTCCAAGCAATACAAACAACATACAAAATAGCAATTCCACAAAAGCAATCAACCTAAAACAGAATATCAGCGTTAGTAAAAAACTATCAAAAAACCATACAGCAACTTTAGAAGCAACAC
>Ga0316205_10001712_pt1 | contig 25896 bp, 19 predicted proteins | sample 3monthpyrite_MG_FD_204941 | JGI IMG/M metagenome (GOLD analysis project Ga0316205, IMG submission 204941) | Microbial mat bacterial communities from mineral coupon in-situ incubated in ocean water Damariscotta River, Maine, United States -... | ecosystem: Environmental > Aquatic > Marine >... | reverse complement strand
AATGGGATATTTTTAGTAAATGATGCACCGAGCTTTATTTGCGTTGCTTGAAATAATAAAAAAACACTAGCAAGAACAAATAATGTCAACACAAAAAACTTATGGCGGAACAGACCTACTTCTAAACGGTTTGCGAGAGAAATTTTCATTGTATTTTGTAATCCAAATTCTGTTAACAATACTTATAATTTAATTTTGACATCGAAGGCTGCTTACAAAGCGATTATTTTAGCGCCAACGTCTGACACTACGACTAACTTATTATTAAACCAAACGCCGGCAATTAATGCTTTACCATCTTTTTGGTTTCTCAAACGGTAGGTTTTACCATCATCTTTACTTTCAAGTAAAACGCCATTATTGGCTAATAAAAAAATTCGATTGTCATCAGTTAGCACAATATCATTTATTAACGCTGTAGTATCAGTTTGACGTTGTTGCCACGGCGTACCATTTTTCAAACTTCTATAGACATGCCCCCTTAAGCCAACCACGAGCAAGTTACCTTGGGTGGTTCGAGCCATGTCAAAAAATGAGCCTTGATAAATTTCATCGAATGGGAGCCAGTTTTTACCAAAATCATTACTTTTAGCAATTAAGCCAATTTCTCCAACCATATATAATGTGCGACCATCAATAACCAACCGATTAAAATGAGGCAAAATTGAAGATGCTTCATCAAGGTAGGCTTCTTCATCTTCTTGCTTTAGATCAGTTAAATAGTCAACGTCGTCAGGTAATAAAAATTCATCATGAAATTCATTGGTCCAAGTATCACCACCATCTACTGTGCGAAATAAAAGCCCGTATGCGCCAATAGCAATGCCTTCGAGAGGGTTTTTAAAAACAATATCTAACAAAGGTTTTTCAAGTTCAGGTTTATGTTGTTGTATTTGCCATGATGCGCCACCATCTTTAGTTGCTAAAATTGTTGCATCATGTCCTACAGCCCATCCCTGTTTATTATTGATAAAAAACACACTAGTTAGTGTTGTTTGCAAAGGAACATCGGCTTGCTGCCATGTAAGTGCATCCGATGATAAAATAATGTGACCATGTTCGCCAACAGCGATTAGTTTATTATCGCCAACTTTAGCGATATCTAATAACAACGACTTACTTGCTAATGGCGCTTTAATTGCAGCATGATTGCTGAGAGTTCCTGTATTATTTGACGGTGTTTCTGTAGCGGCACTCGTCTGAAAAAATGAGCATAAAAACAAAAGAATAGCTAACAGGGAAGAAACAAAACTCATTATAAAAATTCTCTACGTTATTAAAAAAAAAATACTAACAATCACAAAAATAAATAGCCTAAGCCTAGACCGTCACTCTTTGCCATCCATGGCATCGTGACATACCCTACATCCTGTAAATAAAAACGGCTGACATCAGCCAGCCGTTCTTATAAAAAAGGTATTTACCTTCTACCTTCTCGTCTCAATGCTGATGGTGTGAAGTCTTTATGTTTTAACTTCGCAGAGAAGTCATACATTTTAGCTTCATTGTCCAATCCCATTGCGATATAACGACGAGATTGAAAATCATGGTATACCTCAAGCGTAGACCATTGTGTTGGAACTTCATAGTAGTTTAATCCATGAGCTACAGCAACACGGTATAACTCATCACGGTTATCATAGATATCCGCGACAGCAACTTGCCAACTATCTTCATCAATATAGAAAACACGTTTTTTATAAGTATGACGAGTATTTGCTTTTAAGTTAGCTTCAACAACCCAAACACGGTGCTTTTCATATCGCACTAAATCGGGGTTAATATGACCCGGTTGAATGATATCGTCATACTTAACTTTATCACTATGTAAACGGTAATCATTATAAGGAATAAGTAACTCTTGTTTACCTTTAAGTGTCCAGTTATAACGATTTGGCGCACCATTATACATATCAAAGTCATCAGTAAGTCTTAAGCCATCTGAAGCACTACCTGGTGCATCATACGCAACATTTGGTGCACGGCGAACACGACGTTGACCCGTATTATATGTCCACGCTTGACGCGGTGTTTTGATTTGATCCATGGTTTCATGAACTAAAAGCGCAGTACCCGCCAAACGTGCTGGCTCAGTTACTTTTTGCTTAAACTTAAATAAAATGTTTGTTTTCTCAAGTTCAGCAGGTGTTGTACCTTCAACATCATAAGGTAAAAGCAATTGGTCATCAAAACCAACAAAGGTATAGTCACCAGAAGCGGTAGGAGCTGCTTGACCACCTTGACGAGTAAGCGCATCACCACGATAGCGAACAATGTGATTCCAAATCGCTTCTAAGCCATTAGTTGGCATTGGAAAAGGAATGCCCACAGAAGCATTTTTAATACCATTACCGCCTTCTACCAATTCTGCACGTGTTGCATTTACTTTTACCGCTTTATAAACATGTGCAGGGTATGAAGCACTGCGTCTAGTTTGATAAACATTCATTTTAAAGGTGTCTGGATAAGTATCAAACAACTTAACTTGACCTGGTGTTAACAAGTCTTTGTAATCAGCCAAATTTTTAGCTGTGATTGTATATTCTATTTTATCATTTGGATAAGGATCTAAATGATGATCTCCAACAGTGTAACCCGCAGGCGCTTTAGTAATACCGCCGGTCCACGCTGGAATAGAGCCATCTTTGTTACCCGCTTTTACAGCGCCCATAGGAGTTAGCTCGTTTCCTAATTTAGCAGCATCTGCTGCTGTTGACTTAGCAAGCGTTGCACCTGAAGTGAGTGCAAAAGTAGCAGCTAATAATAATGCACTTTTATTAAAGGCTTTTTTATTTAAACTATAAGTTTTAAAGGTCTGGTTTGTCATTATGATTGCCTTTCTTAAATTGAATATTTAATACTAAAAGATACATAGTCACGATCTTCTATTTGGTTTGTAGTACCGACACCATCAAAGAAACTGTTGTATTTTACATCAGCAACCCAACGACTTTGGTAATCAAAACTTAAACCCAATGCGACTGACTTTCTATCTTCAATAAACAAGAAGAGTGGATCAGGTGTAATCCCCTTAACATCATGTGAAAAAACCACGCTAGGGTTAACATTAATACCAGCAAAAACGTTTGTGTATTCAAGTTTACCAACAAGTTTATATCCCCAAGCAAATTCAGTTGGGAATGGATTAGTTTCAACACCATTTTGTACTGCTACCTCTAAACCAGGAGCCACTGCAATACCGCCATTTCTTGATGTGCCTGGACCATTTAAACGTAATACTGTAGGGTCAGGCATATCATTGATATTAATACCACCAACCTCTAGCAAGGTGACAAACTGACTAGCACCTAAGGTAGGACCAAATAAATGCGTTATTGTCATTTGCGCTTGCACAGTATCAGATAGTACAAAACCATTAGCAGTTACACCCGGGCCATATGGCTGGCCAGTTGTATCATTTAATTGAGAAATATTATCTAACTCTGGTCTCAGGCCTGCATTAGCAAGTTGTTGTGGCATAGCAGCAAAAAGCAACTCTACATCATCAATTTGTAAAGGCTCATCTTGACGATAGCTAATTTCACCTGCTAATGCTGTTTCACCAAGCATGGTGTTAAAACTCAACGCATACATTTTAATATCTTCAGGGTAAGCAAGTTTTACTTGCGAGAAAGCACCTAAGCTATAAAGGTTATCCTCAGTTATTTGATTACCAGCGATAAAGCCAACATCTTTACTAACAGCTGTTTCAGGATTTTGTGCGCTAGGAAGAGTAAAGTCAGCTGTGATACCTGAAAATAAGGGACGACGGCTGTGATAATTTACATAGTAAAAACTAAATTCAGTGTCATTTAACTCAGGTGAAAACCAAGATAAGCGTAAACCATACTGACCACCTTCTTCGGGTTTCCACTCAGCAGACGTTCCTTGTGAGCGCAATGTTATTTTAGTAGGGTAAGCTAAATACATTTGGCTAGCTGTAGCACCATCAATTTGCCCAGCTCTTAACGCGTCACCTATTTGGTTCAAACCTGCCATTAAGAAGTCTATATCCATATCGGGGTTACCAGAGAAGCCCAATTGCACATTATTCTTATATCCGCCATCACCGGCAAAATCGTTGGTTGAAAAGTAACTTCCCGGTGGTGGTAAAATTGTATTTTCCCAAGTGTACTGATAATAAGCTTCAATATTAAAGTTTTCAGTGACAGCTAAAGAGCCCCAAACAGCACCAAAAGGAATAAAAGCTTCTTTAAGCTCCGCCCCTGGTGCTTTTAAAAGAGCAACATCTACTGGGTTAATTTCACTTATGCCGTGACTAATAAAGGTACTCTCACCCCAACTAATCACTTGTTGACCAACACGAATTGAAAAAGGCATATCACCTAGCTCAAAGTCACCATAAACATAAGCATCTAATAAACGAATGTCAGTACAAACTTGCTCTTTAGCTTCTCTATTAGCACAGGGATCATTAATTTTCCCGCTAAGCTGATTAGTCCATGCACGATCACTGTTCATCATAGCAAAATCATAATAATACATGCCACGCACAAAAACGCCCATATTATCATAACGAATGTCTAGCTCATGACTACCTTTAATCAACTGAGAAAAGCTATCTCCAGCATCAAAGTTTAAATTGCCGTTATCAACATTAGCTGAATAACCACCGGCCCCTTGCCATAAAGTTGTATTATCTGGATTAGGATTAAAGACAGGATTGTAACCAGTAGGGTTACTCACTGGGTGGTATGGTGAAAGGTTAAAACCATTATTTAAATTATTTGCTTTAGCAATATTATCATTCCAGTTACGATCTTCGGTACGAATACTTGTACCTAGACTGAATGTAGAATCAAAGCTGACTTCTACATCACCAAAATCCCATCTTGCAGCTTGAGCGTTATTAAAGCTTGCGCCTAATAATGTCATTGAAAGTGCTGCGGCAATACCTACGGCTAAAGGTTTTCTAGAAAACCTGCGAGGGCTATTATTCATTTATTCTCTCCCCTGTAGCGAATCAAGCATGATAAATTGCTGCTTTTGGATTTAACACCTCTAAAAGCAAAATTTTATTATGTAAAGCAAAGCTCAAAATCGTTATTTATTTATTTTTTTATTTTTCTGCACTAGTAGGCTAAAACCATGAGCTAAGAGCCAACTCATGCAGATAAAACAATAATTGCATCATTTTACTGGTCTGGCAAGTTAAAAAAACAATAGTTAAGCCGCTGTATTTTAATGACTTGCATTTAAGTAACGTGAATACTTTTTCCATTGTTTAAAACTAGCGTTTAAAATAAAAAAAAGCAAAATATTTTTATTCACACTAAGTTAATGAAATAACACTTGTTTAGTTACAAAATAAAACAATAATATTTCACAGGATGGTCTGACCACTGTTTAAAGCAATTACTCTATTAGTGGTAAATCTTAATAATTATGATAGTTTAACTAGCGATAAAAACTTATTATTTTTAGTTTCTAAACAAAAATGACCATAAACTCCACGACTAGTGAGATGTGATCGCAAGTGCATTGCTGGAAAATTAACCGTAGTGCCAATAGTTGTTGTTACCACAATTGACTGAACTTCCCCCCGGTAATAAGGTAAAAATTCAGTAGTAGACAGGTTTATTGAGAAGTAATATTTCATAAAAATATAATTATAAAAAGAATGACTGTGGCACTTGCTATACCACAGTACTAGTTAAGCTAAGTTAATAATGCTGCATCTAATTTTTCTTTCAGATCATTAGATAAATTAGGTAATTCATGTAAACGTGTTAATTGCGCCATCATTAGTTTTTTATGTGGTTGAGCGAAACGATTAAACTGAATAAGTGGTGTTATTAATCTCGATGCAACTTGTGGGTTAATTGTATTTAACTGTACAATTTTATCTGCTAAAAACTCATAACCTTTTCCTGAAACATGATGGAAATACAACGGGTTATTGGCTGAAAAAGCCCCAATTAACGACCTTGCTCTATTAGGGTTTTTCATACTAAACAATTTATGCTCAGTTAACTTAGCTAAATGAGTGAATATATCATCACTCGACTGGCATGCAGATAAAGAAAACCACTTATCCATTACCAAAGGGGTATCTTGCCACTGGCGTTCAAATTGTTGCATTTGCGCGGAAAATTTTTCTAAATTGTGCTTTGCACTACAATTTAATGCCGCGAGTGTATCTGTCATATTGTCGGCGTTATCGAACTGCTGCTCAACAATAGCACTGTGCTTTTCAATTGCCGCTAAATAATATAAACAGATATTTTTTAATGCTTTATTAGCAGCAACATCCGCTTCTGATGTATTAGCTTGTTGCAAAATACGCTGACAGTTTTGCAGCTTGCTTAACAGTTGTTTTTCTAAACCATTCGCCATAAAAGCAGTTAGTGTTTTTATCGCGTTAACTAAATTAATGGGATCTACTTGTTCAATAGACGTTACCACTTCATCAAAGCTGGGTAAAACTAGTTGCTCTGCGATAAATGCTGCATCTTCACTTGAGTTCAAAATAGCTGTAAACGCAGTAATAAGTTGTTGAGGGATGATAAACTCTGGGGTTAATGTTAATGACTTAAGATAAGACATCAGCAAAGTTTGCCCTGCATCCCAACGACAAAAACTATTTTTAGCCGCTGACATAATGGTTAATGAGTCATCATCTTCTTGCGCGAAACTAACTTTTACTGGCGCACTAAAATCAGCCAACAATGCAAGTGTAGGTTTAGCTTTAAAGGTATTAAAAGTCCAGGTTTGTTCATTTTGTGTTAACTCAACCATGTGCTCTTGAACAGATGTTTTGCCGTTTTCACTTTCAATTAATTCAAGTTTAATTGGTATGTGTAATGCTTGCGGAGCAACTTGTTTAGCGGTAACGGGTGATTGCTGCGCTAAGGTTAAATTATATTCGCCATTGTCTTTATCAAAATGTTCGCTAACTCTTATGCTTGGAGTACCTGACTGGCTATACCAAAGTTTAAACTGTATTAAGTCTTTGCTTGAAGCATCACTCATGGCGTTAATAAAATCATCACAAGTTACTGCCATGCCATCAAAGCGTTGAAAATAAAGATCCATTCCCGCTCTAAATTTATCTTTACCCAATAAGGTGTGCAACATACGAATGACTTCAGCGCCCTTTTCGTACACAGTTAAGGTATAGAAATTATTCATTTCTAATACTTTTTCAGGACGGATCGGGTGAGCCATTGGACCTGCATCTTCGCTAAACTGCTGCGAACGCAATACCCGAACATTTTGAATACGCGTCACCGCACTTGAGTGCATATCAGCACTAAATTGTTGATCGCGAAAAACAGTTAAGCCTTCTTTTAAACTGAGTTGAAACCAGTCGCGGCAAGTAACACGATTACCGGTCCAGTTATGAAAATATTCGTGAGCGATAACCGCTTCAATATTAAAATAATCAGTATCTGTAGCGCAGCTTTTATCGGCTAAAACATACTTACTATTAAAAACATTCAAGCCTTTGTTTTCCATTGCCCCCATATTGAAAAAATCAACGGCAACAATCATATATATATCTAAATCATATTCTAAACCAAAGGTTTCTTCATCCCACGTCATCGACTTTTTCAATGATGCCATAGCATGTTCAGCTTTATGCAAGTTGCCTTTATCAACAAATATTTCTAAAGCCACATCTCGCCCTGAGTTAGTGGTAAAAATATCAGTTAATAAATCAAAGTCTCCAGCAACCAGTGCAAATAAATAGCAGGGTTTAGGAAACGGATCATGCCAAGTGACAAAGTGTTTATTATCAGCTAAATCACCTTGAGCAACTTTATTTCCGTTTGACAAAAGGTAAGGATATAAAGTTTTGTCGGCAATCACTTTGGTTGTAAAAACCGCCATAACATCAGGTCGGTCAAGATAATAGCTGATACGGCGAAATCCTTCAGCTTCACATTGAGTGCAAAATGCATCACCTGACTTAAATAACCCCTCTAAAGAAGTATTATCAACAGGGTTAATTTCTGTGACTATAGTTAACTTAAAATTATTTTCAGCGGTTTTTAACGATAAGTTTTGCGCGGACACATGGTATTGCTCTGAGGTTAACTGCTGATCATTGATAGCAACGGATACAAGGGTAAGTTGCTCACCATCTAAAGTTAGCGCTTCGTGATGTTGCCCTTGTCGAGAAACAGTCATTTCATTAATAACTTGTGTGCAGTTATCATTTAATGAAACGGTTAAATTAACTGTTTTAAGGCTAAAAAGTGCCGCTTGGTAATCCGCTAGAAATCGAGCAGTTGATTGAGTCATTGATGTTCCATATTTTAGCTAAAAAAATGCCTGCCACCAAGCAGGCATAATAATCATTATTATATACAAGCCTAAGCTTTACTTGCTAATTTTTTAATTTTAAAACCAATAAAACCATAAATAACTGCAAGAATTGGGTTTAGTAAATTAAAAAAGCTATAAAAAATATAATCTAGTGGATTAACTAATAATACGCTATACATATAAGCACCACAGGTGTTCCAAGGAATAAGTGGCGAAGTAATGGTACCAGAGTCTTCCAACGTACGGCTCAGCACTAATGGATGCAAACCACGGTTTTGATATTCTTCTTTATACATACGACCTGGCATAACAATAGCCATATATTGATCTGCAGCGATCAAGTTAGTACCAATACAAGTTGCCACAGTACTGGCGATTAAACTGCCCGTTGACTTTGCTGCTGATAAAATAGCACTAACAAATTTACGTAGCATGCCTAAATGCTCTAATACAGCACCAAAACTTAAGGCACACATAATCAACCAAATAGTATTGAGCATTTTTGACATACCGCCGCCACTTAATAATTTATCTAACTCACTGTTACCGGTTGAAATGCTAACACCATCAAAAAACGCAGTCCAAACGACTTTTATATTAGCGGTTACCGTACCAACATTATCAGATGCTAATCTTAAAATAAGCTCTTGCTGAAAAATCACCGCCCATAAAGCGCCCATTAATGCGCCTATTGCTACCGCTGGAAATGCTGGTATTTTTTTCATTGCTAGTACCAATAAAACAACTAAAGGCACTAGGTTAAATAAACTAATATTAAATTGCTCAGCAAGTTGTTGGCTTAGGTCGCTAATAGCCGATGTTGATGGTGCGGTATCTGCACTAAAACCTAAAATCAAAAACAACACAAGTGCGGTAGAAATTGACGGGATGGTTGTCCAAAACATGTAACGTATATGGTCAAACAGCTCACTACCAGCAACGGCAGGAGCTAAATTAGTTGTTTCTGAAAGTGGTGATATTTTATCACCAAAATAAGCGCCAGAAATTATTGCACCTGCAGTGATAGCAGGATCTAAATTTAACCCTTGTGCTATACCAATTAATGCTACACCAATAGTGGCAGCAGTAGTCCATGAACTACCAATACTTAACGCAACAATGCCACAAATAATACAAGCTGCAGCATAAAACCAGCTAGGATCGAGAATTTGTAGACCATAATAAATCATGGTGGGAACAGTACCCGATAATAACCAGGTACCAATAAGCGAGCCAACGGCTAGTAAAATTAGTACAGCACCTAAGGATAGAGAAATACCATTAATAATTGCCTTTTCAATCTCATGCCATTGATAGCCATTTTTAATACCGATAATGATGGCTATTCCCATCGCTATTAACAAGCCTATTTGATTGGGGCCATAAGAGGAGTCATTACCAAAATAAATAACTGCTGTAGCAAGTAATGCCACTAAAGTAGCTATTGGTATTAAAGCATCGAGCATACTTGGCTCTTTATTACTGTGTTTCTCTGGTTCCTGATTGATCATAGTTTTAAGTTTCCCCGTGGTAATCGTTATTATATATTTTTTATATTGAGTAATTATACATTTTAAGTAAATATAAATACTGCTCTTTAAATACAAGAAAGCCGCCCCATAGGACGGCTTTCTCTGTTTATCTTGCTATTATTTTTTGGCTACTTTTCCTAAACTAACTAAATCAAATGTAATTCGTGCCGTTTCATCTAGAAAAGGATCAAGTTCATCTAAATCATCAGGCAAATCATCAATATCAGTTATTTTCTCTTTACCTAAACTTGCTAAACGCTCATTGGCTCGTGCAAGGCGCTTACTCTTACGCTCTTCGCGTTTCTTTTTCCGTGTCTCTAAATTTAATGATATGGTTTTATCATCTTTTTCAGCTTTATAGGTTTCTATGTCGGCTAATAAATAATTAAACTCGGCATTTTCTTTAATGCGGTGTTGATAAAGTGACGTTAAGTAGCTGACATCAGTGCTAACATCGTGAAGTTTAGTATATTTTGCTTTATCAATTTGATCCCACGGCAGCGCATTTTCCTCTTTACTTTCACCCCAATCTTCTGGGTCTACAGCTGTAGGAAACGCAATATCAGGTAACACACCTCGGTGTTGTGTACTGCCACCATTAATGCGATAAAATTTTGCAATAGTATATTGAATACTCCCTAATGGGTTTTCATATAAGTCGTATACTCGTCCTAAGCCACGATGCTGTTGTACAGTACCTTTACCAAAAGTATGCTCGCCAATAATAACACCTCGACCATAATCTTGTATGGCAGCTGCAAATATTTCAGAAGCTGAAGCACTGTATCTATCTACCATCACGGTTAACGGGCCATCGTAATAACTAACCCCATCTTTATCACGATGTACATCAACTCGATTGGCGCCGTTTCTGATCTGAACAACAGGCCCTTTATCGATGAATAAACCGGTTAATAGTGTTGCTTCTGGTAAAGAACCACCACCATTGCCACGTAAGTCTATTATGATACCTTCGACTTCTTGCTCTTTAAGCTTTTCAATTTCTTTTTTAACATCGCGAGATAAATTGTTATAAAAACTAGGAATAGTGATCACGCCTAATTTTTTACCTTGACCTTTTACTTTCGCTTTAGCGGTGTCTGCTGTAGCAGAATCTTCATCTTTGGCTGAATCTTCTTCGTCAGACTTAAAGAGCCCAGTATCTTCATAATAAACAGCTGATTTAGCGGCTTTATTTTCTAACTTGATTTTGTCCCTAACAATCGTAACTTCTTTGATGTCAGAGATATCGTCAGAGTCTCCCGACAATACTTGTAATCGTACCGTTGTTCCTTTTGGGCCCTTTATTTTTTCAACAACATCATCTAATCGCCAACCAATAACATCTTCAAAATCTTTACCATCTTGAGCAACACCAACAATACGATCTTTGGGTTTTAAGGCTTTAGATTGATCTGCTGGACCACCACTGATAACGCTTTGTATAACGGTATAGTCTTCTTCTCCACGAAGCACAGCACCGATACCTTCAAGGGATAAATTCATTTCCATTTGGAAACGCTCGGCATTGCGCGGAGATAAATAAGAGGTATGAGGCTCAACAACACGGGCAAAGCTATTCATTACCAGTTGAAAAACATCTTCACTTTCACTTTGTTTCAAGCGTTTTATTGCATATTTATAGCGCTTTGTTAGTACTTCTTTAACTTTTGGCCACTCTTTACCTGCCAAGATTAAATTCAGTACATCTGACTTGACTTTGATTCGCCATAACTCGTCTAATTCAGCAGTAGAGGTTGGCCAAGGCGCATCTTCTCTATCGTAGTTATAAACGTCATCTTTGCTAAAATCAAAAGGTGATTGAGATATCTCTTCCTCACCTTGGGTCACTGTTGTTTCAGTATCAAGCAAAGTTAATGCATATTGATAGCGTTCAAGGCGACGTTGCATATTCAAATTATAAATGTCATAAGCAAAGGTGAGTTTGCCTCGAGCAAATGCATCATCAAATTCTAAGCTATGTTTGGCAAACTCAGCCACATCGGTAGCTAAAAATATATTACGAGAATAATCTAATTGTTTTATAAAGCGGTCAAAAACTTCTTGAGAAAGCGCATCGCTAATTTTTACTTTTTTATAATGACCACGAGTAAATCTTGCAGTAATACGTTTACTGGCTGTGGTATGTTGGCTTTCAGGTACTAATTCAGGTAAGGGAATTTCTTTACTTGTTTGGTCAAATGCAAAGGCACTAATACTACTAATTGAAAAACTTACCGATAATGATACGGCAAGTGCAATACGACTAAATTTTTGCATGCACGTTACTCCAAAAAATTATTAACTTTCAAGCCAAACTATAACAGCAATTATTCACCTCATATCAAAGGATTATGAATAAATGTTGTTCACTTGTGTTTTAATGGTCATCCCTGAATCAAGCTGAACACTAATATCTCGACCTGCAATTTCAGTAATGGTTGCATTCATAGGTGCATTACCTAACTGAACTTTAACTTTACTTCCTACTTTTATTGTAGCTGATTCGACAGGTTTCAATGGGGGTAAATCTTTTTTAACAACTTTACGTTTACTCGATTTAACTGATTTAAACTTATTAGCATCACGTTTAACGTCACTAGAAACCTTGTCTTTAGTACCGTTACTCTGTTTTTTATCGCCTTTATCGGGTGATTTTTTATTAGCTTTTGAATTGTTACCAAATTTTTCTTGGCTTTCTTTTAGTGTTTTACTGGCATACTTTGCTTGCTCTTCATCAATTTCTGCAACGTCTTTACCATCTATACCAATACGTGAAGCACCCACTTTAATAGCTTTGAGATAGCGCCAGCTGCTAGTGTAATGCCTTAAAGCTTGACGTAAGCGAGTTTTACTTACTGTTTCATCATCATTTAATTTTTCAGCTAAGTCTTGAAATATTCCTACTTTAAGAGGTTTTACCGGACCTTTCACTGAAAAACATTCAGGAAATTTTTCTGCCAAATAAGAGATGATATCTTTTGTGCTTATACGTTTAATTTCAGTTTCCATAAATACAACTTTTATACAGTTTCAGTTAAATAATTTAAATTAATAATCTTCTTTTTCAAGGTGTTGCTTTCTATTATCTAGAACATGACGACACCAATCATAAATATCTTCAGATTCAAGTTCAGGCAATACCTCTTGCCCAATCCAAGTATCCCATATTAGCGCTAATAATTGCTCTAATACTTCGGTTTCAATATCTTCTTCAGCTAAATCGTATAAGGTATGGTAAATTTCATTTACTCGCTCTGCGACCGCTTCTTCTTGCCCTTCCCAATCACCAACAACTTCTTCGGTAACCAAGTAATCATGTATTACTACAAACTCTTTCATAATGCCTATTTCGCTAAAAGTTAAGCCTTTACTTGTTCTAAGACTATATTGCGCTCAAAGGCATTAACAATTGCTTCTAAACCCGCTTGGTCTTGTTGGTCAAAACGTGCAAAGCTTGTACTGTCGATATCCAAGACCGCTATTATATCACCGTTAATTTGAACAGGAATAACAATTTCCGCATTCGTAGTGGCGTCACAAGCAATATGACCGTCAAATTGGTGCACATCACTAATACGTTGAGTTGATTTTGTACTGACTGCTGTACCGCAAACACCAGTACCTAATGGAATTCTAATACAAGCCACTTTGCCTTGAAAAGGACCTAACACAAGTTGCTCATTGATAACGCGATAAAAACCAAGCCAGTTAACTTGCTCTAAAGCATCAAAAAGTAAAGCAGAGACATTTGCCATATTGGCGACAAGATCTGTTTCACCAGATATTAACGCTTTGGTTTGCGTTAATAGCTCTTGATAAAATTCAGTTTTGCTAATCGTTTTGTTAATCAAGGATATGTTCCAATGATTTAAATGTGCTTTAAAAAGGCATAACATACCTTGAAAGCCACATTAATAAAAGCTTTTATCTGATCGAAACTTTAAATTTTACCAATTATTAACTATTCAATTGCATATTTGACTAAAACACTAGCATTAATAGCTTGATTGCCTACCTGTGAATTATGCCCTACTGAGTTTGCTGACATCATCATAGCAGTAGAACGGGTAGCATAATGGTTACGACTTAACTCTTTAACGAATACTAATTTACCTAATGGTCGCGCCGTTTGATTGGCAATATTTTTCGCTTTTGTTCTAGCGTGACTGATCGCTTCCATTAACGCTTGTTGATAGTATTTGTCGGTATTACTAATTGACATAGTTAACGGCAATATTTGTTGCACACCAATTTTAATCACTTTATTTAAAAATTGATCATAGTCTTTAATATTTAAAAAGTTTACTGTTATATTTCGACGTAATTCAAAAGAATGTGCCGTTATATTTGCCGGTTTTGCTTGTGGGGTACCAACAAACACTTTACTTTTTTGATTATTAGGTAACGGCTGACTAACTTCTAAGCCATGAACAGTAAGTGCTGATTTGTCATTAATGACGCGTAGGCTCACCCTAGCTGAATTGATATTTTTTGATTTAACACCTAACCCTTGTGCGGCTTGAATTACTTGATTACTTTTGTTATCAACCACCATTCTAATTTTATCAGTGAAGCGCCCCGTCTCAATGATTGCGATAGATAAAGCGAAACTATCTGGTTCAACTAAAACACTGGCTTGCCCTTGAACTTCAATACCGTAATCTTGTGTTGTGGCCAATACACTTGCTGAGATAATAAAACTGTTAAATAGCCCTACAACTAACACTTTTACAAAAAACACATTGAAATTTTTTATCATGGTTAATTCCTATCTACTGAGTTTGTTAATTGTGTATTTTAATATACTTCTCAAAATATGCTTTTTCTTCATTCGAAGCATTTTTCCACCAAAATTTTAACATGGTCAAAGAATTAACCTGTGTCAAAGTGTTATTGCTGATTTTTTTTGCAGCAGTTACATTATTTGAAGTATTTTCGGTAATTAAATTCGATAATGATGCAGAGTTAACTTGTTCACTCACTTGGTTAGACGTCATTGCATCTACAGCAATATTAATTTGTTTAGCTAATTTATAATCAGCTACTTTTTCTAATGTAATGTCTAGTTGAACATTGTGTTGGTCTTTAATACTTATTTCTGGAGCTCGAGCAAAAGATTGAGCATGCGCTAAATCTTTTATTGCAGTAGTGCTTAAACTAAGGCGCTGTTCAGAAGTAACAGTAAATCTAACGACAAATTTTTTCGATTCAACTACCCTGTCTTGAGCAAAGTCTAGATCCTCAAAAACATCTTTATAGCGTACAATCAAAACATGCTTCCCCTTATCAAGTTCGAATGTTGATTTTTGAGAGAAAAAACTATGCTCTATGGCTTGGTTATCAACTTCACTGACAATTAAATTATCAGCAACATTTAACGTTGCGGCTTGTAAAATAGCAGAGATGAAACCAAATAAAGTGAAAACAAACAAACTTAAAAGTGTTGGTAAATTAAAAAGCCTAGTCAAAATAAAATTCCTTAAACTAATCGAATAAGTTCTTTTATAAACTGACTAGGCTTTAAAGCAAAGTAAAACATGTTAAACCTAGGCTAAAGTATTACTTAAATTTTAAAGGGTAGTTAAAAGCTGTCTGCAGGAATACGTACTTTACCTTCCATTAATACGCGAGCACTACGACTCATACTGACCTTTTTAACTGTCCATACACCATCTACCTGCGCTGCTTCTGCGCCAACTTTTAAAGTGCCTGATGGATGACCAAAAGTAACCGCTTCACGTTCACCACCACCGGCAGCTAAATTAACTAAGGTATTTGGAATTGCCGCCGCAGTACCAATAGCAACCGCAGCAGTCCCCATCATGGCATGATGCAATTTACCCATAGATAATGCGCGCACATGTAAATCAATATCGCTGGCAACAATGTTTTTACCACTAGAAGCGGTATAAGCTTGTGCAGGGGCAACAAACGCGACTTTTGGCGTATGCTGACGCGCAGCGGCTTCTGAAATATCGTTAATTAAGCCCATTTTTATTGCGCCATATGCACGAATAATTTCAAAACGTGTTAGGGCTTTTTCATCACCATTAATGACTTCTTGTAACTCTATTCCTGTGTAACCTATTTCATCTGCATTTAAGAAGATGGTAGGAATACCTGCGGTGATCATGGTTGCTTTGAATGTACCTATGCCCGGCACTTCAAGATCGTCAACTAGGTTACCTGTTGGAAACATGGCCTCAGAAGGGTCAACTGGGGCAACAAAATCAACTTGAACTTCAGCGGCAGGGAAAGTAACACCATCAAGTTCAAAATCACCGGTTTCTTGTACTTGTCCATTGGTAATAGGTACATGAGCAATGATCGTTTTGCTAATATTTTTTTGCCAAATTCGCACTTGGCAAAGCCCATTATCAGGTATTCTACTTGCATCAACTAAACCAGCGCTAATGGCAAATGAGCCTACTGCCGCCGTTAAATTACCACAGTTGCCTGACCAATCAACAAAGGCTTTATCAATTGCCACTTGACCAAATAAATAATCAACATCGTGATCGGCAACATCCGATTTAGCTAAAATAACCGTTTTACTAGTACTTGAGGTAGCACCACCCATACCATCAGTTTGTTTACCGTATGGATCTGGGCTACCAATAACCCGAAGTAATAAATTATCTCGGGCAGCACCCGGCACTTGTGCAGCTTTAGGTAAGTCAGTTAAGTTAAAAAATACTCCTTTTGAAGTACCACCACGTATATAGGTTGCGGGCACTTTTACTTGAGGTAAGTGCACTTGAGGAGAAGAACTCATAGGTTATTCCTTTTAAAATTATTAAGACGAAAATGGCACATTATATGTGCCATTTTCGAGTTACTGATTAAACGAATTAGTTTTATTGAGAGCAAGACGGCTGCACGGAGCTTGGTTTACCAAGCGAGTACAACCAACGAAGCTATCATTAAAAATAAACGTTTAGGTAGTAGACTCGAGGAAATCGTTGGCAAACTTTTGCAATACCCCGCCTGCGTTGTATACAGAAACTTCTTCCGCAGTATCTAAACGACACTTAACAGGTATAGTCACTGTTTCACCGTTAGCACGTGTCATGACAACTTGCATTGCTGCGCCAGGTGAAATTGTCCCTTCAACATCATAGGTTTCTGTGCCATCAATGGCATAAGTTTTACGTGTTTCATCATTAGTAAATTCTAATGGTAAAACGCCCATACCTACTAAGTTAGTACGATGTATGCGTTCAAAGCCTTGTGCAACAATCACTTCAACACCCGCTAAACGTACACCTTTTGCCGCCCAGTCACGTGATGAACCTTGACCGTAATCAGCGCCAGCAATAATAATTAATTGCTGTTTGCGATCCATGTAAGTTTCAATGGCTTCCCACATACGCATTTGCTGACCTTCAGGCTCAACACGTGCTAATGAACCTTGAATAACTTCTCCGCTATCATCTAAACACATTTCGTTAAATAATTTTGGGTTGGCAAAGGTTGCACGTTGTGCCGTTAAGTGATCGCCACGGTGAGTTGCATACGAGTTAAAGTCTTTTTCTGGTAGGCCCATTTTATCTAAATAAGCGCCTGCTGCACTGTTCAGCTGAATAGCATTTGATGGCGATAAATGATCCGTGGTGATGTTATCACCGAGTACCGCTAACGGTCGCATACCTTTCATGGTACGTTCGCCCGCTAAGGCTCCTTCCCAGTATGGTGGGCGACGAATATAAGTGCTGGTTTCGTCCCAAGCATATAATGGGCTTTCAGCAGGTTCAAACGCGCCTAAGTCAAACATGGGTGTATAAACTTTTTTGAATTGCTCAGGTTTAACCGCTGAAGCAACAATAGCATCTATCTCTTCGTCACTTGGCCATATATCTTTTAAGGTGATGTCATTACCGTTTTGATCTTGCCCTAATACGTCTTTTTCTATGTCAAAACGCATAGTACCAGCAAGTGCATAAGCCACAACTAACGGTGGTGATGCTAAGAAAGCTTGTTTAGCGTAAGGATGAATACGACCATCAAAGTTACGATTACCTGACAATACAGCAGTTGCGTATAAATCGCGATCAACCACTTCTTGTTGGATAACGGGGTCTAATGCGCCACTCATACCATTACAAGTTGTACAAGCATAACCAACAATACCAAAACCTAATTTCTCCATTTCAGGCAATAAGCCTGCTTCTTCTAAATAAAGCTTGGCAACTTTAGAGCCCGGCGCAAATGAAGATTTAACCCAAGGTTTACGTACTAAGCCAAGCTCATTGGCACGTTTTGCCACTAAACCTGCGGCCACAACATTACGCGGATTAGAGGTATTAGTACAACTAGTGATAGCGGCAATAATGACTGCACCATCTGGCATTTGACCGTCTTTTTCTTGTGCTTGACAAGCCGCTAAATCTTTAGCAATGCCTTTAGTGACTAAATCAGCCGTCGCTAAACGACGATGTGGATTTGATGGGCCTGCCATATTGCGTTCGATGGTAGATAAATCAAATTCAAGTACACGTTTATACTCCGCATCTTTTAAATCATCAGCCCAAAGACCTGTATGCTTAGCGTAAGTTTCAACTAATTCCACTTGCTCTGGTTCACGACCCGTAAGCTTTAAATAATCAATAGTTTGTTGATCAATATAGAACATACCCGCAGAAGCGCCGTACTCTGGTGTCATGTTAGAGATAGTTGCTCTATCACCAATGGTTAAATCTTTAGTACCTTCACCGAAGAATTCTAAATAACTTGAAACTACTTTTTCATTACGTAAAAACTCGGTGATTGCTAATACCATATCAGTAGCAGTAATGCCTGGCTTACGCTTACCAACTAATTTAACACCAATAATATTAGGTAAGCGCATCATCGAAGGTTGACCTAACATCACTGTTTCAGCTTCTAAGCCACCGACACCAATAGCAATAACACCTAAAGCATCAATATGTGGCGTATGGCTGTCAGTACCTACACAGGTATCTGGAAAAGCAACACCATCACGTAGTTGAACAACGGGTGACATTTTCTCTAAGTTGATCTGATGCATAATGCCGTTACCCGCAGGGATAACATCAACATTTCTAAACGCTGTTTTTGTCCATTCAATAAAATGAAATCTATGCTCGTTACGTCTGTCTTCTATTTCACGGTTTTTGCCAAAAGCATCACTTTCAAAACCGCCATGCTCTACAGCGAGTGAGTGATCAACAATTAATTGTGTTGGCACAACTGGGTTTACTTTAGCAGGATCGCCACCTTGTTCAGCAATAGCGTCACGAAGACCAGCTAAATCAACTAGCGCTGTTTGACCTAAAATATCATGACAAACGACACGTGCAGGATACCAAGGAAAGTCTAGATCTTGCTTGCTTTCAATAATTTGTTTTAATGAATCGGTTAAGGTTTCAGGGCTACAGCGACGTACTAGCTGCTCGGCTAAAACACGTGAAGTGTAAGGTAATTTTGCATAAGCGCCTGCGCTTATATCTTCTATTGCTGATCGGGTATCAAAATAATCAATATTGGCACCCCCGAGTTTATAATTGGGAAGTGGTTTACGGTAATTGTAGTTCATAATATTTTCCAAATAACGAATCAGTACAGTCGAAACGTAACTGATTTATTTTATATAGACAGGAAACTAGACGACGGAATTTGCTCCTAGTTCAAGGCGAAAAACTGAGCATATAAGTATATGTGATGTTTTTGTAACGATGAAATAGGAGTAAATAACAAGTCTTGCCTACCTTTGTGCTATTGCTACAACCTTACGAGGCTCAGAACCAGTATAATCAGCACTTGGACGAATAATTCGGTTATTAGCACGTTGCTCCATTACGTGTGCTGCCCAACCGGTTAAACGTGAACAAACAAAAATAGGCGTGAATAACTTAGTTGGAATACCCATGTAGTTATACGTTGACGCATGGAAAAAATCTGCATTACAAAATAATTTTTTGGTATCCCACATGAACTCTTCACAAGCAACTGAAATATCATAAAGTGAAGTATCACCATTTTCTGCGGCTAATTTTTCAGACCACGCTTTGATGATAACGTTACGTGGATCAGAGGTGCGGTAAATGGCATGCCCAAAGCCCATAATTTTTTCTTTACGCTCAAGCATGCCCGCCATTTGCTCTTTAGCATCAGCTGGAGAAGTGAACTTTTGGATCATATCCATTGCTGCTTCATTAGCGCCACCATGTAATGGCCCACGTAAGCTACCAATAGCACCCGTAATACAAGAGAACATATCTGATAAGGTTGACGCACAAACACGCGCCGTAAAGGTTGATGCGTTAAACTCATGCTCTGCATATAAAATCAATGATACGTCCATAACACGTTCATGTTGTGCTGACGGAGATTCACCGTTAAGAAGACGTAAGAAATGACCACCCAGTGATGCTTCATCGCTCGTACAATCAATTTCTTGTCCTTCATGGCTGTATTTGTACCAGTAACACATGATGGCAGGAAAAGCGGCCAATAAACGATTTGCTGCTTTGTTTTGATCACCAAAGTCCGTTTCTGGCTCTAGATTACCTAAAAAAGAACAACCTGTGCGCATTACATCCATAGGATGCGCGTCTTTAGGAATAAGCTTTAATACTTCTTTTAACGCTTGCGGTAAATCTCGCATAGCCATTAGATCAGCTTTGTAGATAGCAAGTTGCTCTGCGGTTGGTAATTCTCCGTTAAATAATAAATATGCAACCTCTTCAAAGGTTGCATTTTCAGCTAAATCAGCTACATCATAACCACAATAAGTTAAACCACTTCCTGATTTACCAACGGTACATAGTGAAGTTTCACCTGCGCTTTGACCACGTAAACCCGCGCCACTTAATTTCTTCTCTGACATAATTCTTTCCTCATTCTAAATATTTAATTTTAATATTGTTGTGCCTCACTACTCTCGTGACGGCCTACAAATTTACAATTACTTGTTCTTACCCTCAGCAAACAATGAATCTAGCTTTTGCTCATAATCGTGATAACCAAGGTAATCATATAAATCCATGCGCGTTTGCATGTTATCAATTTCAGCTTTTTGGTCGCCGTCAGCTAATAAGGTTTTGTAAACAGATTCAGCGGCTTTATTCATTGCTCTAAAAGCAGATAAAGGATAAAGCACCATGGCACAGCCCCACTCACCTAGTTGTTCTTTATTCCATAATTCTGTTTGACCAAACTCAGTAATATTTGCTAATACTGGTACGTCTAATGCCTCAGTAAAGGCTCTATAATGCGCTTCGGTTTTTACCGCTTCGGCAAAAATACCATCTGCTCCTGCGGCAACATAAGCTTTAGCACGTTCAAGTGCGGCTTCTAAACCTTCTTGAGCAAACGCGTCTGTACGGGCCATAATGAAAAAGTCAGGATCAACACGTGCATCAAGAGCTGCGCGAATACGGTCAGCCATTTCTTCAGTTGATACGATTTCTTTATTTGGACGGTGACCACAGCGTTTTTGCGCTACTTGATCTTCAATATGAACAGCAGCAGCACCTGCTTTTTCCATATCACGAATAGTTTTAGCTATGTTAAATGCTCCACCCCATCCCGTATCAATATCAACTAGCAACGGTAATGAAGAGGCAGAAGTAATACGGGCAACATCAGCAATCACATCATTTAATGACGTCATACCTAAATCTGGTAAACCGTAAGAAGCATTAGCAACACCACCACCAGATAAATAAATGGCTTGATGCCCTAATTGCTCTGCCATCATGGCGCAGTATGCGTTGATAGTACCAACCACTTGCAGTGGCTTGTTTTTTTCAAGTGCTTGGCGGAACTTAGCGCCAGCTGATACCGTTCCTGTAGATATTTGTTTAGTCATTATATTTCCTCTATTTTCTTTCATTTAATTCAATAAGTTTTGTTGTGCAATTTTGTTTTCAATATTTTTTCTAGAAGCAGCAATGTGACGGCGCATTAACATTTCAGCTAATTCACCATCGCGATCACAAATAGCTTGAATAATTTGGGAGTGCTCATTAAAGGCACGGCTAGCTCTTGGGCTATTCATACCAAATTGACAGCGATACATTCGCACTAAGTGATAAAGTTGCCCACAAATTAAGTCTATTAACTGTTTGTTATGGCTACCTAAAATAATTTTATAGTGAAAGTCGAGATCACCCTCTTCTTGATAATAACCAACGCCATCTTTAAGCTCTTGTGCTTGCCCATGTGCTTTTAGCATAGCTTGCATGTGAGAAATTTCGTCATCAGACATGTTTTTTGCTGCTTGACGACACGCCATACCTTCAAGTGCTTCGCGTGTTATATAAAGTTCGAGTAACCCATCTATAGTGCAATCTACAACCCGTGAGCCAACATTGGCCTTACGCTGTATTAAATGACACTTTTCAAGGCGATTTAGTGCTTCTCGTAACGTTGAACGACTGATCTGGTAACGTTTAGCTAACTCTGGCTCGCTGATCTTGCTGCCTGAAGGAATATCACCTTCAACAATAGCGTGTTGCATTTGCTCAAAAACTTTATCTGCTGTTGTGACAGCCGTCTGTTTAGTTGGGTTTGCTAAATACATAGAAAATAAACCTTGCTTTACGAACAATGAATTGTCGACAGTTTTTATTTAACATGAGAATAATAGCGTAAATAATTAATTATGCAAGTAGACTTAAGTGGTATTGTCGACAATATTTAATTTTAGGTGAATTAAAGACACAAAAAAACCCACGCAATAGTTAAGTATTGCGTGGGCTTTCTATATTTCACTTTTTGTACACTATCCTAGGTAAAATATTACCAATAAGAAAGTGGCATCCCTAAGGGGATTCGAACCCCTGTTACCGCCGTGAAAGGGCGGTGTCCTAGGCCTCTAGACGATAGGGACACTAAAACTAGCGTGCGAAACATGTTTCGCTGTTTTAGTGTTAGGCAAGTGCTGAGCTTGCGAAGCCGAGCGACATTACTTAATACTAAAACTATCTACCAGATCACTCTGGTGTTTTAACTTAACTAAAGACTAATACTAGTCGACTTATTAGAAAAACTAAAACTCTAAATTCTTATTTTATCCTTCGTTTGAAGAAATTCAGTATAAGATAACTGATTCACTTATTTATGCACTCTATTTTCAATAAAAACTAAAGTGGCATCCCTAAGGGGATTCGAACCCCTGTTACCGCCGTGAAAGGGCGGTGTCCTAGGCCTCTAGACGATAGGGACACTAAAACCGCTCATCGAATGTATTCGACGTTTTAGTGTAGGCGAATGCCGAGCCTGCGAGGCTGAGCGACATAATCCATACTAAAACCGGATATTTACCATTCTTTCAAGTGCTTATTTATTTATAAGTATAAGCAAACTTATTAGTTTCTAAAAAGAGTAAACTCTTAAAAGAACAATAGTGGCATCCCTAAGGGGATTCGAACCCCTGTTACCGCCGTGAAAGGGCGGTGTCCTAGGCCTCTAGACGATAGGGACATTAAACTATCGTTATTCAACTATATAAAACAGTTAAATAAAAAATCTAAATGGTGGAGCTATGCGGGATCGAACCGCAGACCTCTTCGCTGCCAGCGAAGCGCTCTCCCAGCTGAGCTATAGCCCCGCTTTTTTAAGCGATATATTAAACAACTGGCCTAATAGCGTTTAATATAAATTCTCAAGAGAGAATCTGTCTTTAACAGGTGTTTAAACACTTGCTGAAAACGAGGCGCATTCTAAGCAGCAGCCTTAAAACTGTCAACACTTATTTTAAAAAAACAGTGAAAATATTGAAAAATATAGTTTAAGTGTTTACTTAAACACCAAGGTGATTGTTTTTTATCTAAAACCTTGTTAACTGTTAACAAATCATTGCTAAAATAATAGTAAATAGATCAAAACATAAAACCTTAAAATAGAGGGTATATTGCCGCCCTACTTTCTTTTTCAAGCATTTGCAGGTATGGTTTGTGCTCGAACGAATAAAGTTTTAGCAAGCACTAAAGTATATACAAATGCAGTTAAATGAATTAAATATTGTTGCTATAGGTGGCGGTCATGGCTTAGGTCGTGTGTTATCTACTCTTTCTTTTATGGGAGATAAACTCACCGGCATTGTCACTACAACAGATAATGGCGGCTCAACAGGTAAGTTAAGAAAGCGTAGTAGCTCAATTGCTTGGGGAGATTTACGTAATTGTTTAACTGAGCTAGTAGACAGTGATTCTGTTGGCAGCCAACTATTTAATTTTCGCTTTGATGGAAGTGATGAACTCGGCGGACATAACTTAGGTAACCTTATTTTATACGGTCTCGGTCAAGTGCAATCTAGACCTTTAGATTCAATAAAACTCGTCAGGCGAATTTTAAGAGTTCGTACTCAAGTGCTTCCTATGTCTGAAACACCAACAGATTTAATGGCTTTTTATCCTGAAGGACGTTGTAGAGTTGGTGAGCTTTCTGTGGATGAAATGCCAATAATGCCAAAAAGCCTGATGCTTGCCCCACTGGTAAAATCTATTGAACCCTGCATAAATGCTATTAACAATGCCGATCTCATTATTTTAGGCCCTGGCAGCTTCCTGACAAGTATTGTGCCACCATTGTTGGTTCGAGACATTAGCAATGCTATTGCCAACAGAAAAGGGCATTGTGTGTTTATTGATAATGTTGTGTCAGAAAACAGCCCCGCAGCAAAGTTATCTATTGATGAAAAACTTATTTGGCTTGAAGAAAATATTGGCAGCTTACCTGTTGATAGTGTTATTTGCCAAGATCCTAATGCTAAATCTGATAAGGTAAATCTTATTTGTCGAGAATTAGCGCATAATAAAGTGCCTCATCATCATGACAAAGCAAAATTAATTAGCGCCCTTGAAGCGTGTTTATCCGTTGTTGATGACACAAAAAAACTAGCCTAATACCTAGACTGGTTTTTCTTTTTTTGTACTAACTATTTAGTTTACTACTTTTCGTCTTCGCTAATACGACTGGCTACGGCACCTTTTTGTCCTTTATATTTAGCGTCACCACGCTTATTATAAGGGCGCGCCGCACTTGATGACATAGTTTCAAAATTTAATGCTGCTATTTTCATTTTAGGACGCAAAGCTAACGGTAACTTACCCGAATTATAAAACTCTAAAACAATTTGCCCTGACCAACCGGGATCAATTCTGTGAGCGGTTACGTGCACCATTAAGCCCAATCTAGCTAAAGAAGAGCGGCCATCTAACCAACCAACAATATTGTCTGGCAAAGTCACTGACTCATAGGTAACTGCTAGTGCTAATTCACCGGGATGTAAGAAAAAAGCATCGCCGTCGGCAATAACAATTTCGTCACTCATTACCGAATTCATCGCTTGTTGCATTTCTGCTTTCGGGCCACTTAAATCAATAAAGGGCGCAGTATGGTCTTGAAACACTCTAAATTCATTACCCAATCGAATATCAACACTAACTCCAGAAATCATTGAGCTATCTGGTTTAGGTGAGATAATTATTTGCTCATCATCAAGGTATTGTTCAATATCTTTATCACATAATCTCATATTTTGATTTCTACTTGTCTTTAACTTCAATAATTGGGGTTAATGGGCTGTTATTGTCTAATTGTAAGAACAACTGTCCAGCAATATTACGCGCTATTCTACGGTACAAACCGGCTATATCACCAGCGCTATTTTCAACGATATCTGATTGACCAAAATCGGCATCTTGGCGAATTTGTATATTCAATGGTAATTGCCCAAGCAATTGCGACTGTTTTGACTCAGCCATTTTTACGCCACCAGCCTCGCCAAAAACATGACTTTTATGACCACAATTTTCACACAGGTGATAACTCATATTTTCAATTACCCCGAGCACAGGCACGTTAACTTTGTCAAACATAGTGATGCCTTTAGCTGCATCAATTAAAGCAATATCTTGTGGTGTGGTTACAATAACGGCTGCAGCCACTGGTACTTTTTGAGCAAGTGTAAGTTGTATATCACCTGTTCCTGGGGGCATGTCAATAAGTAAATAATCAAGCTCTGGCCATGCTGTTTCATTGAGTAATTGATTGAAAGCTCCACTTGCCATTGGACCACGCCAAACTGTAGCGTCATTTT
>Ga0316205_10001711_pt1 | contig 25917 bp, 29 predicted proteins | sample 3monthpyrite_MG_FD_204941 | JGI IMG/M metagenome (GOLD analysis project Ga0316205, IMG submission 204941) | Microbial mat bacterial communities from mineral coupon in-situ incubated in ocean water Damariscotta River, Maine, United States -... | ecosystem: Environmental > Aquatic > Marine >... | reverse complement strand
CTTCCGTGGATGTATCCGATGCTTTTCTGAACAGTGGCTTACTGGTTTATACTGAAGGTCGCGTACAGGACTCACGTTTACGTTTCAGCGCCAAACCGGGTGATGTGATTGATGGCGCACCCATGGTTGTACTCATCAATGGTGGCTCAGCATCCGCCTCTGAAATTGTTTCCGGCGCACTGCAGGATCATCACCGCGCCATTATTATGGGTACAAAAAGTTTTGGTAAAGGCTCGGTGCAAACCATCATGCCTGCCCGAGGCGGCAGTGCCGTTAAGTTAACTACTGCGAGATATTTCACGCCTAGCGGACGTTCTATCCAGGCCGAAGGCATTACACCTGACATTGAAGTTGAACGCGCCAAGATTTCTCGTAAAGCTAAAAGTAGTATCACCTCACTTAAGGAAAAAGACCTGGCACGTCACCTGACTAATGGTGAAGAGGAAAAAGCAGACAATAGTAAAAAAGACGATGATAAGGATTCTAAAAAGGATGACCTTGCAGAAAAGGACTATCAGTTATTTGAAGCGTTAAATCTTTTAAAAGGTTTGTCAATAACTCAACAACTAAGCAAGAAGTAAAATATGAAAACAAGGCAGTTGACGGCAGGCTTTATAAGCCTGCTGTTCTTATGGACGCTATTAACAGTGACTACAAGCCATGCGAATGATACTTCGCAAATGCCTGTTATAGCTATTATCATTGATGATCTTGGCAGCAATAATCCTCGCCATGAAAGGGTAGTCAGACTTCCAGGGGCTATTGCCTGTTCTTTCCTACCCATGAATAGCGCAACGATTCGTCTGGCAAAACTCGCACATAGCTACAATAAAGAAATTATGCTGCATCTACCTATGGAAGCCATCACCCACAACCCACTGGGACCTGGCGGACTTTCATTAGACATGTCGCAACAGGAATTTATCTGGGCACTACAAAAAGACCTGGAGTCCGTACCGCATGTAACCGGCATTAATAACCACATGGGTAGTTTGTTAACCAGTCATCCTGGACATATGGTATGGCTCATGGAAGAAATTAAACGCAATGGCAAACTTTTTTTTGTAGACAGTCGTACGACTCATGCCAGCGTCGCGATGACAGTCGCGCTGCAGGAAGGTGTACCCAGCCTGCAACGTGATATTTTCCTGGACCATGACAAAGACCTGGAATCGGTTCGAGCACAATTCAAAAAAACCATTGAACGCGCTAAAAGAACAGGCACAGCATTAGCTATTGGCCACCCTTATGAAAACACACTAACAGTGCTGGAAGAAATGTTACCTCAGCTGGAAAACCAGGGCATCAGACTGGTTCCAGTTTCCGAGATGATTAAATACAAAAGTGAGAGGCAGAAAACATGGCAAGCGTCCTTGTCCCACTCGCCGAAGGATGTGAAGAGCTCGAAGCAGTAACCATCATTGATTTACTGGTTCGCGCTGGTATCAATGTCACATCTGCAGGATTACTACAGGGTCCTGTGACCTGCTCTCGCGGCACCGTTATTATTCCTGACCTTGACCTCGACACCGCACTCCAACAAGATTATGACATGATTGTGTTACCCGGTGGTTTACCGGGCGCTGACCATCTGCAGCAGGATCCTCGCATCCGCGAATGTCTCGTCAACATGCATGCCTCCAAAAAATACATTGCCGCCATTTGTGCAGCGCCTAAAGTGTTAGCCAGCGCAGGCTTACTCGATAATAAACAGGCGACCAGTTACCCCGGCGTTATCGATACTATGGATATCCAGGGTCTGTGTTATTCTAATGATGCCGTTGTAAAGGATGATCAAATCATTACTTCTCGCGGACCGGGTACGGCCATGGACTTTACGTTGGCATTAATTGAAATACTCGTCGGAAAAGATAAACGAAATGAAGTTGAATCGGCCTTGGTCAGAGCATGAATGTTTAATCATAGATACCGACTAACATGCTAATTTTAAACTGGGAAAATTGTTGAAAATTATCGAAGTTATAACCGATGCAGGACACCTCGATACCATCAAAGGGCTTGCAGCACAATTAGAACTCGTGGATTTCTGGTACGGCGCAACGGATGAAGCTGGTCGTTGCAGTATGCGTATGTTGGTGCAACCAGAACACCGCCAACGTGTCATGGATTCCATTCAGGGCATACTCACTGCTAGTGAAGATTCACACGTTATCATTTATTCTCCCGAAGTCGTCTGGCCAACACCTAAAGAAGATAACAGCGACAGCAAATCTAAAAAAACAAGCAACATTACTCGAGAGGAGCTGTATAAACAGGTAGAGCAGGGCGCACGTATTAATGGCACCTTTATATTACTGGTTTTATTATCCACCATCGTCGTTGCCATCGGCCTGATTGAAAACAACGTCGCCGTGGTTATCGGTGCAATGGTGATCGCACCTCTACTCGGCCCCAACCTGGCACTGGCACTCAGTGCAGCACTCGGTGACAAAGAGTTAATGGGTAGGGCTTTAGCTACAAATCTTGTTGGTGTCAGTTTCGCCTTTTCTCTGTGTTGGCTACTCGGCTTTTTCTGGACAGGCGCACTGGATAGCCCCGAACTACTGGCGAGAACCCAGGTTGGACTCGATGGAGTCTTACTAGCACTCGCATCAGGACTCGCGGCGGCTTTATCCATGACCACCGGATTGTCTTCCGTACTCGTTGGCGTCATGGTGGCCGTCGCCTTGTTACCACCGACGGCGACCGCCGGTATAATGTTAGGTGCCGGTCATTATGATCTGGCCACGGGTGCACTGTTATTGCTCTCCGTTAACGTGGTATGCGTTAACCTGTCCGCCAAAATAATATTTTTATTCAAAGGTATCAGGCCCCGCACCTGGCTCGAGCAAAAGAAAGCGCGTCAGTCTTATACACTATTCATGCTAGTGTGGCTGGTGACGCTATCAGTACTGATCAGTATTATTTATTTAAAATTAACAACTTCACCGTAAGTGTTCACGCATGCATGATTTGCCAATTTATTTAAAATCATGGAATGGCGAATTTTAGATATCTACTTGAGGCAAATAGATTTAAAACCGAATACATTCATAACTTGCACATACAGCAGCGCATATCGATATGGGAATGGATTGCCAAGCTTTTTTCTGAATCATCTACTGCGGAACATCTAAAGCATTAAATGCTGCGCGGTATGAATTATACACAGGGGCATACAAAACAACCAACCTGCAAATACTTAATGAATATAAATAAAACACTATTAATTTTCATTGTCATGAGCTTTATTCCTGCTCAGGTTTATGCTCATGGCTTATCAATACAAATGATTGCACTAGGTTCATCTATTTTCTTCGCACCGTTCATTATTGGATTAATTCTGGCTGGCGAAGGTGCTCGTCTTTGGTTTTTTATTGTCAGCGTATTATTCTATTTACTCATCTATGGTGTAGTATCTCTTCAAAATAATATCTCAGATATTTTCATAATATTATTTATGCCTTATTTACTTATCATAATTGCATATTTAAAAAGAAAAACTGTGCAAACTAATATAATATCAAACAAGGACTCTGGTACTGACGCATCTCCACCCGTTAATTAAATGTCAGGACAGAATAAATGAACAGTTTTTCACCGATGACTCGAATCACACTACAATCCAGATGAAATGGACATAATCACCCAAGGCTTGATCGGTGCAACAGCTGCACAAGCTGGCGCAAGACCCAATGAGGTACGGCTGGCCTCATTAGTTGGCTTCTGCGCACCACTGCTTGCTGACGCCGACGCACTCATTCGTTCGAACGAAGACCCACTCCTGTTTCTGGAATATCATCGCTACTTCAGCCATGCTCTATTGTTTATTCCCGTCGGCGCCCTAATTGCGTCATTACTGCTCTGGCCGTTTTTGAGGAAGCGCTTGGCATTTAAGAGGATCTATCTTTACGCTCTTCTCGGATACGCAACAGCTGGTTTTCTGGATGCCTGTACCAGCTATGGCACCCACTTGCTATGGCCATTCAACGACGACCGAATCGCATGGAGCATCATTTCTATCTTCGACCCGGTATTCTCGTTGGCGCTGATCACGGCCATTGTCATTGGTGTTGTAAAACATCAACCACTCGCTTCACGGTTCGGCATGGTGTTCGCTGCCGCCTATCTATCACTCGGTGTGATTCAGCATGAGAGGGCTGAATCGCTTGCACAGTTACAGGCCCAGCAACGTGGCCATATCACCGAGCGACTGATCGTCAAACCCACCATGGGCAACTTGCTACTATGGCGTTCGGTTTATGAGGTATCTGGTATGTATTATGTCGACGCCGTGCGTGTGGGCCTACCCGGCAGCAATAAGGTATTTACGGGTAACAGGGTGCGTACCTTTGAGATCAGTCGTGACCTGCCTCAATTAACGGATCAGATGATGATCTATCGTGATATCAAACGCTTTGAATTATTCTCTGATGGCTTTCTGGTCTGGCATCCTGAGCACCCCAATGTCCTGGGAGATCTACGCTACGCTATGCTACCGACCAGCATCCGCCCGCTTTGGGGAATCAAGTTACCCCTTGACACACCTAATGAACATGTCACGTTCGATACCTATCGCTCAATGCCTGATACCGAACGCAAGGCCTTCTTTACCATGCTGCTTAACTAAAGACAGTCTCGGATGTTGGATAAAACTAAATATAGAGTACAACTTACGCTTCCGGGGATATACAGGTCTTTATATGGAGAACACATGTTCTCTAATGATACAATACGGACGATCAATACTCCTGCAATCGGAAATTATTGATCTTTATTAAATTTAATCTAGTACTGCTATACTAACGAGCAACTGTAATCAAAATCAACTCTGCACCTTACAAAACAGGTGAACCAGGTTTTTACATTGAACTTCATGTAAATTACAGAATCCGACCCCATCATTTTACTTGCAACAGAGCAGCGCATAAAGAAACAGGCCTATTGGCGAAACTGATCATTCGTTCATGAAGTCATACCTATTAATTTTTTAATAACAAGGAACGACGACATGAATACATTAAAAGTAGGAGTCATTGGGACTTCAAAAAAAGAAGACGAACGACGTTTTCCAATTCATCCGGGGCATTTACCTCGCATTCCTGAAGCACTTCGACGCCAGCTAATATTTGAGGAAGGTTATGGCACACCATTTGGTATTACAGATTCAGCAATTGCTGCCCTGACAGGTGGCGTTGCCACGCGTCACGAATTACTAGCCGATATAGGCACGGTTATCATTGCCAAGCCAGTATTAGCTGATTTACAGGAGCTTCGCGAAGGCGGAACACTTTGGGGTTATGTGCATTGTGTGCAGCAACGAGATATCACCCAGGCGGCACTCGATCGTAAACAGACGCTCATTGCCTTTGAGGATATGTTTATTTGGTCTCCTAACGGACACATGGGTCGCCATACATTCTATAAGAATAACGAAATGGCTGGTTATTGTGCGGTAATACATGCCTTGCAACTGAAAGGTATCGATGGGCATTACGGTAATCAGCGAAAAACCATCATTTTCGGTTTTGGTGCCGTCAGCCGTGGTGCGATATACGCACTCAAAGCGCATGGTTTTAGAGATATCACCATCTGTATTCAACGCCCTCAAGACGAGGTGCGTGAAGAAGTACTGGATTGTAATTATGTCAGAATTCGAGAGGGTAACGAGGGCCAGTCACGCATGATGGTAGTGAAGCACGATGGAACCACACGGCCGCTGACTGATCTGATCAGTGAAGCAGATATCATTGTAAACGGCACGTTTCAAGATACAGAAAATCCTACCGACTTTGTTACTGAATCAGAAAGTGCATCCCTCAAGCCCAATAGCCTGATTATTGATGTCAGTTGTGACGAGGGAATGGGATTCTTTTTTGCCAAACCAACCACATTCAAGAAGCCGATGTTTAAGTATGAAACCATCGATTACTACGCCGTGGATCATACCCCTAGCTATCTCTGGGAAAGTGCAACGCGATCAATTTCTGCTGCTCTCATCGTTTATTTACCGACCGTACTGGCGGGACGAGATAGTTGGCGTGATAATGAGACTATTCGACAGGCGATCGTTATTGATGGCGGTGTGATCCAGAATGCCTCTATTCTGTCGTTTCAAAAACGTGAGCTGGGCTACCCCCATGCGTACATTAACCCGGCTAAAGATATTATCCCGAATAATGTTGCCTGACAAAAATTACTAATCGACACACCTTCGGCGTGTGACTGGGGCAGGCGCTAATTGTTTCAATATTTGGAAATAAATCATGAAAGAAATTAAAAAGTTTGGACATAGTGCCATTACCTTAGTCGAGAACATTGGGTTATTTATAATCGCTATTTCTACTGTGATCGCGGTCGGAATTGAAGTGGCTTCGATGATCGAATCTAGAACAGTAACATTAGCTGACTTATTGCTGCTTTTCATATATTTAGAAGTACTGGCTATGATCGGTATGTATCTTGATTCTGGTAAACTACCTGTACGAATGCCTTTGTATATTGCGATCGTTGCGTTGGCTCGTTATGTGATTTTAGACATGAAGAGCATGGATAACTGGCGCATGCTGGGAATTTCTGGCTCGATATTATTGATCTCAATAGCTATCCTTCTCCACCGGTATGGTCATACTAAGTTCCCATACAAGAAAGAAGGAAGTAGCTAACAAGCGGCTATGTTAAAAATAAACGCTGAAACTCACAAGATACCGGTGAATCATGTTTTAAAATTTACATCATGATTTTAAATGCAGGGTCTAATCCAGTGAATTATTCAGTCTTGGCAACTGACAAATACAATCACTTTTTGTAGATAACGAACATAGTGCTCGCAAAATTTGAATATCCACTTCGTAACGTTACGGCCCTATATTATTTATGCAAAGAAAAAAATCTATAGCCAGTACTGACTAGATTTTATCTTCCAGATCACCTAAACAAAGTCCCACTGAGTTGTAGGCTTCACGCAAACTGAATTGCACTTCAGCTGAGGCCTTAGTTTGTTCTAGTGAATCACTACAGGAATTATAGGCATAATTGAGTTGCCAATGTAATTCATTCAACATCAACTCAATTTCATTCAGCTCTGGTATGGCTTGCGAGTCTGGTTGTTTTACCAGGTGTTCCAACCAGTCATGCAATTCCTCACGGACCAGGCCTGATTCATTGATCATTGTCTGAACATGCAGGTTCACCTTGTACATGGATTGTCCCTTGTTACCGGATAATTCACGTGTAAGCTCGAGTACCTGATTATCCATCAGGCTATTGATGGCCTGATTAAGTGCCTTGTTACGTAATAATAGATTACTCGACCATTCACTGATATCTTTGTTTTTCGGTAAACTCAGCCCCAAGCCTGAACGCTTTAAAATTGAGTCTAATGCCTTATAAACATCATAGAAATATGTTTTGGAATTCATTTGCAAATAAGGCAATAGATCAAACATATTTCGGCCATGCTTTTCAAACTGCTTTGTTCTTATCGAATAAACGCTATCGGCTACTGCTACTATTTGCCCGAGCACACCTAGTGTTGCATCGTTTTTACTCACGGGATAACCACTGCCATCACATCGCTCATGATGCTCTAAAACGGCCGTTGTAACACTGCTGGGTATATCCTTGTATTTTTCCATCATCAGTTTACCGATCACAACATGACTCTGGATAGCACGCCACTCTTCTGGCTTGAGTGCTCCTCTTTTATTCAGAATATCAGGTGATAAATGAATAAACCCGATATCGTGTAGCAGTCCCGCAAGAAAGGCCTCTTGTTGCAGACCCCGATCCAAACCCATTTCTTTAGCAATAAGGACTGATAGCCAGGCGCAGAATACAGCCTTATCTATTTGATCCGGCATCTGCTCATTGATGACCGTTAATTTTTGTATCACGATTGAATTTAGCGGTGTAGACAGAAATACCTGTTTACTATCATTTTCAAAACCGAGGCTATCTTGGACGGTTTTAAAATCGGGGTAGGTTTTAAATATCCCTTGCAGTTTTTCAAACAAGATGTTGTTGTTCAAACTATTGGATAGCAAGATACTATCTTCAATCGGTTTGGTAAGTTTATGCTGAATCAGGTGTGCTGCGGTTTTTTTATTAATGTGCATGCCTTTCTTACACAACAGCACACCTTGTTCATTAATAATATCTTCACTGGAGAGCACATCCTGGGACGCATCTAGCTCTGCCAGATGCTCAGCATAATGGTCGTCTACCTGTTCAAAATCATCGAGTTCTTCAGTAAGGTTGTTATTTGTCATTATTACTACTTAGATTCATATGCCAAACTAGTGAAACACCATGGGAATTACCCTTTTTATTTTATTTATTTACTGCCAGGTAGTGATTTTCCTTTCTCACCGTTATTCAGGCTATCGGCAATTAAAGCTATTGATTTAATTATATTTACTATTTTTGAGTCTACTACAACGTATTTTAAATAAAAGGTGAATATTTCACATCAATTATGTGGTATATCTCACAACCTTTGGGTAAATCAACAGTGACTTCATCATCCACGTGCTTCTTCATGAGTGCGCGTGCCAATGGTGCGTCAATGCTTATCCAGCCTTTCTGTGTATCGAATTCATCTGGACCGACAATACGATAGCAATGCACAACCCCGGACAGGTCTTCAAGCTTGACCCATGCGCCAAAAAAAATTTGCTGCTGGTTGTCTGGTTTTCGGTCAACGATGGTTAGATTTTCTAAACGCTTTCGTAGAAAACGTACGCGCCTGTCAATCTCTCTAAGTTGTTTTTTGCCGTAGATGTACTCTGCATTTTCGGATCGATCACCTTGTGCGGCGGCCTCGGACACAGAGCGGGTCACTTCTGGGCGTTTTTTGCGCCACAGATAATTCAGCTCATCAGATAATTTCTGATACCCTTCTGGCGTAATGTAAAAGGAACCCGGTGTTTGCGGTGGCCGATATCTACCCATGATTATTATATTTCACTGTTAATACAAGCAGTATGAGGGATTTGAAAATCATCTGTCATGCAGTGACTGGCATTGCTGATACTTCATCAGACATACAGGACAACCGTATGCCAGCGTGATAGTCATTAATTTTTTTGATTTAACCAGGAGGATAGAAACAACGACAAACCGATTGCGCCCATGAACCAGGAACTGATTGGTATACCCAACCATTTTTCTGTCAACTCCGTGGCTAGCGCATAAGTAATGGATGCTCCTATAATAAGTGCAGCTGCCATCATAGCCACAACCATTCTGCGATGGTTTTTATTGATATCCTGGCGCATCTTTTCAAGTTCTTTAGATTGGTAATTTATTTCCAATTTTCCTGCAACTACCTTGCTAAGAAAATCATGTGTTAACGCAGGGATCTCGGGTAATTTTTCTGACCAGGCTGGCAAATTGTTTCGCATGCGCTTGAGGAAAGCCGTTGTACCGATTTGCTCTTTCATCCAACGTTCAAGGAAGGGTTTAGCGGTTGTCCATAAATCCAGGTCTGGATAAAGCTGCCGACCTAACCCTTCTATATTCAATAAAGTCTTTTGCAACAAAACCAGCTGGGGTTGCACTTCCATGTTGAATCGCCTGGCTGTTTGAAACAAACGTAACAGCACTTGGCCAAAAGAAATTTCTTTTAATGGTCGATTGAAATTCGGCTCGCAAACTGCACGAATGGCAGACTCAAATTCATCAACACGTGTATCAGAGGGCACCCAGCCTGATTGCAAATGAAGCTCGGCGACTCGCCGATAATCACGATTAAAGAAAGCCAGTAAATTTTCTGCCAGGTATCGCTGATCATCAGGCGTTAATGTACCGATAATACCAAAATCTACAGCGATATACTGACCTTCATCCGAAACGAAAATATTACCAGGATGCATATCTGCATGGAAAAAATTATGGCTGAATACTTGCGTGTAGAAAATCTCAACGCCTTGCTCAGCTAACCTTTTCATGTCGATACCCATTGATCGAAGCTTTTCGACTTCACCGATGGGCGTACCATAGATACGTTCCATGACGATGACATTGCGTTTGGCATACGGCCAATATATTTCCGGCACGTATAACATCTGGGATTGTTCAAAGTTACGATGCAGTTGCGTTGCATTCGCTGCTTCGCGCACCAGGTCAAGCTCGTCAAAAATAACTTTTTCAAATTCATCGACGACTTCCAGGGGTCGTAGACGCTTGCCGTCCTCCCAGTACTTTTCAGCCAGTCCGGCGATGTAATACAATAAACCCAGATCGCGTCGAATAATTTTTTCTATATTTGGCCTGAGTACTTTGACGACAACTTTGCTGCCATCGTGCAGGGTTGCCGTATGAACTTGCGCAATGGATGCAGAGGCTAACGGGGTTTCATCAAACTCAGAAAAAATTTCGTTAATACTTTGATTGTAGGTCTTTTCAATTATTTTAATGGCTTGTTGGCCGGGAAAAGGTGGCACCCGATCTTGTAATTTCGCTAGCTCTTCTGCCAGATCATCCGGTAACAAATCACGTCGTGTAGAAAGTATCTGGCCGAACTTTACAAAGATAGGGCCAAGATCTTCTAATGCCTGGCGAACTCTTTGTGCGCGAGGTGCGCGCGAAAATCGAAACCAGTTCCAAGGTGCCAGATATAACAGGAAACGTACCGGTCGAAACAGGTGAGCTGCAAAAATAATTTCATCCAGACCATGCTTGACGAGCACACGATTAATATGAAGCAAATGAATAAGCTGTGCGGGTTTAATCAAGTTTAAAGTTCCGGAGTATTGGATTGTTGGCTGATCACTTTTTTATGTAACCTTTGCAGACGCGCCTGTAATCGTTCGGCATCGTTCCGTAGTGTGTCAATGGTCTGATTAAAAGACTCGACTTCGTAACGGGTTACCAACAACTGTTTCTCTTCTTGTAAATACTCGGCAGTGTCCTTGCGCAATGAGTCTTCAACTTGTCGACCCCATTGCAACAAGCTACGAATACCACGGCCAACCTGATGGGCGATGACATCGCCGGTGATGTGAGAAAGATGTTCTTCCCAGTCGATATCTAATTGTTCAAGGATTTGATTAAAAAGCTGGCCTGTTTCAGTGTCGCCTGTGATCTCTACATCACCTGAAAAAAGTTGTTCTTCAGAATGTTGGCCCAGACTCATTTTTAATAATGAAAAAGGTGCTCCTCGTAAGCGGACGTCAACCTCACCATCATAGTTCGACATGACATGTATGCGATCATCGGTAGGCATGACAGTGATACTCATATCCAGACCCTGAATATCAATGGCAATGACTTTTCCCTGCAGCCTGGACATTTTTTTCTTGCCATCAGGATCCAGCTCAATGTAACGATTCAGTGTGGATTCTAATGCAGCAGTGATGATAACAGGCAGGTTCACAGGTGATGAGTCCTTACTTCATTGTCAAAACTTGTAACCACGATGTAATGCCACGATACCACCTGTCAGGTTATGAAAATCACATTGCTCAAAACCGGCATTGATCATCATATCCTTCAAGGTATTCTGGTCCGGGTGCATACGAATAGATTCTGCCAGGTAACGATAGCTTTCTTCATCGTTGGCAACCAGCTTACCCATGAATGGCAGTACTTTAAATGAATACAGGTCATAGATGGATTTAAGACCGGGTGCTACCGGCTTGGAAAATTCCAGTACTAACAAACGACCACCCGGCTTTAAAACGCGATACATTGAACGCAGGGCCAAATCTTTGTCAGTGACATTACGTAAACCGAATGCAATGGTTATACAGTCAAAACTATTGTCTGGAAACGGCAGGTATTGAGCGTCGGCCTGAACGTATTCTACATTACCAAGAATACCTTTATCGATCAGACGTGACCGGCCGTTATTCAACATGGAGGCATTAATATCAGAAAGTATAACCTGGCCTTCACGACCCACCAGCGAAGAAAATTTAGCGGTCAGGTCTCCGGTACCGCCGGCAATATCAAGCACTGACTGTCCACTGCGTACGCCACTTAACTCAATGGTGAAACGTTTCCACAAACGGTGAATGCCCATAGACATCAAGTCGTTCATGACATCGTACTGATCGGCAACCGAATGGAAAACTTCGGCCACTTTTTCCGCTTTCTCTTCTACCTTTACATTCTGGTAACCGAAATGCGTGGTTCCTTCACCGCTTTGTTTGTTATTCATGATTGTTTACCCACGGGTTTAACAACGCCGTTTAAGTCATAACTACTCATTGACCTATTAGAACACGATAAGCCAAAAATTTCAGTGACATGAGTAAGCCGATACGACTTGTCTATTGTAAAGGTTTACCCAATCCGCCAGCAGGCATTTTGCTCGGGTCGTCATTGCGCTGGTGGCCTGCTGCTTCCAGGCGCTGTAAATAATTTTTCCAGTTCGCATCCATATCCTTGCCTAACTTATACAAGGTTTCCCAGGAGTATATGCCCGTGTCATGTCCATCACTGAAGGCGATGGAAACAGCGTAATTACCCACTTGCTCGATTTTATCGATGTTGACAAATTCCTTACCCGTTTGCAGTACTTCTTCGCCTGGACCGTGGCCTTGCACTTCTGCAGAGGGAGAAAAGCAACGCAAGTATTCGCAACTGTATTCATATTTTTCGCCATCATCAAACGTGATTTCCAGTAATCTTGATTTCTGGTGCAGATTGATTTCAGTTGGCTTTGGGTTACTCATGGTCATATCTCCGGTGTATTACAGTATGTAGCGACTCAGGTCTTCGTTCTGAGAGAGCTCGCCTAAATATTGATTAACGTAGTCTTCATCAATGGTAACGGTATCACCGCTGTGATCCGGTGCTTCGTAGGAAATCACTTCCAGCAGACGCTCGACGACTGTATGCAATCGCCTGGCCCCGATATTTTCGGTATTTTCGTTCACATGCCAGGCAATTTCAGCAATGCGCTTAATGGCATCATCCGTATATTCCAGTGTCACGCCTTCTGTTTTCATCAAGGCGGTGTATTGCTCGGTCAGCGATGCATCCGGCTCGGTCAGGATACGGATAAAATCATCCACGCTCAGCGCCTTGAGTTCAACTCGAATAGGCAGACGGCCCTGTAATTCCGGGATTAGATCAGAGGGCTTGGTTAAATGAAACGCTCCCGAAGCTATAAAAAGTATATGGTCTGTTTTCACCATGCCATATTTGGTATTCACGGTACTGCCTTCAACCAGAGGTAGTAAGTCTCGTTGCACGCCCTCACGCGATACATCGGCACCGCCGGTTTCAGAGCGCTTGGCGACCTTATCAATCTCATCCAGGAACACAATACCATTTTGCTCCACCTGTTCCAGTGCATTCAGCTTCAGGTCATCCTCATTGATCATCTTGGCTGCTTCTTCGTCAACCAGTAGCTTTTGGGCTTCTTTGACCTTCACTTTGCGTTTGTTGGTTCGACCGCTATTCATGTTCTGAAACAAGCCTTGTAACTGGCTGGTCATGTCTTCCATACCCGGAGGCGCCATGATCTCTACGCCAACAGGTGTGGCAGACACTTCAATTTCTATTTCCCGGTCATCCAGCTGACCTTCGCGTAATTTTTTTCGCAGCTTCTGTCGAGTGTCTGAGTCAACTTCGGGTGTGGACTCCTCGCTGAAGCCCATGCTTTGCTTCGGCATGGGTAATAAGGTATCCAGAATCCTGTCTTCTGCCGCTTCCTCAGCCCTGTACTTAACTTTTTCCATTTCGACCTCACGGGTCATTTTAATGGAGAAGTCCACAAGATCGCGTACAATCGACTCAACATCGCGACCAACATAGCCAACTTCAGTAAACTTGGTGGCTTCGATCTTAATAAAGGGTGCGTTGGCCAACTTGGCCAATCGTCTAGCGATTTCGGTTTTACCGACACCTGTCGGGCCAATCATGAGAATATTTTTCGGGGTGATCTCGGCTCTTAATGAAGGCTCTACATTCATTCGTCGCCAACGGTTACGCAAAGCGATAGATACCGCGCGCTTGGCCTCATCTTGACCGACGATATGCTTATCCAGTTCCTGGACAATTTCCCTGGGCGTCATTTCCGACATGAATAAATTACTCCTGCTACAACCACTGTTTTCAGGACTCGTTCGCGTAGTCCAGTGATTCAATAGTACGATTATGATTGGTGTAAATGCAGATATCTGCTGCGATACCTAGCCCTTTTTCGACGATCGTGCGGGCATCTAGCTTAGTATTGTCAAGTAAGGCACGCGCAGCTGACTGCGCAAACGGACCACCGGAACCAATAGCCATCAGGCTGTCTTCAGGCTCTATCACATCACCGTTACCCGATATGATCAGTGATGATTTTTCATCGGCCACCGCCAGAAGTGCTTCCAGACGGCGCAAAGCACGATCGGTTCGCCAGTCTTTTGCCATTTCCACGGCCGCACGGGTCAGGTTACCACCGTGAGTTTCCAGCTTGCCTTCAAAACGCTCGAACAGGGTAAAGGCATCGGCAGTTCCACCAGCAAAGCCTGCCAGGACTTTATCATGGTACAAACGGCGTACTTTACGGGCATTACCCTTCATAACAGTATTGCCCAGACTGACCTGCCCGTCACCACCAATGACAACGCAGCCATTACGACGAACTGAAAGTATCGTTGTGCCCCGAAATTGTTCCACTATGCTATCCTCAAATACTCGGAAGTGCGTGATTGTACACGATTTTTACAGCTAAATTCGCTAAAAATTCTATACCGCCGCCTGCACCAGACGGATTTTCATAGAGCTAATCTCTGAATATGGGGCCAATCAGGCATTTTTTCAAACTTAACGAGTATTTTGCTTAATAATAGAGCACGCTTTTACGATCATCCTGCCATGGACAGTTATTGAAGTGGTTTACGCTTTGTATCACACTGTCGTGAAACCCAAGCAACCGGCTCCAGCACTAGGGGCATAAACGAGTAGTGAGCATGACAATAAAACAAGAACTGGTGCAACATTACCACTGGCTAAGGCAATATGGTCTGAATGATTCTCACAGTGGCAACGCCTCAGTGCGTGATGGCGATACTATCTGGATCACACCGACTGGTTGTTGCGCGGACACATTGACTGATTCAGATCTCATCGCCTGCGACATTAATGGTGAGACCGGGGAGGGCGCTTCACTCGATGCACACCTGCATATCGCCGTTTATCAACAAAATGCATCATCATGCGCAGTATTTCATAGCCATGGTCCACATACCGTCGCCCTGACAATGGATGGCAAGGATTTTTCTCCTGCGGATTTTGAGGGCCAGTATTATTTTCAGTCCGTACCGGTTTTAAATATCGAATATCAGGATTACTTGAACGAATCACCATCCATGGTGGCGCATGCACTCAGTCATCACAAAATTGCTATCGTGAAAGGTCATGGTATCTATGCTCATGCGGAAACGGTGAACCTCGCCTACAAGTGGAACTGTTCACTCGAGCTGTCTGCCAAGACCGCTTTTATTGCCATGCAAGCCGGGCGCCTATGAATAGTAAGCTGCTGCAATTACTGGTGTTAATCTCATCGATGATAGTTGCTCAATATGCTGTATCGGATGTCGCGCCTAACAAACGACATGAAATACAATTTTTATTAGCCTACGTTCGTGACTCCGCTTGCGTTATTGATAGCGAAGGCGAAAAACTACGCGGTCTCTATGCCAGTGCACATATCCAACAACAATATAAAAAATACCAACGCGACATCAATACAGCGGAAACTTTCATTGAATACACCGCCGCTAAAAGCAGTGTGCTGGGAAAATACTCGATGGTGCATTGTGATGGCAGACCATTAATGCGAACCATCGATTGGTTACAACGTGCCTTGAATATTTATCGTATCAAACGGAGGTATTAGTGGTGCGAAGTGAATTCATTTATTCAATACTAGCTTAGTAAATTACCCACCCAGATTTAAATTCCTCCTTTACACTTCAATAATTGGGCACTATACTTATCAAAATCAGTAAATATGGTAACTATAGTGCCCAAATTAGATACAAACAAGCGGAGAGCCTCTATTTTCCCTAAAAACCAGAAGATTTTGTCTCTTTTGGGGGAGAATATAAAACTTGCCTGTAAACGACGCGGCTATAGCCAATCGCTCATAGCTGAGCGCACGGGGTTAAGTCGACTGACTGTTAGAAAAATTCAACAGGGAGATTCAACCGTATCTATTGGTCATTATATAGCGGTATTGAGTGTACTGGGCCTGGTAGATGATATTACAAAGGTAGCCAGTGATGATGAACTAGGGCGTAAGCTCCAGGACATTAAAATTATGGGGAAGAAGAAATAAACCAGAAACCAAGCATGCTGAGTAATAAATCATGAGTAAAACAATTTATATATTTGCTGACTGGGAGGAGTTTGATGAGCCGATGTTAGTGGGAATGCTACGGTCTGATCTGGTAAAAGCTAAGGAGCACTTTAGTTTTACATATGATGAAGCATGGTTAGCATCGAAATTTGTACAGCAGATTGATCCAGCCCTGCATCTTTATGCGGGCGAACAGCACAACAATGAGCAACAAAACTTTCGTATTTTTCTCGATTCATGCCCAGATCGCTGGGGACGTTTGTTAATGAAAAGACGTGAAGCTGTTATTGCTCGACGAGAAGATCGTAAACCTCATGCAATGAATGAGTCTGATTATCTTCTTGGTGTGCATGATATGTATCGTATGGGGGCATTAAGATTTAAACTGAATTTAGAAGGTGCCTTCCTGGACAACAATGAAGAGTTAGCTGCCCCACCTATTACCACATTACGAGATCTTGAATATGCAGCTAGTCAAGTAGAAGACGTCAAAGACATTGATGACCCAGATTATTTGAAATGGTTGAATATGTTGATATCACCTGGCTCATCACTGGGCGGCGCAAGGCCAAAGTCTTGTGTCATTGATGTGGATGAAAATTTATGGATTGCTAAGTTTCCTAGTGCTCATGATAATTATGATGTTGCCGCATGGGAATATGTAGCCTATAAATTAGCCATTGATGCTGGAGTAAATATGTCAGAATGTCGGCTAGAGAAACTTAATAGTCCACACCATACATTTCTAACACAACGTTTTGATCGTACATCAACGAGTCGTTTACACTTTACTTCAGCAATGATGCAGTTGGGTTATGATGATGGTGAAGAAGATGTGAGTTATCTGGAATTGGCGCAGTTTCTAACTGATCATGGCTCCAATACAAAAAATGACTTGGCAGAATTATGGCGACGCATTGTTTTTAATATTGCTGTATCAAATACTGATGATCATTTGAGAAACCACGGCTTTATCTACTCCAGGGGTGGCTGGTTATTGTCACCGGCTTACGATATAAACCCGGTTACACCCGCAACGGGATTACATTTAAATATTAATGAAAACGATAATAGTTTGAATTATGAGCTGGCTATGGATGTTATCGATTTTTTTCAGTTAGAAAAAAAAGATGCCGTGCAAATCAAAAGTAAAGTTCTGACGAGTGTAAACAATTGGAAATCAATGGCTGCTAAAATTGGATTAGGTCGAGCAGAACAGCAGTTGATGGCGCCAGCTTTTAATGTGTGATGTAATTATTAATCAGGGTTTCTCAGTCAAGAAGTAAGCAAATGCATAGTAATACTATGCAAAATAAAAATAATATAAACTTACAATTATTTTACATTGTCATGGCCATCCAGCTCTTTTTTAGCAGACTTCATAACACGAAAAGCAGAGCGCATCAGTAATATCACCAGACAACAGGCGATAATTATGTCCGGCCAGGCTGAAGCTGTTATCCAAACCGCCAACGATGCAAGCAATACCGAGATATTGACGGCAATATCATTTCGAGAACATTCCCATACCGAACTCATATTGACGTCTTCGTGACGATGGCGCCAGAGCAAATACAAACAAAGTGAATTAGCCAATAAACCAATAACACTGAATGTACTCATGATTTCAAACACGGGCATACTCGGTACAAACAACTTATACACAACATGCGCCACGACTGTGCAAGCACCCAGGAATATCAGTGCGCCTTTGAACATGGCCACTCGCGCCTTGACCACGGCACCCCGACTAACAGCATATAGACTGAGGCCATAGGTCAGTGCATCGCCAAGATTATCCAGGCTATCCGATAAAAGCGCTGATGAATGACCAACTAAAGCTGCTGCTGCGATAACAATAAACATCAGTGCGTTAATCAACAATACTGCGCGCAGGGTTCCACGCTGACGTTGTTGCAGTCCTTCTATGGTACAGTCATTGTCACAGCAACCACTCATATTAATAAACTCTGCATAATGTAATCTCCAGGGAGTGCTTATTAATTAGAAATGAGGCGTCATTGCGAGGTTAAAGTGCCATTCATTATAATGATCAATAAACGCTAACGAAGCAATCTCTAGATAACGAAGTCCAAAGGTAAAAGATTGTCGCGCGGAGTTTATCCCCGCTGGTTGCTCGCACTGACTCAGTATTTTAAAAAAATCTGACGTTCCTACATTATATAACACACTGGCGCCACTGTTCATGCGGTTCATGCGTTATCCGATACAACACATGTTCGCTTAACGGATGACCTTCTGGCACATCAGGATGTTTGAAATTTTGCTCGGTATTCACCATGCCCAATCGCTGCATCAGCGCCTGTGACGGTTGATTAGTGATGGCTGTAAAAGAAACAATTTCTTTGAAATGCAATTGATCAAAAGCGACTTCCAGACTGGCCATGGCAGCTTCTGTCGCATAACCTTTATGCCAGAAAGCTTTCGCCAAACGCCAACCTATTTCAACGCAAGGTGCACAAGGAATGTTTTTGTCGGGTTTATGCAAACCAACAAAACCGATGAATTGCTGGAGTTCTGTTTCTTCCACCGCCCAAATTCCCCAGCCTTGTTGCTCTATTAATCGTTGCAGCTTATCTGCCAGCGCATGACTTTGCTCTGTACTCAGCCGTTGCGGGAAATATTTCATTACCTCGGTGTCTGCGTTCAAATCAGCAAATGCGTTTTTATCCTGCGCTTGCCATTGTCGTAACTTCAACCGCGCAGTGACAGGCTCAATAATATCTGCCATGGCACTAAAATATCAGGCTTTACCGGGTTCGCTATACGGTTCCATTTTTGAACCCCAACGACTGTCATAAAAAGGTTTGGTTTCGTTGAAGAAATACTCGGCTATACCTTCATCACCTTGTTCAATGATCATAAAATCCACGACTTCTTCTTCGTCGGTGGTGTCCCACGCTACAGCGCCGGCTTCTTGTATCACAGCATGCAAATCCCCTTCGCCTTGCAAACCTATTAACAGATTGGGCTGTTCATCCTGCGCCGGGTCATGAACCATACCCAGATAGGCCGCTTTGACATTATTATGCTTGCTGAACAACGTGGTCAATGAATCCACCAAAAGGGCAGGGTAATGTTCCGGCTCGCCGATCATCACTTCAGCCTGATGTTCTATTGTTCGTTCAATAGCATGCTGTCCTATCCCTCCAGCCAGTAGCGATTCGATTTCTTCTGGGAGAAACTCCTTACCGTATTCCGAATCGGGATTTAGCATCAGTATTGAACCCAGGGTCATTTCAAATAATGCTTGCGCTGGAATTTCGAGATAACTTTCATCTGACTCTATCGATGATTGCAATGTTTCCAATGAAGTAAAAACGGGGATAACGCTGGTGCCATCGTCTTGCTCCCAATGCTGAATTGATAAACTACTACCTTCTTCCAGGTGCTTTTCACCTTCAAGCGAGTCTCCAGATTCACCCAAGACCAGTAATGGCGACTGCATCAACACTTTACAAAATTCTGGACGATGGGCTGGCTCAGAGGCGGCTAACCGCAGCAGGCTCTCAAGTTTGTTTTCAGGTTCATCAATGATATTCATAGGGTCTCCACTACGGGTACTTCAGGACTACACGGCACCGTCAAAATCGTGTTGTCTCCAGGCTTCAAACAGGATAACCGAAACAGCATTCGACAAGTTCAAACTACGACTATCCGCCAGCATGGGTATGCGGATATTGTGTTCGGGCTTGATGCCATCACGTATTGACTGTGGCAAGCCGCGGGTTTCCGGGCCAAACAACATTGTATCACCCGGCTGGTATTGTATCCCGGAATAATCCTGATGACCTTTGGTGGTGCAGGCATATATCACGCTTGGCTGTTGTGCTTGCAAGTATTCCTGATAATTTTCATAAACACGTACACTGGCAAATTCATGGTAGTCGAGACCCGCCCTACGGAGCCTTTTGTCGTCCAACTCAAACCCCAGGGGTTTTATCATGTGTAGTCGACTGCCGGTATTCGCACATAAACGTATGATATTCCCACTATTCGGAGGAATCTCGGGCTCAAACAAAACAATATTAAACATCAACTCTCCTTGGCGACAGGTGCATGCTTATGCGAAAATGGAAAGATACACAGATTATACGATAGGCGGTCACTTGAGTAACCCTGATAACAAACCCTTAGCCAGCGAATTCTGCGGCATGACATTCAACTCCCCGTTGGTCTTACTATCCGGCTGCGTCGGCTTCGGCGAGGAATATACCCGTATTCAGGGATTTAGCAACAAAGATGTTGGCGCAGTTTGCCTCAAAGGCACTACCGGGCAAGCCCGTCTCGGCAATGCACCACATCGTGTTTATGAAACACCCAACGGCATGCTGAATGCGATTGGCCTGCAAAATCCTGGTGTTGATCATGTGGTTAACCATATTCTGCCTGATCTGGACTTTGAAGAAACCCGATTTATTGCCAACGTGTCTGGCTCAACCATTGAAGAATACGTTGAAGTCACACGAAAATTTGACGATTCGGCCATTGATGCCATCGAAATAAATATCTCTTGCCCAAATGTTAAAGAAGGCGGTGTTGCCTTTGGTAATGACCCGGAGATGTCTGCGCGTGTGGTCGAAGCCTGCCGACAAGTCACGCGCAAACCACTGATTACCAAGCTATCACCTAATCAGACGGACATCGCCGACAATGCTCGTCGTTGTATTGAGGCCGGTAGTGATGCCTTTGCCGTCATTAACACGCTCATGGGCATGGCGATTGATGTAGAAGAACGCACACCCATCATAGGTAATAATCAGGGCGGCTTGTCGGGGCCCGCTATCAAACCGGTTGCGTTATTAAAAGTACATCAGGTTTATCAGGTCTGTCGCGAACATAACATTCCCATCATCGGACAAGGTGGCATTCTAACCGCCACCGATGCACTGGAATTTATTATTGCAGGCGCTTCTGCTGTCGGCATTGGTACAGCACTTTTCTATGATCCAATGGTATGTCACAAAATCAATCAGGGCATTCTTGAATACATGCAGCGTCATGAAGTGACTGAGCTAACACAATTGATTGGAACGTTAAGGCTCAATTCATCAACCAAGGCCTGTGGATGACAAACTAACCGTCATGTAAGTTTTTTTCACTATTCCTTTCATACTCACTGCACATAAGAGGACGTGAACCAATGAAGCCCACTTTCAATGCCGGCAATAATATCGCCATCAAAGTGCCCTCGCATGAATACGAAGCGACCATTGCATTTTATCGTGATATTTTAGGCTTTGAACAAGTTACATTAGATCCCGCTGAAGAAATACAAGGCATCACTTTTAAATTTGGTGATAAAAATTTATGGATCGACAAAATGCCTGGACTCAGTCAGGCAGAAGTCTGGCTTGAAGTCATTACGGATGACATTGAAAAGGCATCAGCCTATTTACAGGAACAACAGTGCATCAGGCGTGATGAAATAGAACCACTTCCAGAAGGCTTCAAGGGCTTCTGGGTTTCCAACCCTTCCAACATTATTCACCTGATTAACCAGGCTGATATTAAGCTAACCAAGTATGAATGAAATTAATACCTGGTTAGTAGGTGGCGGCTTACTCGTAGGTGCAGTATTTGCCATTATGGTACAACGCTTTCGGTTTTGTCTGGTTGCTGCAACCAGCAACCTACTGCTGATTAAAGATCATCGTCAAGTCGTTGCTTTTATTGCCGCCTTACTGGTGGCGATTACCGGCACACAATTATTGGAATTGACGGGTAGTGTTGCGATCGCAGATTCTAACTACCGTGATGGAACGCTGGACTGGTTTGGCTCTACCTTTGGAGGTTTTATTTTTGGTATAGGCGCTACGCTAGCGGGTGGCTGTGCGGCACGGACGCTCATTAAAACCATGGAAGGCAGTATTCACTCGCTCATTGCCCTGGTTTCATTTGCAACGTTTGCAGCCATTACCCAATTTGGTTTTCTTGAGCCTGTACGTATTGAGCTGATACGTTTTACATCAATTGAGTTAATGACTGACTCTGGTATTGCTGCAATCACGTCATTGTCACCATGGCTTGTTCTTGCCATTGTGATCTCAGGTTTATTATTTTTAATATTTAAAAGCTGGCAACGTAGTCCTGATAGAATAATGCTTATCGTCGGCCTCATTATCGGTGCACTGGTTATTGTTAGTTGGTATGTTACCGGCGCACTTGCTCAGGATGAATTTACACAGGTCAAACCTTCAGCAATGACACTATCAGGGCCCTTTGCACGTTTTGCCTATCTTTTCGTTTCCGGTGCAATGCCCCCTTTATCCTTTGCGGTTTCATTTGTTATCAGTACTGCGATCGTTTCATTAATGCTCGCATTAACAACCGGACAGTTTCACATCACGGCTCCGGGAAAGGGCATGATTAAAATGGCACTACTGGGCGGTTCGCTCATGGGAATAGGCAGCATCATGGCTTATGGTTGCAATATTGGACAGGGACTCAGTGGCATTTCCACCTTATCGTTGGAATCATTACTGGCAATTTTTGGCATGCTGACAGGAATGGCTGTTGTTACTAAATGGATGGAGAAAAATGCTTAGCCCTATCATTGTGTAATCTTCAGCACAATTTTTTTGAACAAGACACCTTAAATTTCAATGTCGTAACTTAATGGCCCACTATTGACACTACATTATTAAGCAGCTAGCCTATAAATATGAACATGCACTCATCAATGACAAAACAATTTCTGAAAAAGCTGTGGCTACCATGGAGTCTCTACGGCTGATTGTATTTGATTAATATCTCTTAGAACTGAAACAGCCGTGTCACCCTAGCACGGTTTTTTTTGGTCTACTGCTTCGGTGTCATGGTAAGGATAAGACATTATGAACACTGAAGACCTTTCTGCGCGGTCGATGTCACGCCCTGTGCTAGTGGGAATGGGTCTGGTCATTATTGCTGCTTTGGGATTTGCCTCAAAGGGTATATTCATTAAATTGGCTTACGCTCTGGATGAGGATATTGATGCCATTAGCATCATGGCTATTCGCATGTTGCTGTCATTACCTTTTTTTCTTTTTATGGCAATTCAAACAACGCGTCGTCACCGCCAACCTGGACTGACATCTCAAGATGTGATTGCCGTGCTTGTATTGGGCTTTTTAGGTTATTACCTATCAAGCTTTCTGGATTTTTCAGGGCTTGCTTACATCTCTGCATCCCTGGAAAGAATGATTCTCTACCTTTATCCGACACTGGTGGTCATTATTACTGCCATGATAAGCAAGCGCAAAATAAGTCGTACTGAGCGCAATGCACTGATAGTGGCCTATTTGGGTATTTTGCTGATGTTTGTCAGCAATCAAACCGGTATCGGTAAAAACCTTTTGATCGGAAGCGTTTTCGTTTTTGCATCTGCATGCAGTTTTGCCATTTTTATGGTGGGCAGTCATGGTGTGATTAAAAGAATTGGCTCGGTACGATTTACCTCCTATTCAATGACCATTGCTGTACTACTGACATTAATACATTACTCGGTACAACATGGTATGCAGTTATTCAGCTTAACCATGCCTTTTTATATAATAGGTTTAGTACTTGCGATTTTCTGTACGGTCTTGCCTTCTTATATGATGAATGCAGGGATACATCGCATTGGTGCCAGCCGAACGGCTATGGTGAGTGCTGCAGGCCCGGTCATGACCTTAATACTGGCCAACATTGTATTGAATGAAACATTGTCTTTGTTACAACTTGCAGGCATGGCTTTAATCTTGGTCAGCATTTATTTCGTTGCAAAGAAATGATTCGGAAATTTTTACACCAAACTGACATATGCTTCCTGACTTTATTGGTAAACCGTATTGTGTTTTCTCATGGCAAAAAAACCAAGGGGCGTTTAAAGTTCCAGCTCCTTGATTTTGCGTGTCAGGGTGTTTCTTCCCCAACCAAGTAGTTTTGCGGCTTCCTGTTTTTTACCACTGGTATGTTTGAGCGCCGTTTCAATCAGGATACGTTCAAAATTGGGTGTAGCAACACTAAGTAAGTCATGTTCACCACTGCCGAGCGTTCTATCTGCCCAATGTCTTAGTGCGGATTCCCAGTCATCTCCAACACGAGTTTCACTACTGGGTGAAGCAGTAAGCTCAGGTGGTAAGTCCTCATTGCGAATCTCACGACCAGATGCCATGACTGTTAACCAGCGACATGTGTTTTCCAGTTGACGAACATTACCCGGCCAATCGAGTGTCATTAAGTAGTCATACACTTCGGGCCGAATCACTTTTGGATCCACTTCCAGTTCTTGTGCGACTTGTTTGAGGAAAAAATCACTCAGTAAAGGTATATCCTCCCTGCGATCTCGCAGTGAGGGAATGTGAATACGTATCACATTAAGACGATGGAACAGGTCATCACGAAAATCACCCTTCTTAACTCTGTCTTCAAGATTTTGATGTGTCGCTGCGATGATACGAACATCAACTTTTACGGGCGTATGTCCGCCCACTCTATAAAATTCACCATCGGCCAGCACGCGTAGTAAACGCGTTTGTAATTCTGCTGGCATATCTCCTATTTCATCGAGAAACAAGGTACCACTATCAGCCTGTTCGAAACGTCCTTTGCGCATACTTTGCGCACCGGTAAAAGCCCCTTTTTCGTGACCGAATAATTCTGATTCCAGTAAATCACGCGGTATAGCAGCGGTATTGATTGCTATAAATGGCTTATGTGCGCGTGGACTATGAACATGCAGGGCTTTGGCAACCAGTTCTTTACCGGTTCCGGATTCGCCATTGATTAAAACCGTGATATTCGAACTGGATAATCGGCCGATGGCCCTGAATACTTCCTGCATCGCGGGTGCTTTGCCAATAATACCAGGAGTTTCTTCATCGGTTACTTCTTGTAAAGCAGTGTCATGTTCATCATAAAACTGTACGGCTCTTTTTATCAGATCAACCGCATCGTCAATATCGAATGGCTTTGGCAAATATTCAAAAGCACCACCTTGATAGGCTGACAAAGCACTATCAAGATCAGAATGAGCCGTCATAATAATAACGGGGATCTGTGGATACTGTTGATTAATTTTTTCCAGCAAGCTAATTCCATCGATGCCGGGCATACGTATGTCCGTAAGAATCACTTTAGGTGTAGACTCCTCCAGTTTTTCCAGTATGCGCGTTCCATCTGCAAAACTAGTGACTTCCATACCGGCTTTGCCTATCGCTTTTTCCAGCACCCATCTTATTGATCGGTCGTCGTCAATGATCCAGATCTGATCACACTTATCCATTCATTTTCTCCAGCGGAAGTAATATCCGAAAAACCGTTCTACCGGGTTTACTACTGCATTCAATTAGCCCGTTGTGACGATTGATCATCGACTGTGCGATGGACAAACCCAGACCGGTTCCGTCTGCTCTGCCTGTAATCATCGGTAAAAATATCTGGTCCAGTATCTCGGCGGGTATACCCGGACCGTTGTCTACAATTTCTATCAGCGCTACCAACTTGTAACGTTGATGCCCTATGGTAAATTGCCTTTTACTTCGCGTACGCAATTCCAGTCTGCCCTCACCACTCATGGCCTGAATCGCATTTCTCACCAGGTTTAACACGGACTGGATGAGCTGGTC